>Ga0180217_1004550_pt1 | contig 10914 bp, 17 predicted proteins | sample eDN3rd37CBELigOP_FD_128521 | JGI IMG/M metagenome (GOLD analysis project Ga0180217, IMG submission 128521) | Enriched Organic Plus compost microbial communities from Emeryville, California, USA - eDNA 3rd pass 37_C BE-Lig OP (version 2) (version 2) ... | reverse complement strand
GTCACCGTGCCCGGGGTAGACGACCGTGCGGTCGTCGTAGACGTCGAACACCTTGGTGGTGACGTCGCCCAGCAGCGTCTCGAAGTCGCCCGGCTTCCACGTCTTGCCGACGCCGCCCGGGAATACCGTAGGCTCTAAGAGGTGAACACGTCAACGGGTGAGCGAGTGGCGTTGTATGCGCGTATCTCGCAGGACCCGAGCGGGAAGGCTGTTGGTGTTGCCGACCAGCTAGAGAACGCGAGGACGTTCGCCAAGGCTCGCGGGTACCAGGTGGTTGCCGAGCACAGCGACAACGACATCAGCGGGTTTCGCGGCGCATCGCGGCCCGGGTACCAGAAGGTTCTCACGCTGGCCCGGGAACGCAAGATCGATCGTGTCATCGTCTACCACTTAACGCGCATGACGAGGAACCGCCAAGAGCGGGCCGAGTTCATCGACGCATTCCACGCCTGCAAGGTGAACGTGTCCGAGGCGCAGGGCGGTGACTATGACTTGTCCACGGCTGCGGGTAGGACGTGGGTCGACATTCAGGGTGCGCTGGCGACGTGGGAATCGGAGATTAAATCCGAGAGGATCACGGCGGCTGCGGCCAGACGTGCCCGGTCTGGCCGACCATCGGGCGATCTGGGCTATGGGTGGATCAAGGAAGGCACGGGCTCATCAGCGACGTGGACCGAGCACCCGCACGAAGCCGAGGTTGTCCGTGAGATTGTCAACCGACTGCTAGCCGGTGACACCTTGCGCGGCATCACCGAGGACCTAAACCGTCGCGGCGAACCCGCACCAAAAACGGCGACGTGGGGCAAGACGAGCGTCAAAAAGTTGGCCATACGCGAATCGAATATCGCTGAGCGGGTACACCATCGCGGGCAGCCCGACGAGGAACGGTTCCCTGGATGCTGGCCGGCATTGGTGGACCGGTCAAAGCACAACAAGGTGGTTGCGCTGCTGACCGAGCCATCGCGGCGATCCAATGGCATTGCCCGCCCGGGAGCGCGCCGTCACCTCTTGTCATGGGGGATAGGCCGCTGCGGTGTGTGCGGAGGTCAGTTGCGCGCGTCCACCAAGCGCGGCAAGTACGGCAAGCCCCAGGATCTATACGTGTGCGACGACAAGGGTTGCGTGGGCCGGTCCAAAGACCGGGTTGACGATCTGGTCGGCAAGTTCGTCGTCGCACGCATGGGCCAGCCCGACGCGCTGGACTGGATTCTTGGCGATGACGAGGAAGCCCGCAAAGCTGCCGCCCGCTGCGATGAACTACAGCGCCAGCTCGATGACGCGGCAGACTCTTACGCGGCTGGAAAGCTGAACGTCCGTATGTTGGAACGCATTACGGCGCAACTTACGCCCGAATTAGAGGCTGCCCAGCGTGCCCGAGCGGCAGCAACACAGACTTTGGACATTTCGCTACTGCAACCCCTCGCAGGCCCCGAGGCGGCTGCACAGTGGGAGGAAATGACCGTCACGTCGCAGCGTGCCGTGCTGGAAGCGCTGGGCCTAGAGGTCGTCATCCTGCCTCGCATAAAGCACGGTCCCGGATTTGAGCCCGAAACGGTCCGGATCGACTGGGCAATGTAGACCCATCGCACGCGCAACTCAATGTGAGTTAGCTCACACTATTCCAAAGTTCCGGAATGGAACGACTCCAGAAAAGGGCCATAAGCGCAGCTAGAGCATGGTTTTTGCTCGTAGGGCCGATTTTTACTCTGTAATGCATGGACTCGGAAGCCCAATGGATCAAGCGGCAGCTTGCCGCTGCTCCTTTGCTGACCGCTGAGCAGCGGTCGCGGCTGTCGGAGTTGTTCCGGCCCGTTCGGGTCCCAGTGCTGGATGAGCGAGCGGGGGCGGCATGAGTCCGCCGAGATGGCTTAAAAAGCAGCAAACTAGAACGTGTTCATTCTGTAGAACGTGTTCTACCGTTGATAACGGGATGATAACGAAGTTATCTATTCGTGACCGATATTATTAGGTATCGGTTAGAAAATGTCGCGATTCCTTAAACTTTAATCAGTTTGCGACACGCGCCTTTGTCTATCAATGCTGGTCAGAGCGATAAATCTTGGCCCTATTGCGTTGTTCTGGCGTAGTTCTACGGCGATAATGCGGGAGCATCGAAATTTCCGTATCGCATTCCCGATAAATGACGACGACTACTTCTAGTCTTCGTGCTCCACCAATCAGAAGGGTATCCCAACGAATTGATCGAAGCAAACAACATAGACGAGATCCTCACCCGCGAGGTTGACCACTCGGTCCACCCCGACAGGTTCCTTGACGACGACACCGACGCCGAGGAAGTCGACGCGGCTACTGCCGAGGTGGATAACCCCGAGCCGACCGAGGACGAGTCCGAGCCGGTGCCTCACGAGCCCGCGACACGGACGGTACGGACAACGGTCACTCACCCCCTCGCTGTGGCGATCATGCAGGAGACACCCCAGACGATCCCGCAGCGATTCACCTGGGGCGCGATGACGGGCAAGTTCCTCCCCGAGGCGCATGCCTCCGGTGAGGCCCTACGGACGCTGCGCCGACAGCGCCGGCCAATCGCGCATACCGAGGTGGTGCCCGCACCGCTGCCCGTCGAAGTCGCACAGTGTGACCGCTGGACTCACGCCCGCGACTGCGAACACAAGCGGGCCGCCGAGGCGTCCGGATACTACGAGGCCATTGCCGACGCCGTATCAGCCCTCAAGGGCGGTAAGCCTGTTGTCGCGGGGCCGGACGAATGGCGTGAAGTCCCCGGTTCCGAGGGCCGCTACCTGATGAACGGCGCAACCCGGCAGATCTGGCGCAGTGCCTACGTCGTGGATCTTCCCAACGGTTCACAGCGCCGGTACGAGGCCAAGGTGCTCACGCCACGGAACGGCAGCTATTCGCTATCCATCGGTGGGCGGAATATCTCGCGAGGCTGCAATGCCCTATGGGCTGAAATCTTCTCCGAGCGCGCCACCAAACGGCGGCAACCCGGCCAGTGGGACGACACGATTGCCCCGAAGAACGACCCCTACCTTGCCGACGGTATCGGTGAATGGATGGCCAGCGGCGGGGTAGAAGTCGAATAACTGCATGTCAGCGTTTTTCATTGGTTGACGTCTATCAGTGGGAATACTTTCCTGGGCCGAACTCTGCCCAATTCGCGTAGCAATACCGATCCTCCAAGAAAGAGGAGACAATGTGATTTGCAACAATGGCCATGAGGTCAGAACATTTATCCAGGGCGGCTGCTCGGAATGCTGGCAGGACCGCCAACAGAAATATAAGCGGAGGCGTCTGCTGGGCATGGAATTGCTCCGAGCTGTGGAGGATCGCGGCCTATCCGGCACCCAGGCGATTGAGCTATTCCAGGCCCTCGATGGCGCGACCATTCGAGGGGTGCTGACGCGATGAGCAGCGAGATTCGCGTAATACGCCGCAACGGCGGGGCGGCTCGAATTACCCAAGGTCGATCATTTGTCTTGGCCGGCCCTGCTGAAGTGGCCGCATTGATCGAACAATTGACCGCAATTCAGAACAACGATGGCAGCCCGGTACGGGCGGATACGGACAACCGAGTTGGCAAAGAGTAAACCATTTGTTATCCAGCTTCTAGACGCGATAGACGGATCTGATCTGACCTCCAATGAGCGCTCGGTGCTCATGGCGCAATTCAAGTTCGGCGATCATTCCAACGGTCGCGATTCATTCGTCAGTGAGCAGCGGGTAGCCGAATACACGGGCGTCAGCATCGCAACGGTGCGCCGTGCCCGTAAGGCGCTGCGAGATAAGAAATGGCTCATCGAGAAAGAGCGGGGCCACGCTATCACTGGGCAGAAGATGGCGCCCGTCTACTGGGTGACTATTCCGCAGTTCCGCCCGCCCGCACCTAAGCCTAAGCGAGCGCCGCGCAACCGGACTGGACGTAACCAATGGGCTAAGCCAGAGGTCACGGGTGACCTATTGCCAGAGGTCAAACAAACCAAAAAGACCAGCACGCCAGAGGTCACGGGTGACCACCCATCAGGTTTACCATTCCGAGGTTCTAACGAACCATCGGAGTATGTGGGTGGTAATTCTTGGGAGCCTAGAGTTTCTTCCGGATCGCCTGACGGCGACCGGGAAGTGGGCAGGTTACAAGAAACGCTCGCTGACGCTCGCGGCTACCCACAAGTTGAACATGATGATTATTGGACTTCTTCACCTAGTGGTGAGGAGGTAGATGAATCTCCTGATGCGATGGCGGGCAGAACAGAACAGGGTTCCGCCCAGGCCGATCCGTGGGATAGCCCGTCGCGGTGTCACATCTGTCATCAGGTAATCGAGGGAACCCCGTGTATCACGCGGTCGGGTCATTCAACTCACGAGCCTTGCTATCGGAAATTTCTAGCTGAGAATCCGCACCTAGCGACTAAACAGAAATAGCTATTGGAAACGCATTGTGAACAAACCAAATGGAAAGCTAAAAACAGCTACACCGCTCGGAATCATGGTATCCGCAGCGGGTGGAGGAGGATTAGCGACTGTGCCGCTGCACCGTGATGCCCACGGGTGGCTGGCCACGCTGGACGGGATCACCTTCCACCTAACCGCCACTGTGACCGGGCCGAAGCGGGCGGACGATTGACCGACCGCCGTACCCGTGGCCGGTGGTGTCGGACCTGTGGCAAGCGCCGTAGTCGGCATCCGTCCGGTATCTGCCCGCTGTGTAGGCCACCACAGGTGACGCGCACCGAACACCATATCGAGGTCGTGCACTACTTCGGTCATATCCAATTATCGGATGCAGCCGCTGTCGAATTATCAAATCTATTAATAGATGCTGTTGAAGGCGGACAATGCGAATAACTATCGACACACCTTATGGCCCGCCATTTGTTATCGCTGATCGCAGCGACGGCAGTATCCGACTATCGCGGAACATCGCGGGGGATGGTCGGCGAATAGCACTGTTCATGGACAGTGTTGTTGCGCGATTACTCGCTGATGGGTTGCACGATATTGCCGACCACCTCGAAAGGCTGGACACCTAATGGCTTGGAAAGATTACAAGCAACCATACCGCCTACCCGAGAAACTGAGGCAGGCGGTACTGCGCCGCGATAACCACCTGTGCCAAATCAAAGACCAGGGATGCACCGTGGTCGGCAACGTGGTTGACCACATTCTGTCGATGAAGGCAGCGGCACAGCTCGGATGGACTCAGCGTCAGATACATGGAATGCAAAATTTGCGCGCCTCATGCCGGAATTGTAATGCTCGTAAAGCGTCCGTTGAAGGTCGCGTAGCGGCCGGCAACACCGTCGTAGCGAAACGTCCGAAACCACCCAACCCAGGATTGGCCCGCTGAGAACAAACCCGAATGGTGCGCGTGGCAACCTTTGAACAAAACTGCAATGAAGATTTGCTCAATCGCCGCGAATGGAAGAGCGCCAGGACGGCGAATAGCACGCGTCTAAGGTAAAGACACCAGAGAGCTACAAAAATCGCTCTCTGGGCTCACCAGGGGGCAGGAATAGCCATTTCTGAGGGTGGCTAGGGTCCCCCTTAGGGTCCATTCCCAGGAACATTGGCCCCACCCGTCTGACAAACACGGTGCTAGCACAGAAATTCGCGGCTATTCCGGCCCATTGTGCTGCTGGTAGGCCATTTCCGGCTCTATTTTTGTATCCCTTTTTGTACCTTTCTGTACCTTTTTGTACCTGAATCGAGGTATTTGAATGCCGCGTAAGAAAACCGCTGGCGTATCGCTGCGAGAACAACTCGACGCCGCCCTAGCTCGTGTATCGGAAGAGCGGCACGGTGATCCCGATGCCCTGGATTGGGACGAACGGGAATTGCAACACCTAGCCGCCGCCGAGGCTGCCGCCGATCTGGCCGAGCGCTTGGGCGAACAACTACTCAACGACTCCGAACTGAGTACGCCCGACTTAATCAAGCTGGCTGCCGAGCGACGTATTCAGCTTAAGGCGATTACCGACCATATCGGCGCTCTCACCATCTGGGGTGAAGTCCCGAAGTCGGAGCGTCATGTGAAAGCCGGTCAATATCGCATGAGGAGCGTCAAATGACACGGCTTAAACCGCCGAAACCGTTTAACGGCTCTGCCCCCTTATGCCCTGATTGTGGGCAGCCGGCAAAACCGCGGGCACGGGAATATTCCGACTGGAAACCCGGCCAGTGGGTTTACACGTGCATCTGCCAATTCGAGAAATTATGACTTTCAGAAAGCCCGTCAAGCGGACTAAGGCAACGCGGTCAACCCATTGCATCGGGTGCGGGAACGGATTGCCGACCCATCTGCCACACCCCACGTTCCCAGGTGTTCCGCCGTCACCGTGGCGTGCGAATGAATGCCCTCAGTGCTTTTTCGATGAAAAGAGAGATTAGGTTTGACAGGAATTACAGGCCACGCCACGCTAGGCACCGTTTCCGGGCTGACTGATGACGAGTCGGCCATTCTTAATGAACTGTGGTCTACGTGGATGCGGAAACTTCACCGCAATATCCTTAGGGCAACCTACTACGACCATAAAAACATTCTCAAGAACCTTGGCATAGCCATTCCGCCCCACCTTGCCAGCATTGATATGGCATTGGGTTGGCCCGCCAAATCGGTTGATGTGATGGCGCGCAGGTGCAAGTTTGAACGCTTTACGTTGCCGGGGAATGACGACCCGCTGGACATCGCGCCGATGCTCGCGGCGAACGACTTCACCATGCTATTGCCGCAGGCCATCACCAGCACATTCGTGCATTCGTGCTCGTTTTGGATGGCCACCGAAGGCGATACCAGCATTGGCGAGCCCGAGGTGCTGCTGTCTACCCAGTCAGCGATGTTCGGAGCTGGGCTGTGGGACTACCGGCTACGACGACTGAGGGCCGCATTCTCGGTCTCGAATATGGATCAAGTGGGTAGGGTCACCGAGTGGCTTATGTTTACCCCAGGCGTCACCATTCGTGGCCGCTGGGATCGAAAATGGAGCATTGAGCGGTACTACAACACGCTAGACAGACTCCCGGTCGAGGTTTTGCCGGATCGGCCAACCTTGGACCGTCCATTCGGCAAGTCGCGTATCTCCCGCTCGGTTATGGGGCTGACAGATAGCGCATTACGAACCTTGGTTCGTATGGAAATAGGGGCGGAATTCTATTCCAGCCCTCAGCGGTGGGTTATGGGCGCTGACGAATCAATGTTCACCGACGCGGACGGCAACCTGATCCCGCAATGGCAGGCATTGATGGGCCGAATCTGGGCAGCTCCGGCAGACGACGAGAACCCCGAAGCGCCATTGCCGCAAGTCGGCCAGTTCAACGCCCAAAACCCCACCCCACACACGGAACAGTTGCGGACGCTCGCGGCCATGTTCTGCTCCGAAACATCTCTGCCATTGTCCGAGCTGGGCATTGTTCACGATAACCCGTCGTCGGCTGAGGCTATCGAGGCTGCCGAACGGTCGCTAATCATCGAATCCAAGTACGTGATGGATACGTGTTTCACGCCGCGATTGGTCCGGTTCATCCAGACAGCTTTGCAGATCCGCGATGGTTGGGACGCCATGCCGCCCGAGGTTGCCAAGCTAGGTATTCGATGGTCGGCCCCGGAAAACACGATGACGTCGGCTGCTGCGGATTCTGTAGTCAAGGTTCTTTCCGTGGTCCCCGAGCTGGCCAATTCGGATATTCCGTTTGAAATGCTCGATTGGGACGATTCCACTATCCGCAGAGCTAGGGCGGATATTGATAAGGCTAGGAGTAAGTAATGTCACGAGAACGAGTTGAACGTATCGCCGAAAAATGGGCCGAATTCTTTCCGGTCGAACGGGTAGATCAATCCCCACCCGTAGAAGAACCCGAGCCGGTGGTTAACAAAGGAAACTACATTCCCAGTGCAGGGGATTCTCCCGGTGAACTCACCGCCGACCAGAAAAAGGCCCTGAGTAATTCAGGCAAGACCAACAACGAGCTACTTGCCGAAATGCTGGCAGCGCAGAATGTCGCTTTCCAGTGGTACGGCCCCCAGAAGTAAAAACATTCAAAGGAGATAAAAACAAAATGGCAATTGACCTGAAAAAGATTGATGCACAGTCCTGGCGGCGTGAAGGCGCGCGGACTCAGATCCTCGCTAAGGCCGGATTCGCCCCGCCAGACGAACACCGGGCCATCGCGGAGCGGCTGGCCGCGTTCACGGCGCTGGGCACGCCCGTGACTAACCGCTTGATCGACGCCGTGGTCAGCGGTGAAGGCGATATTGAGACCCTGAGGGCTGGCGCGCTGGCTGAATGGGACGGCAATGCCCTTCGCCTGAATGAAATCGTCTCTAACGGTGTCGCCGCTGCGCAGGGACGGATTGTGCGGGAGGTCGCCGGGGAGACCTACACCGCCGTGCAGAAGCGTTTTAACGAGGCAGCTACGGCGTTTGCCAAGGCGTCGGCTGTCATCGACCCAGAGGCAAGCCCCGAGGAAGTCATCTCGTTGGGCGACTTGAAGAAGCAGGGTGCTTGGCAGGAAGCGGCCAAATTGGCTGATGAGCTTTCAGGGTTGCTGGTGCCGCTGCTGGCGGCTGGCGCGAACGCCGGTCTGGTCCACCCAGGAGGCGCCGATACCGCGGCTTCGGGTTCGCAGAGTTGGCAGACCAAATCAATGGTCTTGGGTCTCGTGGCCGACGTGACCGGTGTCGAGAACATTCGCCACGCTTGGGACGCGATTGACGGTTCAGGTCGCACCGGAGCTTGGGGCGCACTGCTGCGCGTCGGCGCAAAGATCGCCGCGAAAGACCTCGATGCCTACGAGCCGCTCCGCCGACCGGCCCCGCTGATCGAGAAGAAGGTTGATCGTGGGGACGGAACCTACGGCTATGTCGTTCTCGACCCTGAGGCGCCCGACTTCGAGGCTGCCCAGTAGTGACAGTGACAGTGACGCTTGCCGACCTACTGCCGTTCGTTGACCTCGATGAGGACAAAGCTGCCGCGATGATTGCCGACGCGCTTGCCCTCGCGGCACGAGTGGCGCCCTGCATCGAGGATGAAGAGTTCATTTATCCCGCTGCCGCTAAGGCGATTCTGCGCGGTGCAATCCTCCGGTGGGCCGACCAGGGGAGCGGGTCCGGCCCAGCCCTTGTGGCGGGAGTGTTCGGGGCAACCCCACAGAATCAGCCGAGGCGAAATCTGTTCTACCCGAGCGAGATAAGCCAGCTGCAAGCATTGTGCGGGGGCGGTCGGGGTAAAGCTTTCAGCATCGACACCACACCGCCGTGGGAGGCCGGATCATGACGTTTCCCACGCCGTGGACTGTCAGCCACGAGGTGTTCACCGGGTGGGGTGAGGACCCCGATACAGGCAACGACGTGCCCACTTGGGCCGACCCTGTAGACCGCAAGGTAATCGGTTGGAGCGCAAGCTATCTCGAAACCTTGGACGGGCATACGTCGCGGGTGGAGTCGGATATAGACCTGTTGATTCCGCCCACGTTCACCGTGTCGGCGCAAGATCGCTTTAACTTGCCCGACACTGGCCAGTTCGACGTGGTCGCGGTTGAGGATTCCAACCACGGATTCCACGGTTGGAAACCCGGTTCGGTCGTCAAGCTGAAGCGAATCACGGGCTGAGCCCCTAAGATGAAAACGGACCCCCGCCAAACCTGCATCCGGCGGGGGTCCGTTTTTTTTGCCTCTCAGTGCTTATCAGCCTCGTTCATCTGCTCGACCTCATCGGCGGCAGCGGCCAGCGCTTGGGCCAGTTCGCATGCGACTCCGGGCGCCAGACTGGCTGTATCGCCGTGGATAGCCACCCACCGCTCAATCTTGCCGGTGCCGTGCTCGACGCCTTCGACCTGTACGTGAACGTCCCCGATTGGCCACAGTGACCCGAAGAACTCGCGGAACATTGTTTCCTCGATGCAGCCGTCGATGCCTAACCGGGTGTCCCAGTCCTCGATCCTCATCGCTCCCGCAGGGTTTGGCCCGTCTCCCCGGGTTTCGAGGAAGCCGGTCACGATTCTGTCGCGGACGTACTTGAGAGCTCTTTCGGCGAGGTAGGTGAGGTCTTGGGGATCCCTGCCGTTGTGTTCCTTCTCGTATTCCTCAGCGTTCTGGCACTCGCGCCTCTGCTCGTCGGTCAGCTTGCCGCTGTCGTAGTCGCGCCAAGTCTCGCCACGGTTAGCGCGTGCGCGTTTGCGTTCACCGTGCCGCCAACCGGCTTGAGGGGTAATCACTTCATGCCGCCGTTCATCCGGATCTCCACCCAAGAAAGCGGAACGCGCACCGTTTGTTGGTGCACCGAACGGAAACGTCCACATCTCCGCTCTTGCGTGGCCGACCGAACCGCACTTCCATGTCTTTTTTGCACATGCACTTGGGCGGACGCATGCGCTCCCCGCGTGCGCGTTGCCAGTCGGGCTGCGGGAACATGCGTTTCACGCTAGCCCGCCAATCGTCGGCGCGGTCGATAACAGCAACCAAACAAGCCATCCGGCGATGGCAATCATGGCAAAGAACGCCGCTCTCACTTTGGTCGTCATCTTGTCTTGCCCTTTCGGTTTGTTTTTCCGTGGTGGGCAAGCCCTGATGAGAACTACCAGCCGCGCTCGCGCCACTCCCCGAGGTGCGGACGCTCTACGCCAAGGGTGGTGTCGTCACCGTGCCCGGGATAGACCACTGTGTTGTCGTCGTACCGGGCGAACACCTTGGTTTCGAGGCCTCCCATGAGTGAATCGAACTCGTCTGGACGTGTTGTCCTTCCAGGACCGCCAGGAAACAGGCAGTCGCCGGTGAACAGGTGCGTGGGCCCGTCGGCGCCATCGGCACCCGCGAGGGCTAGTGCCACCGAACCGGGCGTGTGGCCCTGTAGGTGGATGGCGTCGAAAGTGAGGTTGCCGACGGTGATCTTGTCGCCGTCGGACAGGATCCGGTCCGGCTTGACGGGCAACGCGCCGGCGTCG
>Ga0180217_1004549_pt1 | contig 10919 bp, 10 predicted proteins | sample eDN3rd37CBELigOP_FD_128521 | JGI IMG/M metagenome (GOLD analysis project Ga0180217, IMG submission 128521) | Enriched Organic Plus compost microbial communities from Emeryville, California, USA - eDNA 3rd pass 37_C BE-Lig OP (version 2) (version 2) ... | reverse complement strand
GCTGCTCGCCGGTTCGGTGCTCGGCTACGTGATCCTGTTCTCCGTACCGTTCACCCGCGAGTTCTTCGCGCTCGACCCGTCGAACGTCGGGTACACGACGATCGCGGTGACGTGCGGGCTGATCGGAGTCGTCCTCGTCGAGGCCCTGTGGTGGGTGTCGGGGCGTCTGCACGGGGAACGCCGGCGCCTGTTCGCTGCCCACGACGATCTGCTGCCGGGCGTACACTGACCCGCAGCGCACGGATGGGTGCGACCGAACCTCACGGCGATCCGAGGAGGGAAGGACCGAACGATGGGTTTCATGGATTCGGTGAAGGGCCTTGTGAACAAGGGCAAGGACTACGCCTCGAAGAATCCCGACAAGGCCGACCAGTTCATCGAGAAGGCCGGCGACCAGGTGGACGGACGTACCGGCGGGAAGTACGCCCAGCACGTCGACAAGGCGCAGGACGCCGCTCGTCAGCATCTGGGTACCACCGACAATCCCGCACCGGGCACGCAGCCCGAACCCGGCGGTGAGCCGGGCCCCGAGGGCGGTCCGGGCCCCGAAGCACAGCCGGGTCCGCGTCAACCCTGATCACGGCAGATACGGAAGTACCGTGTCGCCGAAGGTGTCGATGAACGGGCGCTGATCCGGCCCCACATGGTGCAGGTAGATCTCGTCGAAACCGAGTTCGGCGAATTCGCACAGGCGGTCGACGTGTTCGGCGGGATCGTCGGACACGATCACTGCGCCCTCGAGGTCGCCGTCGTCGAGTTCGGCGGCATGGGACTCGAATTCCTCGGGCGTGGCGAGTTCTGCCATCAGTTCCGGCGGTAGGGCGTTCGTCGCCCACTGTTCCCGCGCGATCTCCCGGGCGCGCTCCCGGGTGGGCGCCCAACTCAGATGGACCTGCAGCACGGTCCGTCCGCGTCCGCCCCCGTCGCGGTAGGCGCCGAGGATCCGCTGCAGGTCCTCGAGCGGGGCGTTCACGGTGACGAGACCGTCGACCCGGTCGGCGAAACGACCGGCCGTCTCGGGAGTCAGTGCGGGAAGCAGGATGTCGGGAGGAGTCTCCGGCCGGTCCCAGACCCGTCCGCGGTCGACCTTCACCGCGCCGTCGTGGTCGACGACCTCGCCCGCGTGCAGGCGTCGCACGATGTCGAAGTTCTCGCCGAGGAGTTGCTGCCGTTCCTCCTTGGGTGGCCAGGAGACTCCGGACATCCGTTCGTTGCAGTGCTCGCCGCTGCCGAGTGCGAACCAGAAGCGGTGCGGGAACATCGATGCCAGAGTGGCGGTGGCCTGGGCGGTGACGACGGGGTGGTAGCGGAAGCCGGTCGCGGTGACGACACCGAAACGTAGGTCGGTGGTGGCCAGGGCCGCTCCGAGCCACGACCACGCGAACCCCGAGTGTCCCTGGCGGTGCGACCACGGCTCGATGTGGTCCGAGCACATGGCCGCCCCGAAGCCGGCCGCTTCCGCGAGCCGGACGTCCTCGAGCAGGCGGGATGGGGACGCCTGTTCGTGTGAGGCGTGAAAACCTATCAGCGTCATACCTGTCCGCTCCTCCGGTCGATCGGCGATCAGTACTTCTCGATGAGTGTGAGTGCAGCCGTCATGAGCGCGAGGTGGCCCAGTCCCTGGGGGAGATTGCCGAGGAAGGTACCGTCCTCGGCGATCATCTCCGAGTACAGGCCCACGTCGTTGGCGAGCGGTACGAGTTCGCCCATCAGTTCGGTGGCTTCGTCGGTCCGTCCCGTCTCGGCCAGTGCGGCGACCATCCAGTACGCTCAGGCGACGAACGTCCCTTCCTCCTTGTCGGCACCGCTGTACCGGTAGAGCAGCGGTCCGCGGCCGAGTTCCCGTCGCAGGGCATCGCAGGTGGCCTGCATGCGCGGACCCCGGTCGTACCCGCCGACGGCTCCGAGCAGGACGGACGCGTCCAGGCGATCGGTGCCGGGATAGGCGGTGTAGCAACCCTGTTCGTCCGACCAGCAGTTCTCCTCGATCCAGTCGCGGATGAGATCGCGTTCGCGTCGCCAGCGATCCGCCGTTCCCGGGATCTGCCCGACCTCGGCGAGGTGGACGGCGCGGTCGAGCGCGTGCCAGCAACTCATCTTCGAGTTGGTGTAGTGCTCGCGTTCGAGCAGTTCCCAGATGCCGTGATCGGCCTGCTGCCAGACATCGCAGGTGTGGTCGGCGATGCGGGCGAGCAGACGCGCGGTCGCGATGTCGAGCACGTAACCCTCACTGCTGTAGAGGGTCACGATCTCGAACAGGTCGCCGTAGATCCCGAGCTGCAACTGGTCTGCGGCCCTGTTCCCCTCGACCACCGGGCCGATTCCGCGCCAACCCGGAACGTCCAGTCGCCGTTCGTCGTCGGGCGTTCCGCCGTCGAGCCGGGTGAACACCTCCGCATCGGCGCCCTGATCGCGCACCACGCGGAGCAACCAGCTCATCGCGGCGTGCACCTCCTCGCGATCGCCGAGACGGATCAGCGCGTGCAGGGTGTAGGCGGCGTCGCGCACCCATGCGAAACGGTAGTCCCAGTTCTTCTCGCCGTCCGGGTTCTCCGGAACGGACGTCGTCGCCGCCGCGGCGATCGCGCCCGATCGGTTCTGCAGCAGTTTCAGTGCGAGCGCGCTCCGGATCACCGCGTCGGCCCAGGGGCCGTCGTAGTGCAGGAGCGTCGACCACTGCTTCCATCGGTCGACGGTGCGGTCGATGTTGGCATCGATCGCGTCGGCGTCGGGCAACGGCAGGGGCTCGTTCTCCGTCGACAGCACGGCGATCAGGTGCCGGGACCCGGCCGAGGTGGTGAAACCGCCACCGATCGAGCGGTGCTCGACCACGGGTTCACCCGTGCCGGACGTGCGCACCCCGATGCTCACGGTGCCCACCCGCAGGACAGGGCCGTGCTGGGTCCGGTCGCACCAGGGCTGGTACCGGCCCAGTCCGGTGCCGGGCGCGACCGTCCAGCGCATCGCGACCTCGCCGTCCAGACCTTCGACGCGGCGGGCGAGCTCACCCCAGGGCAACCGCCCGGCGACGCCCGTGTCGATCGAATCGGTCACCCGGACACGGCCCTGTGCCGTGGTGAAGACGGTGCTCAGCACGTTCGTTCCCGGCACGTATGCGCGTTCGACGGTGAACTCGTCGACCGGCCGCAGTTCGACGGAACCGCCCGCCGGTGCATCGAGCAGTCGCGCGAAGACGGGGTGCGAGTCGAGGTGCGGTACCGGATACCAGTCCACCGACCCGTCCTCGGCGACGAGGGCGACGGTGTCGCCGTCGCCCAGTGCGGCATAGGAGCGCAGGTCCGCGTAGCCGTCGTCGTCGCGGGCTGGGATCACACGCACTCCTCGCTGGGCCGGGTACACGGCGGTCGATCGGTTGCATACCCGTGCCGGGTCGGAGCAAACGACCTGCCGGTCCCGTTGTGGGATCGGGTATGCGGGCCGGTCGTGGGAACAGGCGGAGCGAACGGAGTCCGGCAGGCCGGCCGAAGATGATGACGTGGCCACCACGTACTCGAGGTTCGTTGCGACGCAACATATTATTCGCATGAGCTCGACATTGTGCAGGTCGAGGCGGGCAACTATCGTGCGCCGCATACCTGGTGCAGACATCACTCGTCGGTACGACGACGAAGGGATCGGACGATGACCGCAGCGGCCTATGCCGAGTTCCTGCCCGAGAATTACCGATCGGCTCGGCGGGAACCGGAGTCTACGTGGTGGGAGTGGCGTGGTCGCCGCGTCCACATCGCCCGCGACCGCCGTCCCGATGCTCCGGTGCGCGTGATGGGAATCCACGGCGCGGGCGGCCATTCCGCGGCGCTCTGGTCGTTCGCTTGCCTGGCTGCGGACGACGACGTGGACATCCTCTTCCCGGACATGCCCGTCTACGGCCGCACCGCCGAACCCCATCCCTCGCAGGTCCGCTACTGCGATTGGATCGACCTGCTCTGCGACCTCGTTGCCGCCGAACGCGCCGACGATCCCCGGCCGCTGGTCCTCTTCGGCGCGAGTATGGGCGGGATGATGGCCTACGAGGTCGCGGCCCGCACCGGACAGGTGGCCGCGGTGGTCGCGACCTGCCTCCTCGACCCCGGCGACCCCCAGGGGCGGGTAGCCGCAGCCCGATGGGGCTTCGCCGGAAAGGTGGCACCGTCGCTTCTGCCGCCCGTGGCCCGGGTGGCAGGTGATCTCCGACTGCCGATCAGATGGCTCGTGCGGATGAACCGGATGAGCAACGACCCCGACCTCACGCGCATGTGCGAGTCGGACCCGCTCGGGGGAGGAGTCCGGATCCCGCTGGGATTTCTGGCCGACTGGTTCACCTACCCGCATGCCGCGCCCGAGGACTTCACCGCAGCCCCGGTCACGCTCGTGCACCCGGCCGCCGACCGCTGGACCCCACCGGAGCCCAGCCTGCGGTTCCTCGACCGCATCTCCGCGCCGACGCAGGCCGTCCTGCTCGAGAACTGCGGGCACTGGCCGATCGAGGAGCCCGGACTCACCCGGCTGATCGCCACGACGCGTGCCGTCATCACCGGGGTGGCCGCACAAGGGTGATCACGGATCCGGCACCCGACTGCGGGTTCGCTTCGGCCGGCCGCCGGCTGTGTCACCATCACACCGTGAACCGGACGCCTGGCACGGTGCCGTCGCGATGAACGGCGCGTGGATCCTGCTGGTCGTCATCGCCGGGATCGCGGTGACCGCCGTCGCGTCGCGCCGCGACCTGCAGGCCCCGCTCGTGCTCGTCACCGTCGGAGCGCTGGTGTCGTTCGTGCCGGGCCTGCCGAGGCTCGAACTGGATCCGGAGATCATCCTCGGGGTCGTCCTGCCGCCGCTGCTGTATTCGTCGGCCCTGCGATTCTCGGTTCCCACCTTCCGGCAGTACCTGCCGTCGATCCTGCGGCTCGGCATCTACGCCGTGCTCGTCACGGCGTTCGTCGTGGCGTGGACGGCATCCGCGATGATGGCGGCGCTGACCTTCGGTGCGGCGCTCGCTCTCGGCGCCGTCGTCGCACCGACCGATGCGGTCAGTGCCGTCGCCGTGGGCCAGCGACTCGGACTGCCGAAACGGGTCATCGCGGTGCTGACCGGGGAAGGGCTGGTCAACGACGCCACCGCACTGACCCTGTTCACCGTGGCGATCTCGGCCGTCACGGGCACACACATCCTCGCCGATTCGCCGTTCCTGTTCTTCGTCTACGAGGTCGCGGGTGGCATCGCCGTCGGTCTGGTGCTCGCGTACGCCGTCCACCTGATCCGTGCCCGGATGTACGACTCGCCGCTCGAGACCGTGCTCGGGCTGGTGCTGCCGTTCGCGGCCTATCTCGCCGCCGAGGAGATCCACGCCTCGGGAGTGCTCGCCGTCGTCGCCGCCGGACTGTTCATCGGGCACCGGGCCACCGAGGTCTCGGTGAGCACGCGACTGCAGGAACGCGCGGTGTGGAAGAGCGTCGACGTGGTGCTCGAGACGTTCGTCTTCGCCTACATGGGCCTGCAACTGCGGTTCGTCCTCGACGAGGTCCGTGACAGCGGCACCGATCTGCGCCTCGCGTTGCTCGGTGCGGTGGTGATCCTGCTCGTCGTCATGATCGTGAGGCCCGCGTGGGGTCTGCTGCACTGGGGGCGGCGCGCGCTCGTGCGACGCGCCGGATCCGAACGCCTCGGCCGCGACCAGCTGAACTTCCGGGAACACGTCGTGGTGTCGTGGGCGGGTATGCGCGGGGTCGTCACCCTCGCCGCGGCCGGTGGGGTGCCGGTGGCGATCGCGTCGGGTGCTCCTTTCCCCGGACGCGAGATGATCCAGATCTCCGCGCTGGTCGTCGCCATCGGCACCCTCCTCATCCAGGGTGCGACGATGCCGTGGCTCATCCGCCGACTCGACGTCACCGACCCCTACGAGCGGCTGCGGACCGAGGAACAGATGGCGGTGGCCCGCAGGATCTCGGCCGAGTCGAGCGATCGGGTGCTCACCGAACTCGCCACGCATCCACCCGAGGGCGTGGACCCGGAGATCTACGACAAACTTCTGGCCAAGGCGCGCAAGTCGCTCCGGTCCCGGCAGGAGGCGGAGACCGTCGAGGACACGGCGGAGGACGCCGGAACGCGACTGGCCGCGCTGTTCGACGACATCCGGCGGGCGTCCCTGCAGGCGCGACGCCAGGCCCTCATCGACGCCCGCGACCGCGGTGAACTCGACGACGAGATCCTCCGCGACGTGCTCGAGAGCCTGGACATCGACGAAGCAGCGGTGGAGGAGCGCATCCGCCGCCGGCGTCGGGACGACGGTGCCCGAGGTCGGGACGACGATGTGCAACGGTAGGGACGACAGGGCGCAACGGTAGAATTTCCGCAAGTGAACACCCCGCACGGCCCGGAACAGGTGCCGCACGATCCCCGCACCGAAGTCTCCGTCCGATTCGCTCTCCGGTCGCCTGCTCGTCTGAAGACCGAACTCCTGGCCGGCCTGGTCGTGGCGCTCGCCCTGATCCCGGAGGCCATCGCCTTCTCCGTGATCGCCGGTGTCGACCCCCGGGTCGGGCTGTTCGCCTCGGTGACCATGGCGATCACCATCGCGATCGTCGGGGGACGGCCCGCGATGATCTCGGCGGCGACCGCGGCGGTGGCGCTCGTGATCGCCCCGGTGTCCGAGCAGTACGGGGTGGACCACCTCATCGCGACGGTGATCCTCGGGGGCATCTTCCAGGTGCTGCTCAGCTTCCTCGGCGTCGCCAAACTCATGCGGTTCGTGCCGCGCAGCGTCATGGTCGGCTTCGTCAATTCGCTCGCGATCCTCGTCTTCGTCGCCCAGATCCCGCACCTCGTGGACGTGCCGTGGATGGTCTATCCGCTGGTGGCAGCAGGTCTGCTGGTGCTCGTGTTCCTCCCGAGGATCACCGAGGCCGTGCCGGCTCCGCTCGTCACGATCGTGCTCCTCACCGTCGTGACGGTGGCCTTCTCGCTGAACGTGCCCGACGTTGCGGACCAGGGTGAACTGCCCGAGAGCCTGCCCTCGCTCTTCGTCCCGGACGTGCCGATGACCTTCGAGACCCTCCGGATCCTCGCGCCCTACGCGCTCGCGATGGCCCTCGTCGGCCTCATGGAATCGCTGATGACGGCCAAACTCGTCGACGACATCACCGACACGCGGTCGGACAAGACCCGCGAGGGCTGGGGTCAGGGCATCGCCAACATCGTGACCGGATTCTTCGGTGGCATGGGCGGTTGCGCCGTCGTCGGCCAGACCATGATGAACGTGAAGGTCTCCGGGGCGCGGACCCGTCTGTCCACCCTGGCGGCAGGCGTGTTCCTGCTGATCCTCGTGGTCGCGCTCGGCGACATCGTCGGGCTGGTCCCGATGGCTGCCCTCGTCGCCGTGATGATCATGGTGTCGATCGCGACGATCGACTGGCACAGCGTGCATCCGCGGACGCTGCGGCTGATGCCGCTCAGCGAGACCGTCGTCATGGTCGTCACCGTCGTGGCCACGGTGAGCACCGGCAATCTCGCGATCGGAGTGTCGCTCGGAGTGCTCACGGCGATGGTGCTGTTCGCCCGTCGCGTCGCGCACATGACCACCGTCGAGAAGATCGCCGATGCCGACACCGACGGGGACGGAGGAGTGGACACGCGCACCTATCGGGTGACCGGTGAACTGTTCTGGGCGTCGAGCAACGACCTCGTCCACCAGTTCGACTACATCGGCGACCCGGAGAACGTCGTCATCGACCTCACCGACGCCGACATCTGGGATGCGTCCACCGTCGCCACCTTCGACGCGATCCAGCAGAAGTACGCAGCCAAGGGCAAGACGGTCACCATCGTCGGACTCGACGGTGCGGGCCTCGAACGCCTCCGCAGGCTCTCCGGCCGACTCGGTGGGGAGAACTGACCGCGCATACCGGGAGCGGTGGGTCGATTCGACGTAACGTGAGCGCATGATCGCGATCGAGCTCGCCGCGGTGGTACTGCTCCTGGTGCTGGTCGTGGTCTCGGTGGTGCTGTGGACCCGGCGGGTGGTCACCACACCCGCCGAACGCGCGGTCCACGCGACCCTGCACACGGCGTCCCTCGCGGCGCGCCCCCTGCGCGCCGGGCTCGACGCGTCGTCGGCGAAGGAAGCGGCCCCGCACCTGCGGATGCTGTTGGCCGAAGCACGCGCGGTGGCGCTGCTGGACGAGAACGGTGGCCTGCTCGCCTGGGACGGCCCGTTCGAGGAACTGACGGACGAGATGATCGCCGCCGCGGGCCGGGCCGTCGCAGACAAGCGCCGCGTGCTCGTCGGGCACCACGACCTGCGGCGAGGCCACGGCGATCTAGCGGCCCGCGCACTGATCGCCCAGCCGCTCGTCGTGGAGGACATGGGTGTCGCAGGGGTGCTCGGCGTCGTGACGACCGTCGAACCCGGCCCGGCGCTGCTCGGCGCGATCACCGAGGTGGCGCGGTACGCGTGCAGTCAGATCGAGCTCGCCGAGCTCGATGCCTCCCGTGCCCGGCTCGACCGTGCCGAGGTCCGCGCGCTGCGCGCCCAGATCAGTCCGCACTTCATCTACAACGCGCTCAACACGGTGGCGTCGTTCGTCCGGACCGACCCCGACCGGGCCCGCGAACTGCTGCTGGATTTCGCCGATTTCACCCGCTACTCGTTCCGCGCGGCCGGCGAGTACACCCTGCTCGCCGACGAACTGCGCAACATCGACCGGTACCTGACGCTCGAACGTGCCCGCTTCGGCAATGCCCTCGAGGTGCGCCTGCAGATCGCGCCCGAGGTGCTCAATGTGACGTTGCCCTTCCTCGCTCTGCAACCGCTCGTCGAGAACGCCGTGCGGCACGGGATCGCGGGCAAGGACACCCGCACGGGCACGATCACCATCACCGCGGCCGACGAGGGCACCGACTGCGTCATCAGCGTCGAGGACGACGGCATCGGCATGGACCCGGAACTGCTGCGCTCCGGCACGCTCGACGCGATCGCCGAGAGCGACCACGGCAGCGGAGTCCGCGAGTCCGCGCACGTGGGCCTCGCCAACGTCGACGACCGGTTGCGGGCGGCCTTCGGCAACGACTACGGCCTCGTCATCGAGACCGCGCCGGGGGCAGGCACCCGGGTGAGCATGCGCGTGCCGAAGTTCAGGGCGGGTATCCGGCCGTGAGGAACACCCGGCATGGCACGATGGATTCGCCGTGAACGAGATCACAGACAACCTGACCGTGCTGGCGGTCGACGACGAACCGCCGGCCCTCGACGAGCTGGCCTACCTGCTGCGCGCGCAGGAGGAGATCGGCGTCGTACACACCGCGGGAGACGCGACGACCGCTCTGCGTGTGCTGCGCGACGGAGGCATCGACGCGGTCTTCCTCGACATCAACATGCCCGGGCTCGACGGCCTGGAACTCGCGGGCATCCTGCGCAATTTCGCGGTGTCCCCGGCCGTGGTGTTCGTGACGGCGCACGACGACCGCGCGGTCTCGGCATTCGACCTCGGCGCCGTCGACTACGTCCTCAAGCCGCTGCGGGAGGAACGACTCGCCGAAGCGGTCCGGCGGATCGCCGAACGCAGCCGACCCGCCGCGCAGGCGACATCCGAGACCGGCCAGAGCGACGACGTGATCCCGGTCGAGCTCGGTGGGGTCACCACGCTCGTGCCGCGCTCGTCCGTCCACTGGGTCGAGGCCGAGGGCGACTACGCGCGACTGCACACCGCGACCGGTTCGCACCTGGTGCGTATCCCGATATCGACGCTCGAGAACCGCTGGGCCGACGCCGGCTTCCTGCGGGTGCACCGCTCCTATCTCGTGGCGTTGCCGCTCGTCACCGGTATCCGCAGTGTGGGTTCGGGTCTGGTCGTGTGCCTGCGCGGCGACAGCAACTCCCCGCCCGTCGAACTGCCCGTCAGTCGCCGGCACACGCGGGAACTCAAGGACCGGCTCATCCGCGGTCCGATGCAGTCGTGGACGTCCCGATGAGCACCACCGGCGGCCCACCCCCGCCGCGTCAGAAGGTCGTCCTCGCCGAACGGCGCGGGGCGCGCATGGTCCGCACCCGGGTCGAGGTGCAGCAGCAGACCGAGGTGGGCGACGCGATGGTGCGCGGGCTGGTCCGGGCTCAGCTCGGGCTCGCCCTGCGCGTCGCACTGTTCACGGTGTGTCTGCTGGGCGCCGTTCCGGTGCTGTTCCACCTCGCTCCCGGTCTCGCGGCGGTGACGGTCCTCGGGATCCGCCTGCCGTGGGTGTTGCTCGGTGTGGTCGGTTATCCGATCCTGCTCGGTATCGCGTGGGTGTATCTGCGCCTCGCCGAACGCAACGAGCAGGATTTCACCGACCTCACCGACGATTGACGACCCATGAGCGGATCGATTCCCGTCGTCACCGTCGTCGGTCTCGTCGCCGCGGCGATCGCCACCGTCGCGATCGGTGTGTACGGCGTGCGGATGGCGCGCACCACCTCGGATTTCCTCGTCGCGTCCCGCAGCGTCGGCCCGCGCTGGAACGCTGCGGCCATCTCCGGCGAATATCTCTCGGCGGCATCCTTTCTCGGGGTGGCCGGGCTCGTGGCGAAGTTCGGTGCCGACGCCCTGTGGTATCCCGTCGGTTTCACGGCCGGTTATCTGGGTCTGCTGCTGTTCGTCGCTGCGCCGCTGCGACGTTCGGGTGCCTACACCGTCCCGGACTTCGCGGAGTTCCGGCTGGGGGAGAAGTGGCTGCGCACGCTGTCGATGATGGTCGTGGCGATCATCTGCATCCTGTACCTGGTGCCGCAGTTCCAGGGTGCGGGCCTGACGCTCAACATCCTTCTGGGAGTGCCCGACTGGGTGGGTGTCGCGGTGGTCGGGGTGATCGTGGTGGCCAACGTGGTCGGTGGCGGGATGCGGTCGATCACCTTCGTGCAGGCCTTCCAGTACTGGCTCAAACTCACCGCG
>Ga0180217_1004546_pt1 | contig 10924 bp, 6 predicted proteins | sample eDN3rd37CBELigOP_FD_128521 | JGI IMG/M metagenome (GOLD analysis project Ga0180217, IMG submission 128521) | Enriched Organic Plus compost microbial communities from Emeryville, California, USA - eDNA 3rd pass 37_C BE-Lig OP (version 2) (version 2) ... | reverse complement strand
CGGGTTGGCAACCCTATCGCTGCTCGGCAAGCTCGCTCAATAGTCGGCGTTCAGCGGCAGCTGATGGCCCCTTTTAGGGTCCCTAACAGAACCGCCTGATCTGGCTGAGGCAGACGAGGGCGCAGCCGAGAGTGGTGACAGCGAGGCGGATGTCAGCGCGGCGCTCGTAGCGCACGGCCAGGCGGCGGAGGCGGGCGAGCCACGCCAGTGTGCGATCGACCACCTACCTGTGCCGCCCCAGGCGCTCGCTGCTGTCGATGCCGCACCTGGCGATGCGGGGCGTGATGCCCCGCGTACGGCACTCGCGCCGGCAGCGTCGGTGACCAGGTGCCGCTTCGTGCCCCGCTTGCCGCGATCCGCCGGGCTCGGGCCGATGCGCGCACCCCCCTTTTCGTCGGCACCGCGGCGCTGTCGAGCGCGGCGCGGCGCCAGTCGATCTCGCCCGCCTCCTGCAAGCGCTCCAGCAGCAGGCGACACAGGGCCGCCCAGACCCCAGCCACCTGCCAGTCGCGCAGCCGGCGCCAGCAGGACATCCCGGAGCCGCACCCCATCTCAGCCGGGAGCATCTCCCAGGGGATGCCGCTCTTCAGCACGAAGATGATCCCGGTCAGTGCCGCGCGGTCCGGGACCGGCGGTCTGCCGCCCTTCGGCTTCGGGCGTGCAGGCGGCAACAGCGGCGCGATCGCCGCCCAGAGGTCGTCGGGAACCAGGGCTCGGGCCATGCCCGCCTCAACGCGCCAAACCTGCTTTCGTTAGGCGGTCTAGAGATCTACGACAGAATCGGGTGCAACATAGGCCACGATGCAAAGAGACAAGCCTCGGCCGGCATTTCCTTGCCTCCCCGGCTCGCTGGGACCAAGCTTCAGGCACAACCAGAACAGACGGGAGGAACCGGCCCATGATCGAACGCCGCAAAGCAATGGGACTGGCGCTCGGGGCAACCCTGGTCAGGTCCGCTTCGGCGCAACCGGCGGCCACCGAGCGAAGGCCGGCGAGCTTCTATCAGAGCGTTGGTCCCGTGCTCACAACCTACAGACCGGATCCTGCGACAGCGACACTGACCCGGCTCTCCGAGGTCACGCTGCCGGCGAACGTGCAGTATGCTTGGCGGCATCCTGCCCTTCGTGTCCTCTACGTCGCCTCCAGCAATGGCGGTCCGGGCAGGCCGGGCGATCGCCACTTCATCAACGCGTTCAGCATCGATCCCGACAGCGGCTCGCTGAGCCCGCACGGCGAGGTCGCCCAGCTGCGGGCACGGCCGATCCACATCTCCGTGGATCGCGCCGGCGCCTTCGCCCTGGTCGCCTACAACAACCCGAGCGGCGTCACCGTCCATCGCCTCGCCGCCGATGGCACGCTGGGCGCGGAGGTGCAGTGGGTGACGGGGCCGGACGGCGGGATCTACGGCCACCAGGTCCTGGCGTCGCCGGACAACGGCACCGTCATCCTGGTGGCACGCGGCAATGACGCCGCCACCGACAAGCCCGAGGATCCCGGGGCACTCAAGGTCTTCGATTTCCGCAATGGCCGACTCACGCTGCGCCAGACCGTAGCTCCGGATGGCGGCCGTGCCTTCGGGCCGCGCCACATCGACTTCCATCCTACCCTGCCGCTCGTCTTCGTCTCCCTCGAACGGCAGAACAAGCTGCAGGTCTACGGTCTGCGGGACGGGGTCATGACGCCAGAGCCGATCTTCAGCGTCGACACGCTGCAGCAGCCGGGCGCCCTGCCTCCCGCACAGCTCGCCAGTACGCTCCATGTCCATCCGAACGGCCGGTATCTCTATCTGGGGAACCGAAGCGACGCGATGGGCGAGTACCAGGGCCAGCCCATCGCGATGGAAGGTGAGAACAGCATCGCCGTCTTCGAGCTCGACCCCGCGACGGGCCGCCCCACTCTGGTGCAGAGCGCCGATACGCGCGGCTTCCATCCGCGCACCTTCTCGCTCGATCCCTCCGCCCGAATGCTGGTGGCGGCCAACCTGGTCGGCCGCCGCGTGCGGGAGGGCGACGGCACGGTCCTGCGCCCTGCCAACCTCGCTATATTCAGGGTCGGCCCGGACGGACGGCTTGCGTTTGCGAACTCGATGCCGGTTGAGACAGGCGAGTTCCTGCAGTTCTGGAGCGGGATGGTTCCCCTCTGAGGAACCGGTACCGGCGGGACGACGCCGGTTGGCCGAGGGAAATCACTTCCCGGCCACCCGTGCCGTCATTCATTCGGCGGCTGCATGGGTCCAACCCGGCTGCCGCACGGCGCTGGCCAGCCCCGTCCGGTCAGCGCCCCGACCGGGCAGTCGCCAGTCCGCGCTCGTGCCAGTACCCTGGCCACAGTCGTATGCGTCCAGCCCGCGCTGCTCCACGGCGTCGGCACCCCGCGTTCGGTCAGCGCCCGGGCCACGGCGGCGTGCGAGACGATGCCCTGCCGCGGCTGGAAATAAAGCGCGAATAGCGTGGCACTGCATCGCTGACCCGATCCTTCCAGACCGTCAGGTGGTAGGCAGCGTGGAGCGATGCGACGAGCACGGAAGGCGCAGCAACGACGCTCGCCGCGCATGAGCCAGTCTGCGCAGAACGAGCCTCGGCTCTCGACTACCGAACTGCCGAATCAGCCGCCCATCTGGCGTTTGAGTTCGGTCCAACGATCGATGATCGGCATCAGCTTGTCCTTGCCCTCGGCGGGTAGGCTGAACACGACGCGGTCAACGCCGATCTCCTCGCAGTACTTCAGTCGGTCGATCTCCTCGGGGACACGGAAGATGGTGATCGGCAAGCTGGAGGGATCGCGTCCCGCCTCGGTTGCCATCTGGCGGAACTTGCCGATCAACACGCCAACGCCCTCCTTCTCCAACCGGTCGGCGCGAGGAATCCATCCGTCGCCATAGCGGATCGCCCGCCGGGCGGCGTAAGGGAAGGCGCCGCCCACGATGACGGGCGGATGGGGCTTCTGGTACGGCTTCGGCCACTGCTTCATCCTGTCGAAGTTCACGAAATCGCCGTGATACTCGGGTTCCTCCTGCGTCCAGATCGCCTTCATCGCCTCGATTCGCTCGCGCGCCAGCTTGTGGCGGGAGGCGAAGTCGGTGCCGTGGTTCTCGATCTCGTCCTGATTCCAGCCATTGCCGACGCCGAACAGGAAGCGGCCCGCCGACAGTTGGTCGATGGTGGAGACCATCTTGGCCGTGACGATCGGATCGCGCTGTGTGAGCAGGGCGATTCCGGTGCCGATCTTGAGGTTCGTCGTGACCGTCGCCGTGGCATTGAGCGCCAGAAACGGGTCCATGATGTCGTAGTACGGGCGGATCAGGGGGCCGCCGCCGGGATAAGGTGTCTTACGGGAGGATGGGATGTGAGTGTGTTCGGGCACCCAGAGGGATTCGAAGCCCCGCTCCTCCAGCGTCCGGCCGAGCTCGGCGGGCTGCATGGAGTAGGTCGTGAAGAACATGACGGCGCCGATCTTCAGCATTTGGCCTTTCCTCCGGTGTCGCGCGATTGTGCGGCAGGTCCAGAGAGGGTCGTCAAGATGGGACGATGTCACCGGTGCACCGGCCGGTCGCTCAGATACCATTGGTAATCCGCAAAGAAGGCCTATCCGAGCCGAGATTCAGCGCCGTTGACGACCTCCGGCAGCCCAGCTTCCTGCATCCCGCTGGCCACCGCGCACCGCGCTGGGCTGGGCGACACGGCGTTGTAGTCCGCGCACGGCCGCCTCCAGGGTTGGACGCCGGGTGCCGCTGACGGTCATCACGGGCGGAGCACCTGCGCGGGATCCGATACCGCGCCGCGGCCTACGGCCCAACGTCCCGCCATTCAGCCGGCCAGGACCTACGGTGGCCCCCCCCCACCGTGCACCGTGCTGAATGGCACGCCGCTACTGTCCGAGCCGCCGTCCGGCTCGGGACTGCACGAGTTTGCAGCCGAGGAGCCGTGCGACTTGCCCAGCCTCGCCGCGGGGCGACGGCGCTGCTCGACATCACCGTCACCGGCGCGCACGTCGGCGACCCGGCTCAGGCCTCGCTTGCGACCAACGGCCGGTTCTTCGAACCGGACGCGACAGCCTGGAGCAACAACACCGCCTGGGGATGGTGCGCAATGTGTCGAATACGACCATCGACCTTGCAGCGGCGGCACTGTCGGTGCAGGTCACGACGCGTGATGTGTCGCAGCCCACTGCATCAACCATCATCCCCGAAGCGATAGCCGACACCCGGCTCCGTTCGAATCAGCCGTGCTGCAGTACCGAGCTTCTGCCGAAGGTGACCGATGTAGACGCGCAGGTACTGCGTGTCCTTCGCATGTGCAGGTCCCCACACCATCGTCAGCAGTTGCCGCTGCGTGACGACTCGGCCCTGGCCGCCGCGGACAAATGCCGCCAGCAGGTCCCACTCCCGAGGAGTCAGCTTCAACGGCTCTCCCTCCCCCACCCTGGCCACCCGTCGCCGCAGATCGACCTGCAGCGGCCCAACCTGAACGACGGCGTTCGATGCCTCAGGGGCGGCTGTTCCAGCCCGGCGCAGCGCCGCGCGAAGCCGCGCCAGCAACTCGCCAAGCGCGAAGGGCTTCTCGACATAGTCGTCTGCCCCGGCGTCGAGCGCTGCCACCTTCTCGTCCTCCCGATCGCGGGCTGAGAGGATCACAATGGGGGCCGGCGTGAACCCGCGCAGCTTCGGGATCGCGAGCTTGCCGTCCATGTCCGGCAGCCCGAGGTCGAGCAGCACGAGTGCGGGCGAGCGCTCCGCCGCAAGCCTCAAGCCCTCGACGGTCGTCTCTGCGCGGATCGGCACGTAACCGGCCGCCTCCAGCGCCGGCCCGAGGAAGCGGTGGATCTGCGGCTCGTCGTCCACGACGAGGATGCGCGGCGGCGGTGCCTGCTCGTTCATGCGCAGGGAAACCGCACGGTCACGCGCGTGCCGCGACCATCCTGCGTGGCCGGACTCTCCGCCGCGATGCGCCCGCCCATGGCCTGGACCAGGCCGCGGCAGATCGCCAGGCCCAGCCCGCTCCCGGCGGTCACCCGGTCCGTCCGCATGGCGCGGAAGAAGGGGTCGAAGACCCGGTGCAGGTCCTCGCGCGGGATGCCTGGCCCGTCGTCCTCGACGGCGATCGCGATCTCCGGACCCTCACGGCGGACACGTACCGCTGCGAACCCGGACGGCCCTGAGAACTTGAGCGCGTTGTCGAGCAGGTTCGAGACGATCTGGTCTAGGAGGGCAGGATCGAGCCGCGGCACCACCGGTCTGACCTGAAGATCGAGCGTGACCTCGCGACCCGCGGCCCGCCCGGCGCGTGCCGCCGCCGCCTCGACGACCTCGGCCAGGTCGACCGGCTCCCGCTTCGGCTCGATCTGCCGGTTCTCGATGCGCACGATGTCGAGGATGTTGGCGATCCAGCGGGACAGCCGCTCCGTCTCCTCCTCCGCCGCGGCCAGCAGGTCGGCGCGCGTCGCCTCCGACAAGGCCGGGCCGGGCGCGCGCAGCGTGCCGATGGCCCCACGGATGGAGGTGAGCGGCGTCTTCAGGTCGTGGCCGAGTGAGGTCAGCAGCGCGGTCCGCAGCGCCTCCGTCTCGGCGCGCGCCTCGCCGCGCGCACGCTCTTCCATCAGCTCGGCGCGCTCCAGCGCGATCGCCGCCTGGTCCAGCAGCGCGTCGAGCGCACGGTTGGCCTCGCCGTCGAGAGGCCTGCCTCCCTCGGGCGGCTGCAGACCGACCAGGCCGGCGAGGCCGTGTGCCGTGCGCATCGGCCGGAACTGCCAGGCGGCGGAGGGGAGCGTGTCGGTGCCGCGCCCCGCGGCGCGACAGTTCGCCACCGCCCAGCGCGCTGCGGCCATGGAGGCCTCGTCGGGCTCCGCTTCGATCGGCACGGAGGCGCGCAGTACGGGCTCCGGAGCCGTCTCCCCTGGCGCGGGCGGCAGCAGCAGCATGACGCAGGCGGAACCGCCGGCTATGCGCGAGGCCTCCTCGGCGATGGCCTGCACGAGATCCCCCCTGTCGCCCGGCGCTCCCAGCCTGCGGCTGAACTCGACCAGGCGCCGGAGGCTGAGCATCCGCGCTCGTGCCGCGCGCGCCGAGCGCCTGAGCCGACCCGTCGTGCCGGCGAGCAGCATCGCCACCGCCACGAAGGCGAGCAGCGCGACGACATCGGCACCGTCGCTAAGCTCCAAGGTGTAGCGTGGTTCGAGGAAGAAGAAGTTCCAGCACAGGAACCCGAGCAGCGCGCCAAGAGCCGCCTGCCAGGGCCCGATCGCGACCGCCAGCGCGACAACCACGGCGAGAAAGACCATGCCGAGCGTGTGCTCCGGCAGCACATCCTCGGCCAAGTAGCCGAGTGCAACCACCAACCCGATCGATGCGGGCACCGCCGCCCAGACCGCCCATGCCGGCATGTCCGGCAGCTCCCGACCGGGACGGACCGGCACAGCCGGATCGGGAACGAGGTGCAACGTGAAATCGGTTGCCTGGCGCAGGAGGATCGTCGAGAGCGTCCGCCCCGTAACGCGCCGCCACCAGCTCGGTCGCCCGCGCCCGATGACCAGATGAGTGGCGTTGCGTGCCCGCGCCTCCTTCAGGATGGCTGCCGGAAGGTCGGCGGCGACCACCGTCTCGGTCGTCGCCCCCAGGCGCTCAGCGAGCCGGAGCGGAGCCGCGGCGTCCCCGTCCCCCGCAGTCGGCTGCTCCACGTGCAGTGCCACGAGCGGCGCCTTGAGCGCGTCGGCGATGCGGCGTGCCTCCCTCACCGCGGTCTCGGCAGAGGGGTCAGAGCCGATAAGGACCATGACGCGGTCGCTGGCCGGCCACGGCCCGGCGATGGCGTTGGCGCGCATGTAGCCGGTGACGTCGGCGTCCACGCGCTCCGCCGTACGGCGCAGCGCCATCTCGCGCAGCGCGGCAAGGTTGCCTTCCCGGAAGAAGCCGCGCAGGGCGCGGCTGGCCTGGTCGGGCCGGTAGATCCGGCCCTGCCGCATCCGCTCGATCAGCTCGGCTGGCGGGATATCGATCAGCTCCACGGCATCGGCGTCCGCGAGCACCCGGTCCGGCACCGTCTCCGCCACGCGCACGCCGGTGATGCGGGCGACGGCTTCGGAGAGGCTCTCCAGGTGCTGGACGTTCATCGTGGTCCAGATTTCGACACCGGCTTCGCGGAGCTCCTCCACGTCCTGCCAGCGCTTGGGATGGCGACTGCCTGGCGCGTTGGTGTGGGCCAGCTCGTCGAGCAGCAGGATCTGCGGACGGCGGGCGAGCGCGGCATCCAGGTCGAATTCCTCGAGCATCTGGCCGCGATACTCGACGCGCGCTCGAGGCAATATCGGCAGGTCGGCGATCTGGGCCTGGGTCTCGGCGCGGCCGTGGGTCTCCACCAGGCCGACGACGACATCGGCCCCACCCAAGCGTCGGCGGCGGCCCTGGATGAGCATCTCGAAAGTCTTTCCGACCCCGGGCGCAGCGCCGAGGAACACCTTGAGCCGGCCGCGCGCCTCCTGCCTGGCAAGGGCCAGCAGGGTGTCAGGATCGGGGCGGGCGGGTTCGTCCGGCATGCAGAGGATCCTAGCAGATCGGATGCGCACCTTCGCGCCCGTGCCCGGCCTCGGTCGGCGGGCACGCATGGTCAAGCATCATCTCCGCCGCCCGGTAGCGCGCTGAGGATGAGGACAGCGGAGACAGTCGATTCGATCGACCTCGCCCGCCAACCAGGCCCATGCGACCGCCTCGCCGACCAGGCGCGACCCAAGCCTGATCACCGGCGAGCCGGACAGTGGCCAAGAAGCCGCCGATGAACCGGGAGATCATGATGACGGGCGGGCCGATGCGCACCAAGCGGAGGCACACCCGCCTGAGAAACGCAGACCTGCCCAGGTGCACCGGCCGATCGTGCTTGTGTCATGCCGCATGGCGATGCTGGCACACATGGCGGCCGCTCCTCGTGGCTGGCCGCAGCGTGCCCAGATTTTTACACCGCCTTTATGCCGCACCCCCGGATTCCACATGGCGTCTTTATGCCACCCGCTCCTATCTCGACCGCGGACAAGCGTGTCCGCACGAGGATCTCCCATGCTCGATCTCTTCCTTCTCGCTCTCGGGCTCGGTGTCTTCGGCCTGATGGCCGCCTACGTTGCCGGCTGCGACCGCGTCTGACGGGCCCGCTGCCATGCTTGACCTCATCCTCGGCGGCGCTGTCGTCGCCGGTCTCTTCGCTTACCTGATCTGGGCACTGCTGAACCCCGAGGACCTTTGACATGAGCTGGACTGGCTGGGCGCAGATCACGCTCATCCTCGGCCTGATCGTCGTCGCCGCGGTGCCGCTCGGGCGCTACATCTTCGCCATAGCCGAGGGGCGCGTGCGGTTCCTCGACCAGGTCGAGCGCAGCCTATACGCAGCAGGCGGCGTAGACGCAGCGCGCGGAATGGGTTGGAAGGCCTACACGCTCGCGATGCTCGCCTCCAATGCGGTCGGCTTCGTTCTGCTCTATGCCATTCTGCGGCTGCAGGGCGTACTTCCGCTCAACCCGCAGGGCTACGCGGGCCTCTCGCCCTGGCTCGCCTTCAACACAGCGGTGAGCTTCACCACCAACACGAACTGGCAGGCTTATTCGGGCGAGGCGGCGCTGTCCTACTTCAGCCAGATGGCGGGGCTGACGACGCAGAACTTCCTCTCCGCCTCGACCGGCATCGTGTTGGCGCTCGCGCTCAGCCGCGCCTTCGCGGCGGGCGGCGTGAAGGATCTTGGCAACTACTGGGCGGACTTGGTCCGCATCACACTCTACGTCCTGCTGCCGCTGGCCATCATTGTCGGGCTCGCGCTGGTCGCGACTGGCGTGCCGCAGACGCTCTCGGCCTATCCGGTCGCGACGACGCTGGAGGGCGGACAGCAGACCATTGCGGTCGGGCCGGCGGCCTTCCAGGTCGCGATCAAGCAGCTTGGCAGCAACGGCGGCGGCTTCTTCGGCATCAACTCGGCGCATCCCTTCGAGAACCCGAATGTCTGGTCGAACTACCTCCAGACCTGGTCGATCCTCGTCATTCCGCTCGCCCTGGCTTTGACCTTCGGGCACATCGTGCGTGACATCCGGCAGGGCTGGGCGCTGTTCGCCGTGATGATGCTGTTCGTTGTCGCCGGCACGGCCGCGGTCTACGGAATCGAGGCAAGTGGCAATCCTCTGCACGTGGCGGCCGGCGTGGACCGCACGTTGGGCAATATGGAGGGCAAGGAGGTCCGCTTCGGCACGGCACTCTCGGCGCTATGGGCAGTTGCGACAACCGGCGCCTCCAACGGCAGCGTCAACTCGATGCACGACAGCTACATGCCGCTCGCCGGCATGGTCCCGCTGTTCTTCATTCAGCTCGGCGAGGTGTTGCCGGGCGGCGTCGGCTCCGGCCTCTATGGCATGCTGATCTTCGTGCTGCTGGCGATGTTCGCCGCCGGGCTGATGGTGGGCCGGACGCCAGAATACCTCGGCAAGAAGGTGCAGGCGAAGGAGGTGAAGCTCGCGATGCTGGCCGTGCTGGTACTGCCGGTCTTCGTCCTGGGTTTCGCCGCGCTCTCGGTGCTGCTGCCCTTCGGTGCCGTCTCGGCGCAGGATGCGGGGCCGCACGGCCTGTCCGAGATTCTCTACGCCTACACCTCGGGCGCGGGAAACAACGGCTCGGCCTTCGCCGGCTTCGCCGCCGACACACCCTGGTTCGATACGACGATCGGGCTCGCCATGCTGTTCGGCCGCTACGCCGTTGTCGTGCCGGTCATGGCGATTGCCGGATCGATCGCCCTCAAGCCGAAGGCGCCGCCTTCCGCCGGCACCTTGCCTACCCATGGACCGCTCTTCGTTGGGCTGCTCACCGGCGTGATCCTGATCCTGGGCGGGCTGCAATTCCTGCCCGCCCTCACGCTCGGCCCTGTCGCGGAGCATTTCGAACTCCAGGCCGGTCGGGTGTTCCCCGTCGAGGTGCCCGCAGCGACCACGCAGGGCTCCGGTTCCTGAGGCCTTCCATGCTCGATATCGCACGACATCAGGGTGACGCCGCGCGTGCCGCACGCAGCACCCGCTCGAGCCTGCTGGACGGGGCATTGCTGGTCCGTGCCACCGGCGACGCCCTGCGCAAGCTCAACCCCACTCGGCTGATCCGCAATCCGGTGATCTTTGTCACCGAGGTCGTCTCACTCCTCGTCACCGTGCTGGCGATCCTCGCCATCACGCGCGGCGCGCCCTGGACCTTCCAGGCCGGTATCGCCGCCTGGCTGTGGCTCACCGTGCTCTTTACGACATTCGCCGAGGCGATCGCCGAGGGTCGGGGCCGGGCACGCGCCGAGAGCCTCCGGCGCTCCCGCACTGGGACACAGGCGAAGCTGCTTGCCCGCGCCGGGGATCGCACGCGCTGGCAGACCCGGCCTGCGACTGAGCTGCACGAGGGCGACTTCGTGCTTGTCGAGACCGGCGACCTCATCCCGTCTGACGGCGAGGTCGTGGAGGGCATCGCCAGCGTGAACGAGGCCGCAGTGACCGGAGAATCCGCGCCCGTGATCCGCGAGAGCGGCGGCGATCGCAGCGCCGTCACGGGCGGCACTCTCGTCGTCTCCGACTGGATCGTGGTGCGCATCACCGCCGCGCCCGGCTCGACCTTCATGGATCGCATGATCGCGCTGGTGGAGGGCGCGGCGCGACAGAAGACGCCGAACGAGATCGCGCTCGACATCCTGCTCGCCGGCATGACGATCATCTTCCTGATCGCAGTGGCGGCGGTCGTGGGCCTGGCGAGCTGGAACGGCAAGCCGCCTTCGGTTCCCGTTCTAGCGGCGCTGCTCGTCACGCTGATCCCGACCACCATCGGCGGCCTGCTCTCCGCAATTGGCATTGCCGGCATGGACAGGCTGGTGCGCTTCAACGTGCTGGCGGCCTCTGGCCGAGCGGTGGAGGTCGCCGGCGACGTGGACGTGCTGCT
>Ga0180217_1004545_pt1 | contig 10925 bp, 8 predicted proteins | sample eDN3rd37CBELigOP_FD_128521 | JGI IMG/M metagenome (GOLD analysis project Ga0180217, IMG submission 128521) | Enriched Organic Plus compost microbial communities from Emeryville, California, USA - eDNA 3rd pass 37_C BE-Lig OP (version 2) (version 2) ... | reverse complement strand
GACCGCCGGTCCGCGATCGACGTGCCGGCCCTCCACATCGGGGGCTGGTTCGACCTCTTCCTCGGCGGCACGCTCGCGAACTTCCAGACGCTGCAGGCCGACGCCGCGACCGAGCGCGCCCGTGCCGGCCAGCGGCTCATCATCGGCCCCTGGCAGCACGCCGACCAGAGCGGCACCGTCGGTGAACTGAGCTTCGGCGCGCCGTCGTCCGCGGCGGGCATCCGCCTGGAGGCGGAGGTCACCGCGTTCGCGCAGGCCGTCGCCGACGGCGCGGAGGTGCCGGGGCCGCCGGTGCGCGTGTACGTGATGAACGCCGGCCGGTGGCGCGAAGCCGAGACCTGGCCGCTGCCGGGGACGGCGTGGACGCCCTGGTACCTCGGTCCGGACGGCGTGCTCACCCCGACGGCGCCGGAGGTCGAGGCAGCCGAGACCGTCTACATCCACGACCCGAACGACCCGGTGCCGATGCGGGGCGGGCAGTCGGGCATCTTCTCCGGCGGTGTCGACGGCGGCAACGAGTGGACCGCGGGTCCCCGCGACCAGCGCCCGCTCGACGACCGGGACGACATCGTCCGGTTCACCGGCGACGTGCTCACCGAGGACCTCGAGGTCACCGGTCCCGTCACGGTGCGGCTGTTCGCCGCGACCGAGGCCGAGGACACCGACTTCGTCGCCCGCCTCATCGACGTCTACCCGGACGGCCGCGCCATGGGCGTGGTCGACGGCATCGTCCGCGCGAAGTTCCGCAACGGGCAGGATACGGTGGAGCCGGTCGAGCCGGGAGCGATCGTCGAGTACGAGATCGACCTGTGGGCGACGAGCTGGCTCTTCCGGGCCGGTCACCGCCTGCGCGTCGACATCGCCAGCTCTTCCTACCCGAACTGGGACGTCAACGCCGGCGTGCTCGCGAACAACGCGACGGTACGGCCGGAACAGCGACGCACGGCCCGCCAGCGGATCCTGCACGACCGCGCGCATCCGTCCCACGTCGTGCTGCCCGTGCAGCCCGACTGACCACGCAGGACCGAACCAACCTGGAGGACTCAATGAAGAGATCACATGTTGCAGGTGTCATCGCGCTCATCGGCGCCGCCGCGCTCACCCTCGCCGGGTGCGCGGGCACGCCGACGGGCGGTTCGGACGGCGGCGCGGCCGCCGAAGGTGAGCTCATCGGCGGCCCCGGCGTCGACCTGGACAGCAAGACCATCAAGGTCGGCGCGCTCGTCCCGGTCTCCGGTGTCTTCGCCGGCGCCATCACGAACATCGAGGGCATGGAGGCCGCGTTCCACCGCGCCACCCAGCCCGGCGGTGCCATGGAGGGTTGGACCCTCGAGGTCGTGAACCAGGACACGAAGTACGACGCGGCGACCGCCATCCCGCTGTATGAGGGGTTCAAGGACGACGTGGCGATGATCTCGCTCGTCCTCGGCTCGACCATCATCGATGCGCTCCTGCCGTCGGTGGAGACCGACAACATGACGCTCATCCCCGGCGGCACGACCCCGAACCTGCAGTTCGCCGACCGCCTCGTCCCGAGCCTGCCGATGACCAGCGGCCATGCCGCCGCGCTCATCCCGTACGCGATCGAGACCTACGACGTCGGCGACGCGACGTTCTGCAGCCTCACGGTCGAAGACACGCTGGGCGCGTACGTCCAGGAGAACTTCGACTTCACCGTCGAGGAGCTGGGGCTGAAGAAGGGGATCGACACCACGTTCGCCCCCAACGCCGACCAGCTGACCGCGCAGATCACCTCGCTGAAGGACGCCGGCTGCGAGGTCGTCATGACCGGCGGCACCGGCGGCTTCCTGCAGACGCTCGCGGTGCAGTCGGCGCAGCAGGACTACGCGCCGCTCGTGCTCGCCGGTAACAGCGCATACAACATCACCCTCGCCACCGGCCCCGGCGCCGACTGGCTGGCCGAGCACGCCATCATCTCGGTCCCCGGCGACGAGTGGCTGGGCACGAACGCCCCCGGCCAGGCGATGCTGATCGAGGACCTCGAGGCGGTGAACCCGGACTACACGCCGAGCGCCAACGCCCACCTCACCGGCTACGTGAACGGCCTGCTGACGGCCGACATCCTCGCCCAGGCGGTCGCGAACGGCGACCTCAGCCGCGCCGGCATCGCCGCCGCATCCAAGGAGATCGGCACCTGGGAGGACACCCTCGGGCTCACCGGCGGCGACGTCGTGATCGGTGAGACGGCGGCCGAGAACCGGCCCCCGCACAAGCTGTCGATGTTCCGCATCGACGGATCCGTGCCCACGGGCCTCCGCCTCGAGGCGTACAACTACGACTCCGACGTGGCGGTCAAGTACCTCGAATCCGTCGCACCGTGAGTCCCGCGGACGGCGGCGCCGCACCACCGGCGCCGCCGTCCGCACCAGCCACCCCGGGCGCGGACGCCCGGCAAGGAGGTCTCGAATGCCATCCGACGTTTCAACGGGCGCGACCGCGCAGCCGTTGCTCGAACTGACCGAGGTCTCGGTCAGTTACTCCGGCGGTGCGGTCCGGGCCCTGGACCGGGTCGACATGCGTGTGTTCCCGGGCCAGATCGTGGTGCTCGTGGGCGTCAACGGCGCCGGGAAGACCACGGCCCTGTCCGCGATCTCCGGGCTGCTGCCGTACACCGGCGGTTCCCTCGACGGCGGCGCGATCCGCTTCCAGGGGCAGGACCTGCGCTCGCGGAGCGCGTCCGCCCGGGTCCGCGCCGGCATCTCCATGGTCATGGAGGGACGGCGCACCTTCCCCGACCTCACGGTCGAGGAGAACCTCACCGCCGGCGGGTTCACGCGCACGAAGGCGGAGGCCAAGGAGAGCCGGGACCGGGTCTACGCGATGTTCCCGATCCTCGCCGAGCGCCGCAGGCAACTCGCCGGGCTCATGTCCGGCGGCGAGCAGCAGATGCTCGCCATCGGCCGCGCGCTCATGCAGCGTCCAACGCTGCTCATGCTCGACGAACCCTCGCTGGGTCTCGCCCCGCTGATCGTCGAGCAGATCAAGGACCACATCCTCGAGATCAACGCCCAGGGCACGAGCGTGCTGCTCATCGAGCAGAACGCGGCGATGGCCCTCTCGATCGCCGACTACGCCTACGTGCTGGACGGCAAGACCGTGGCGCGGCACGGCACCGGGGCGGAGCTCCTCGCCGACTCCACCGTGCAGGAGCTGTACCTGGGCGTCGCCGCCGAGGGCCGCCGCTCCTTCCGCGCCGCCTTCGACGCACGCAAGAGGGGGAACCTGTGAGCGGACCACTGCTGAGCGCCGAAGACGTCACCGTCCGCTTCGGCGGGGTCACCGCCGTCAACGGCGTGAGCTTCGACGTCGCCCGCGGCGAGCTGTTCGCCATCATCGGCCCGAACGGCGCCGGGAAGACGACCCTGTTCAACTGCCTGAGCGGCCTGGTCAAATACACCGGGAGCATCCGGTTCGACGGCGCCCCGATCACCGGGCGGCGGGCGGACCAGATCGCGCAGGTCGGCATCGCCCGCACCTTCCAGAACCTCGGTCTGTTCTCCAGCATGACCGTGCTGGAGAACGTGCTCGTGGGCCGGGCCAGCAAGCTCACCGCCGGCATCCCGGCGGGGCTCCTCTGGTTCGGCAAGGCCCGCCGGCAGGAGATCGACGCGCGCCAGCACGCGTACGAGGTGCTGGACGTGATGGGGATGGCGGATCTCGCGCACACCCCCATCCGCAGCCTCCCGTACGGCACGCGCAAGCGGGTCGAGCTCGCCAAGGCCGCGGTCGTCGCGCCGCAGCTCCTGCTGCTGGACGAGCCGGTCGCCGGCCTCAACCATGCAGAGACCGAGGAACTCATCACCGCGGTCCTCGAACTCAAGGAGGCGATGGGGCTGACCATCGTGCTCATCGAACACGACACCTTCCTGGTCATGGACGTCGCCGACCGCATCCTCGCGCTGAACTTCGGACAGCCCATCGGGCTCGGCACCCCCGCCGAGATCCAGGCGAACCCCAAGGTCGTCGAGGCGTACCTCGGTACGAGCGCCGTGGACGACGCGGTGGCCGTGGAGACGATGAAGGGAGGCGAAGGATGATGGACACCTTCGTACAGATCCTCATCTCGGGGATCGCGCTCGGCTTCCTCTACGCGCTCGTCTCGCTCAGCTTCGTGGTGCTGCTGAAGGCGACCGGGCACTTCAACCTGCTGCCGGGCTCGTTCGTGCTGCTCGGCGCGTACGCGCTGTTCCAGTTCCACAAGAACTTCGGGATCGAGTTCTGGATCTCGCTGCTGCTGGCGATCCTGGTGGTCACGGCGCTCGGCCTGGCCATCCAGTACGTGATCTTCCAGCGCATCGAGCGCACCGCCGACCAGCACGCGGCGGGCCTGGCCATCCTGCTGGTCTCGATCGGGCTGCTCAGCCTCAGTCAGGCGACCGCGGTCTCCTCCTGGGGTGCGGAGGTACTGCTGCTCGGCGACCCGTGGGGGCTGAGCACGCTCCGGCTGGGCGCGATCAACATCCCGGTGCGCGACATCTGGGTGATCATCCTCAGCGTCGTCGTGCTCCTCGTGTTCTGGCTCGTGATCCAGCACACCCGCGTCGGCGTCGGGATGCGGGCGCTCGCCAGCGACAGCCAGGCCGCCTACGTGCAGGGCATCAGCCCCCGGAAGGTCGCTCCGGTCGCGTGGCTCATGAGCGCGGCGGCAGCCGTCATCGCGGGGGTCCTCATGGCCACCGAGGCGGGCGGCGGCCTGCGGCCCACGCTCGACGTGGTCGCGTTCACGGCGCTCCCGGCCCTCATCCTCGGCGGCATCCGGTCGCTCCCCGGCTGCGTCGCCGGCGGTCTGGTCCTGGGCGTGCTGCAGCAACTGGCCAACGGCTACGCGCCCGCCGCGCTCGGGCAGCAGTTCGCGACGGTCCTTCCCTGGATCATCATGATCGTCGTTCTCCTCGTCCGCCCCAGTGGCCTGTTCGCCACGCGTGAGTTCCGGAGGGCATGAACATGGCCACCGTGGCAAGCACCGGCACCCTTCGCACGAAGGGCGCCTTCGACGAACGCATCCGCCGCGAGGTGCGGGTCTTCCAGTCCCCGGTGACGCGGTACGGCGCTGTGCTGCTCACCGTCCTCGCCGTCGTCCTGCCGCTGAGCACCGCGGACTCGTTCCTGCTCTCACTCGGCATCACGGTCGGGTTCTTCTCGATCGCCGCGATCGGCCTGAACGTGCTGAACGGCTACGCCGGCCAGATCAACATGGGCCAGCCGTTCTTCCTCGCGATCGGTGCGTACACCGCGGTCGGGTTCGGGTCGATCATGAACCTCCCGCTGCCGGTCTGGCTCCTCGCGGTGGTCGTGATCGGTGCGGTGTCCGGGATGCTGGTGGCGCCGCTCGCGCTCCGGCTCAAGGGCGTCTACCAGATCGTCCTCAGCCTCGGCCTCATCTTCATCGGACAGTACATCTTCGTGAACTGGACCGATCTGACCGGCGGGGTCTCCGGTCGCAAGGCGCCGTTGAACCTGTCGGTCGGCACGCTCGACTTCGCGGCGCTGCAGCTGGGCGGGATGGGCTACAGCTACCAGCAGGGGCTGTTCATGCTGGTGTGGCTGTTCGTGGCGCTGTGCATGTTCCTCGTGCACCTGCTCATGAAGTCCCCGGGCGGCCGGCACATCGTCGCGCTCCGCGATGCGGAGCTCGCCGCGCGGGTGGCCGGCATCAACCCGGCCCGATCGATGTTCGGCGCGTACGCGATCTCCAGCGCCATGGGCGCCCTCGGCGGTGCGTTCTACGTCGCGCAGCTGCGGTTCGTGAGTCCGGAGCAGTTCAACCTCGGCATGGGGCTGACGTTCATCATCATCGTCACCGTCGGCGGGCTCGCCACCGCGTGGGGGCCGGTCGTCGGCAGCCTCGTGATCTGTGCCATCCCGGTGCTGGCGAGCCGGTATGCCGAGTACATCCCCTTCCTCAAGGCGAACTCGTCCACCCCGGACGGCACGTGGGGCATCCCGGTGGGGCAGTTCCCGGTGGTCGTGTACGGCGTCCTGCTCGTGCTGATCCTCATGTTCGAGCCGCGGGGGCTCACGCATCTCATCAAGGTCTTCGCCCTGTGGGCGACCCGCCCGCTGCATCGACGCAGCGCGGTTGCCGGAACGACGGAGGGAAACGCATGAATCGGTTCGCAGGACGCGTCGCGTTCATCACGGGAGCGGCATCAGGGGCAGGGTTCGGCCAGGCGCTCGTGTTCGGACGGGCCGGGGCCCGCATCGCCGTCGCCGACGTGCGGGCGGATGCGGTCGCCGACGCCGTGGCCCGGCTGGAGGCGCAGGGCATCGAGGCGTTCGGGGTGCCGCTGGACGTGACCGACCGCGAGGCGTACGCCGCCGCGGCCGATGCGGTCGAGGCCCACTTCGGCGACCCGGTCACCCTGCTGTTCAACACCGCCGGCGTCAACGGCTTCGGCCCGGTCGAGCAGATGACCTTCGCGGACTTCGACTGGCTCCTCGGCGTGAACCTCGGCGGCGTGGTCAACGGCATGCTCACCTTCGTGCCGCGCATGATCGAGGCGGGCCGGGGCGGACACGTCGTCTCGGTCGCGTCGGTCGGCGGCTTCGAGGGCGGGTACATGACCGCGCCCTACTCCGCCGCGAAGGCCGGCGTCATCAGCCTCATGGAGAGCTACTCCCACGTGCTGCCCAAGCACGGCATCGGCGTGACGGTGCTGTGCCCCGCGAACATCCGCTCCAACATCGGGACCTCGCACGAGCTGCGTCCCCAGACCGGGGGCGGCACCGGCATCCGCACCGACGAGCAGTTCGTCTCGGCACTCACCGAGGTGTACCGCCACGGGATGGACCCCGAGGCGCTGGCGCTGCACCTGAAGCGGGCGATGGAGGCGGGGGAGCTGTACGCGATCCCGTATCCCGAGGTGCGCGAGGATCTCGAGCGCAAGTTCGGGGCCGTGCTCGACGCCGTGCCCACCGAGGACGACCTGAACCCCGACGGCGCCGTCGAGCGCATCGACGCGCTGCAGGAGTTCCGCCGGGCCGCGGCCGAGGCGGCTCGGCGCACGACCCGTTAGGGGGCGTGCGAACCAATAGGATCGGTGCAGACGCGCCCCGGCGCGTTCCGTGTCTACGAAGGAGTGACATGGCCTCTGCGGTGACGACCACCCGGTTCAGTGATGCCGCGCGGTTCGACCCGGACCTGCGCGCGCAGGTGCGGCGCGCCAGGCGCGAGTTCCTCGAGGGGAAGGCAGGCGACGGTCCGCTCGGTCCGGTGAGCCCGGAGATCTTCACGTCATGGCGGCGTTCGCTCGAGCTCGGCGTCGACGCGTGGGGCACCGACGTGCCGCTGAACCCGCATGCCGTCTCGCGCGCCCGGCGGCTGGTGGATGCGGCGGACCCGGTCATGCAGAGCCTCGCCGACCAGTGCCGGGACTCCGACGCATGGGGGATGCTGCTGGACCGCGAGTGCGTGCAGGTCTACCCGCTGGTGGGCGACGAACGCATCGTGCGCGAGGGCGAGCAGCGCGGCGCCGCGCTCGGTGCGACCTTCCAGGAGTCCGTCGTCGGGACCAACGGCGCCGGCATCTCCGCGGAACGGCTGGAGAGCTTCCTCGTGGTGGGGGAGGAGCACTACCGGGAGGGCGAGCACAACCTCGCCTCGGTGGGGGTGCCGCTGCGGGACCCGTTCGGTCGGATGGCCGGTGTGCTGATGATGTGCCAGCGGCTGTCGTCCGCGAACCACATGATCGTCCCGTACACCCAGACCCTCGCCGCGGCGATCGAGAAGCAGCTCGCGCTGGCGACCAGCGGCGACGAGCGTGCGCTGTTCGAGGCGTTCGCGCGGCACTCCCGCCGCCCCTCGCTCGCGGTCGTCGGCATCAGCCAGGACGTGTACATCGCCAACAACGCCGCGCAGCAGCTGCTCCGCGACGGCGCCGAGAACGACGTCCTCCGCGACGCGGTGCTCGCGGTGGCCGAGTCCGGTCGGTCGCGGCTCATCACCCTCGACTTCGAGGAGGAGCGCTACCGCGTGCACTGCCGGGTCATCGAGCTCTCCGGCGGCCGCCACGGCGTGGTCGCCTCCCTCAGCCGGGTCTCCCCGCCGGGTGTGCTCGGCACCGGCGCACAGCTCTCGCCCACCCTGCCGGTCATCGACCCGGTGGCCCGTGCGCGCGAGATGGGCTTCGCCACCCTCGTCAGCGGCGAGCCGGGCTCGGGTCGTGCCCACCGGGTCCGCGGGGTGTCCGCGGTGATCGAGGTCGACGCCGCAGACGCGGCCGTCGACCCGGACGGCTGGCTCGACCGCTGCCGTGCGCTCGCGGACCGCGGTGAGCTGCTCATCCGCCACCTCGACGCCCTGCCGGCGGCGCTGCGTCCGGCCGTGCTGGACCTGGTCCGCACCGCGGCGCACTGGGTCGCTGCGACCGTGGAGGCGGCCACCCCGGAGTTGGAGTCGGTCTTCCCGGTCACCGTGCCGGTGCCCCCGCTGCGCGAGCGGACGACCGAGCTGCCGGGCATCGTGGCGGCCCTCCTGGAGGACCTCGGCGCACCGCGCGTGCGGCGCACCCCCGAGGTGATGAGCATCCTCGCCCGCCACCCCTGGCCGGGCAACATCGCGCAACTGCGACGGATGCTCGCCGGCATCCTGGTGCGACTCGAGCGCGACGTCATCACGATCGACGACCTGCCGCGGGAGGTCGCGAACAGCGGTCGCCGGCGCCCCGCGGAGGGGCTGCTCGCCCGCACCGAACGTGAGCTCGTCTACGACGCGCTGCGCGAGGCCAACTGGAACCGGGACGCCGCCGCGCGGATCCTCGGGATCTCCCGGGCGACGATGTACCGCCGCATCCGCCAGTTCGGGTTCCAGGTCCCGAGCAGCCGCTGAGCGGGTCGCTCAGACCGCGCCGCCGTGCGCGGCGATGACGCGCTTCGCGCCGTCCTTGACGACCTCGACCTGCTCCCGCACGAGCCGCTGCGCCTCGGCGACGTCACGGCGCTCGAGCGCCTCGGTGAGCACGGGGACGAACGCCGGGCCGAGGCGGCTCTGCCAGTCGTCCTCCTCGTAGGTCTCACGCCACACGGTGGACACGTTCAGCGCCCGGAAGCTCGCGGTGAGCTTGCGGGAACCGGCGAGGTCGACGATCGCGGCGTGGAAGTCGAGGTTCAGGTCCAGGAACTGCTCCAGCCCCTCCGCGGAGGTGGGGATCGAGGCGAGCACGCGGTCGCTGAGGCGGCGGATCCGCTGCAGCTGCTCGTCCGTCGCCTCCGGCAGGTGCCGCTCGATCACGCCGGTGACGATCGTCACCCGGTCGCCGTAGAGCTTGTCCACGAGGTCCGCGGTCATCGGGGTCGGGGTGTACCCGCCGTCGCGCTCCTTCTCCACGAGCGACTCGGTCGCCAGGCGCAGCAGGGCGTGGTCGATCATCGCCGGCTCCAGCCGGAGGGAGGCGGCCACCGCATCCACGTCGATGGTCTCCCCGAGCGGGGTGCGGCGGTGCAGCACCCAGGAGCGGGTGCCCTCGTACGCCGCCGTCTCCAGCGCGCTCTCGAGGTTCCCGAACGTGCCGCGGTAGTACGCGAGCGGCTCCCCGTCGCGTGCCTCCGCCGCCACGACGCGGCCGAGGAAGATCGTGTGGGTGCCGCCGACGGCGGTCTCGTCCACGACGCACTCGATCGTCGCGAGCGCGCCGTCCAGCAGCGGCAGCCCGTGCGCGCTGACGGTGTGGTCGACCCCGGCGAACTTGTCGTCGCCCTTCCGGGCGAACGTGCGGGCCAGGTCCCCCTGCGAGGCCGACAGGATGTTGATCGCATACCGGCCCGAGCGCGCCACGGCGTCGTGGGTCACGCTCGAACGGTTCAGGCAGATGAGCATCATCGGCGGTTCCGCCGAGAGCGAGGAGACGGCCGAGACCGTGGTGCCGAACAGCGCGTCGCCGTCGGCGGTGGTGATGACCGTGACCCCGGACGCGAAGTGGCCGACCACGTTCCGGAAGACGTTCTCCGCCACGACGGGCAGACCGAGGTCGAGCCCGTAGCGGACGTTGGTCGCACGCTCGTTCGTCATGGGGCACCTTCCCTGGGTGATGTGACTGCGACGAACCTAATCCGACGCCTCCGCGGGGCCGGGTCTCACGGTGAGACGACCCCTCGGGCGCACCCCACCCGGTGGATGCCGTCTCACACTGAGACGCGCCGCCGGGCGCACGCTGCGGGATGCTGACCGGGGCCGCGCAGCGCAGCGCGGCGGGAAGGACACGCGGTGCAGGACTTCACGGGCAGGGTGGCGGTCATCACGGGCGGCGCCTCGGGCGTCGGCCTCGGCCAGGCGCGGCTGTTCGGCGGGCTGGGATGCAAGGTCGCGATCATCGACGTGCGGCAGGACGCCCTCGACGCGGCCGCCGCGGACCTGCGCGACCAGGGCGTCACGGTCGACCCCGTTCGCCTCGACATCCGTGACCGGGACGCATGGCGCCGCGCGGCCGACGGCATCGAGGACCGACTCGGCGACACCCCGACGCTGCTGTTCAACACCGCCGGCGTCAACGGGTTCGGCCCGCTGACCGAGGCCTCCTACGCCGACTTCGACTGGATCCTGGACGTCAACCTCGGCGGCGTGATCAACGGCATCCAGACGCTCCTGCCACGGATGCTCGCCCGCGGCATCGGCGGCCACCTCGTCTCCGTCGCCTCGATGGCCGGTTTCCAGGGCAGCCCCAGCGCGGCAATCTACGCCGCATCCAAGGCCGCCGTCATCAACCTCATGGAGAGCTACGCGCTCACCCTGCCCGCGCAGGGGATCGGGGTGAGCGTGCTGTGCCCCGCCAGCGTCCGCTCCGACATCGCGCACACCCTGGACCGCCGGCCCGCCGAACTGGCCGCCGGGTCGAGCTTCATCACCGACCCCCGCTTCGTCGAACTGCAGCGCCGGCTCTACGAGGGTGGCATGGATCCGCTGGAACTGG
>Ga0180217_1004541_pt1 | contig 10930 bp, 9 predicted proteins | sample eDN3rd37CBELigOP_FD_128521 | JGI IMG/M metagenome (GOLD analysis project Ga0180217, IMG submission 128521) | Enriched Organic Plus compost microbial communities from Emeryville, California, USA - eDNA 3rd pass 37_C BE-Lig OP (version 2) (version 2) ... | reverse complement strand
CTCGGTCATCAACAGCCGTTCGACCATGCGCGCACGCAGGGCCGCATGCTCCGGCTGGTCCCAGAGATTGTCGAACTCTCCGGGATCGCTCTCCAGATCGTAAAGCTCGCCCCATCCGGTGCCGTGGAAGACGCTGAGGCGATAGCGGCTGTCGATCAGCGTATGGACGCGGGGCGGCACGTTCGTTCCCGGGCTTGGCGCCTGATGGTCGTATTGAATGAACACGCTATCGCGCACCTCGCCCCCGTCGCGGATCGCCGGCACGAGACTGCGTCCCTGCATCCCGCTGAACGGCTCGATCCGGGCATGGTCGAGGATCGTCGCGCCGATATCCATCGTTGACGCAAGCGCATCAGTGCGGACCGCTTCCCACTTCTCCTGCGGATCGGACCACACGAATGGCACCCGCACGATGCTTTGATATTGCTCCGCGCCCTTGAGCATCAGCCGATGATCGCCCAGGTGATCGCCATGATCGGAGGTGAAGATCAACACGGTGTCATCCGCCCGCCCCGATCGCTCCAGCGCCGAGAGAACCCCACCGATCGCGTCGTCCACGCATGTGATCATGCCCGCCGTCAGCGCTCGCGCCTCCTGGGCCTCGCGCGCGGACACGCCGATCGTGTTCATGCCGGTGAGATTGGCCTCTCCTGTTTCGCGCTCCTTCCAGATCGCCTTGATGAGATCCGGAGGATCCCAGTCGTTGCGGGCATAAGCCTCCGGAACCGGAAACTGATCGGGCGAGTACATGTCCCAGTATCGGCCCGGCGGGTTGAACGGATGATGCGGATCAGGAAAGGAGACCATCAGGAAGAAGGGCGCGTCCGGATCGGCATCCGCCAGCCAGGCGCTCGCCCGCTCGCCAAGAAATGCCGAGGAATACAACTCCTCGGGAATCGCCGTGCGCACCGCCTGCGGCACCGTATAATCATGCGGCAGCGCGTTCTTCTCACCGAGGCGATCCTTGGCCTTCGGATCGCGGGCGGCGAGCCAACGATCATAATCGCCCCCCGGATCGTCGCCATGCGCCCGCACCAGCGTGACATGATCGAAGCCGTAGAAGGGCGTCATCACCTTCGCGTCCGGCTTGGCCCAGTAGGCCGGTGTTTCCTGGAAATATTGCGGATCGCCGATGTCGGTTCGAATGGCTTGCGTCAGCTCCGGGCTGGGTTCGCGATAACCGGGGCGCGGCTCCGGACGCTTCACGATGGGCGGCCAGTCCGTAAAGTTCTGAAGGTGGCTCTTACCGATCAGTGCGGTGCGATAGCCGGCGTCCCGCAGCAATTCCACGAAGGTCACGGAATTCATCGTCAAAGGGAGACCATTGGAGCGCGCACCGTGGACCGACGGCATACGGCCGGTCATCAGACTGCAACGGTTCGGTTCGCAGACCGGGCTTGCAACGTAAAACCGGTGGAACGCCACACCTCGGGCAGCGAGAGAGTCGATGTGCGGCGTGCGCACCACCGGATGCCCGTAACAGCCGAGGAAATCGGCACGATGCTGATCCGTGATGAACAGGATGAAGTTTGGACGCCTGCCGCTCTTGCCGTTGGTGCCGCCGTTCGCACTCATTCCAGAACCACTCCCCCTGCCATCGATCAATCTTCAAGCGAGAGTACCGGAATAGGCGCTTGACCGGCAAGCGCCGGGGATGATCCTGGACGGCTGCGCCCTCGATCCCAGAAAGATAGGGACACGTCCGGAACGATCGCGCCGGGACCGCCGTTGATCGGAGAATTGGAGCAGCCACCCAGCAAAGGACCGACCATGCTTAGACCTTGCCTTCTCGCAGCGGCCGTCGCGGCGACCATCGCGCCTGCGTCGGCCCAGCACCCACCCGCGCCTCAGAAATCCCCCTCGCCCCAAGAGCTGTCCCGGGATTCATCCACGGCCAGCGCCGCCTTCATCGACCCCGCGGGACAATCGATCGGCAAAGCCACGCTTCGGCCAGCCGAGGAGGGTGTCCTGCTGGAGGTGGAGGTCTCCGGCCTGCCGGCGAACCAGTGGGTCGCCTTCCATATTCATGAGAACGGCACTTGTGACCCGAAGACAAAGTTCAAATCGGCCGGTGGGCATTTCAATCCCTCCGATCAGGAACACGGCTTCCTAGCGGATGGAGGGCCTCACGCGGGGGACATGCCCAACCAATACATTCCGGCGGACGGAACCCTCCGTGCGCATGTGTTCAATGATTACATTTCGCTCGGAGATGGCGATGCCGACGTAAAGGGCAAGGCGATCATCATCCACGATGGCAGGGACGACTACCGCAGCCAGCCGACCGGCGACGCGGGCGGCCGCCTTGCCTGCGCGGTGATCAAATAATTTTCTGAAAAATCCAGCTTGAGCGCCATGTTGTGACGCTCAAGCGTCTCATGTCTGTCGCGCGCACCCACGCGAAATCCGGATGCCCGCTTGTCTCCAAATGCGAGAGCTCAACGCAAAACGGAAGCCGCCGGCATCTCGACATTGACGATGGCGCTTTTACCGCCCTGCACGCACTTCAAGGCGTCTTCGAGAACACTCTTCAGGGCTGCGGGATCACTGACGGACGCACCATAGCCGTCGACCATGCGCGCCGCCTCTTCATACCTCGGCCCTTTGATGTTGACGCCGTAATAGTCCTTCGTCGAGATCGATGTTCCCTCCGGATAGAAACGGTCATGGAAGAACTGCATCGCCGCGTATTTGGCGTTGTTGACCACCACGATCAGCAGCGGCAGCCGATGTTCGTTGGCGAAGGCCAGCGCCGGCACCACCGGATTGTACATGTAGGTCCCATCGCCGATGGTCATGACAACCACCCGTTCGGGAAACGCCAGTTTGACCCCGAGCGCATAGCCCAGCCCTTGCCCGAGGCCGCTCGGCGCCCGGAAGAAGGTCACCGGATCGTTCCAGACCAGATGCTCCCGGATCGCGCCGGCATGCACGATGGTCTCATCCACATAGGCGCAGTCGGCCGGCATGACCTCCCGCAGCGTCTTCACGAGCAGCGGCGTCGTGATGGTTTCGAGCTTCGCCGCATCGTCCTCGGCCTTCTTCAACCCCGCCTGCCACTTGCGATGCACCTCCGCCCAATGCGCGCGCCGCTTCTCGACAACCGACCGATCGACACCAAGCCGGTTCAAGGCCTGCACGAGCAACCGCAGCGTGGTCGCCACATCGCCCTCCAGGTAGGCTCCGGCGTTCGTCACCTGGTAGACCATGTGGTTTTTGATCGGGCTTTCGCTGATCGCGACGATATCCGCACCCGGCGGGCTGTTGCTCGGCGGATACCAGGGAGCCCGGTTCTCGACCAACAGCACCAGATCAGTCTTGCCGTAGAACGGTTCGATCTTGCCGCCGAGATAGAGATCGTTCGACTTCGGAAAATTGCCGAAGAAGGCGCCCTGCCCTTCGACGACCGGAATGGCCATGAGCTCGGCCAGTTCCACCAATGCGGCAAACGCCTGCGGATCGGGAGCGGCGTTCTCGACCGAGATGATCGGAAAACTGGCACCGGCGATCATGGCCGCCACCCGGTCGATGTCCTCCGGCACGGGACAGGTTTTCGGCGCGGCCGGCACCTTTCGCAACGCATCGGGCTTGAGCCAATCGTGCAGCATCGTCTCCATGGAGACGCAGAGATAGGTCGGTCCCTTCGGTTGGCGCTGCGCCATCTCTCCGGCGCGAACGACACTCTCGTAAAGCGTTTCAGGCGCCGGAGCCTGCTGAGCCCATTTCACCATCGGCTCGATCAGACGCTGCGGGCCGCCGACGACGCTGAGGTTGCGATACCATTGCGAGCCGGGATCGAACGGAGCGTCACCATAACCGAGCGATTCGCCCGACATGATCAGCAGCGGGACCTCCATCGCGCGGGCCGCAGCGACGGCCATCGAGCCTTGCATCACGCCTGCGCCCGCATGCAGCAGCACCGCCTGCATGCGTCCGGTAATCTTGGTGTAGGCCGAGGCGATCGTGACCGCTAACGTCTCATGGCCGCAGTCCATATAGACCGGCCCCGGCACGCCGTCGCGCTTCTGACGCGCCAACGCCTCCCAGAGCGACGGCCATTCAGAACCAGGCGACGAGATGACATATTCGACGCTGAGATTGCGAATGGCTTCGAGAATGGCTTCGCCACCATCATAGTGATTCCTCACGACGTCTTCCCTCCGACTTCATTGCACAGCCTGGCACATGCTTGCCTTGCGCAGGAGCTTCTTTTGGAAATACTGTAATTTCAAATCGTCGGCCAGCCCATGGAAGGATGTTCATGAGCTGCCTGAGGCCGGCATAAATCAATGGGAGGTTGTGCGATGCCGACAACACGCCGTCAGGTTCTCTCATATGGGCTTGCCTCCGCAAGCGCCGGCTTGATGCTGTCATCGCGACTGAGCGCATCGGAGCGCTATCCCGCACGCCCCGTCACCATCATCAACCAGTTTGCGCCAGGAAGCATCTCGGACGCCGCCGCCCGTCTGCTCGCGCAGTCCTTGCATGAACAGCTCGGCCAGCCCTTCATCGTTGAAAATCGGGTCGGAGCCGGGGGTCTTTTGGCGGCGACGACAGTGGCCCGTGCAAAACCCGACGGATACACGCTGTTGGCGACCGCCAGCTCCTTGCACTCGGGCGCAGCCCTCTACAAGGAACTGCCGATCGACCCAATGAAAGATTTTACGCATATTGCGCGTATCGGCAGCTATCCGTCGTTTATCGCCGTCCGCTCCGAGCTTCCGATAGCGACGATCAAGGAGCTTGTCACTTACGCCAAATCCAAGGGGGGAAAGATGACTTACGGTCACGGCAACAACATGGGCCGAATGATCGGAGAGATTTTCAAGCTCCGCACGGGTGCGCCCCTCACACGCGTCCCTTATCGCAGCAACCCCACCGCGATGACCGATCTCGTGGGCGGACAGATCGACATGATGCTACCCGATCAGAACACCGGCATGCCGCATGTCAAAAGTGGCCGCGCGCGACCGCTGGCCGTGTTCACCAAGGAGCGCAGCAGAGTCCTTCCCGATGTACCGACCTTGGACGAGACGGTCATGCCCGGGTTTGACGTGCTGCCGTGGGGCGGCCTATCGGGCCCGGCGAATATGCCACCTGAGGTCGTGGCCACCCTGGAGCAGGCGGTCGAAAAAATGCTGTCCGACCCCAAGATGCAGAAACAGTTCCGCACCGCCGGGGTTGAGGTCTTCTGGGGAGGGCACAAGGAATTCGAGACCTATGTGCGCGATCAGCTCACAAACTGGACCGCCCTTATCAAAGAGGCCGGGATTCCACCTCAATAGACGTCACTCTACTGACACTGACCCTCCGCACTCTCCTAACTCCCACGACAAGCCGCAGCGATCGATTCATAATCGGGTGTCGGTCGTCTTCGAGCCATTGAGCAATGGCGTCGCCAGGACCGGAGTCCTCAATCCTCGACGTAAGGCACGGCCTTCTTGGCCGCGGCCCAGATCGCGCGGGCGGATCGCGTATCCTTCTCCTCAAGGACATGCCCCACAAGGCCGCCCGACCGGGCGACGACCGAAAAGGCTCTCATCGCTCCGACAGGAACCCCGATCTCCAGGAAGATTGCCGCCATCGCGCCGGTTGCATTGATGGTGATATGCCGCCCGGCAACGCGATCGACCTCAAGTCCAAGCGATTGCAGGAGGCTGACATAGACTCCCGCCCTGCCGACCTCCTGCGCCAGATCGAACAGGCGTATCGCGCGCGGATCATCGGGCTTGTGCGTCCCATGCCCGAACCCGGGCACAGGACGCCGTGCCTTGGCGTATTCCGTAGCAAGAGTCAGAGCGGCATCCGGATCGCTCCGCAGGCGGCGCTCCAAATCCAGCAGCAAGTTCGCGCATAGCTCGGTCGTTCCTGCATAGACAGAGCCGATGGCGAGAAGGCCAGACGCAACCGCCACCTGCGGCTCCTCGGGAATGCTATCGGCCATCAAACGAGTGATAACGGCGCTGGGCGTCAAGCCATGTTCCATCAGCGTAACCAGACACGCATCGAGGAGGCGTGTCTGGATCGCGTCAGGCATCCGGCCACACGTCAGAAAATAAAGAATCTCGGTGAAGCTGTGCCGGCCGATGAGTTCGTGAACGAGATCGCGCCCCCGAACCCGAACCGTGCTGGCGGTCGATGTGCCCGTTCTGGTTACAGGGCCGGGGGATGCGCTCATACGAGGGACGCCTTCCCGACGAGAGTGACGTCGAATTGCGACTCACATTGGACGGTGCCGTCCGCGTCAACCGAAACGACGAGATTGTCTCCGGGACAGACCGGACGGATATACTTCACTGTAAGCTCGCCGCGATAATGCCAGTCGGAGCCGAACTTCTTCGCGGCAAGATCGCAGACATATCCGGTGTACATCAGGCCGTGCCCCAATGTTCCGCGAAATCCACGCTCCTTTGCATAGGCGTCGTCATAGTGAAGGATATCGTTGTCGCCGTTCAACTTGCCGTAGTCGTCGAACATCTTCTGTGTTTGCGGAATCGTCTTCTCGACGCGCCCTTCAACAATTGCCATATCGCACCTCTCACTCCGGGAATGCTGACCTGTGGCTGACGGACACCAGCTTGGTGCCGTCCGGCCTTTTGAACTCGACCTCGTAGCAAATGTTCTTTCGCCCCTTCTTCTCGAACTTGTCCGTGACCCTTCCCGATCCGATGACCTCGGTCTCTTCGTCGGCCCAGATCGGATTGTGGAAACGAATGGTGTTTCCGATCATGATCCCCCCTTGCTGAGGCGGGTAGAGGCGGTACATCACAGCCATCATGTAGACCGCGACGACATTCGGAGGCGCGGCCTGCCGACCGTCGATCACGTAATGGGAAGGATCGGCATCCACGACCGACATATACTCCTGGACGATCTCGGGCGTAATCGTGAATGGAAGCGGAGGAAATTCCGCACCAACAACCCAATCCTTGTACAGAGACGCTGGCTGGTCTCCCTCTCGCGGCTTCACATCGCTCGGACGCGTCATCTTCCTTCTCCTTGATAGACAATCTGGTCGTCGATCAGCCGGTCGATCCGGCTGTCGTCATAGCCACAGACCTGGGCAAGCACCTCACGGCTGTTCGCCCCATGCTGCGGGGGATATGAAAGCGGTCGCGCGCTTGCATATTTGAAGGGATTGCCGAGGAACTTCAGCCGGCCCTCATGCGCAGGATGCTGAAGCTCTTCGACCATCTGTCGAACCGCCGCGAGCGGTTGCGTCACCGCCATCGCAACATCGTTGACCATAGCGGCCGGAATCCGCGCGCGAAGCAGCGTCTCGCTCCATTCGGCAACCGGTCGGGTGCGAAAGATGTCGGTCAGAATCTGCGTCAGTTCCGCGACGTTCTTGATGCGGTCCTTGGGGTGGTTGAAGCGCGGGTCTTCGGCCAGATCCGGCTGCCCGATCGCCGCACAGAAATTGACCCAGAACTGCTGTCCGGTCGGCGACACCGCGACAAACTCCCCATCGAGACAGGGATAAATATCGCTTGGGGCGATGACCGGATGCCTCGCGCCATTGGCAAAAGGCGTTTCGCCTGAAATGAAATGGTTCTGAGCCTGCCAGGTGAGCATCGCCAACTGACAATCCAGAAGCGAAACCTGAACCCTTTCGCCCTGGCCGGATTTCAGCGATTTCAGCATCGCGCCGACACAGGACAGCGCGAGATAAAGCCCCCCGACCAGATCGGCGACCTGATAGCCGACACGGACCGGCGCTCCATCGCGCTCGCCCGTTATGCTCATGACTCCCGACATCGCCTGGATCACCAGATCGAATGCGGGCGTGTCGTCATAAGGCGGCTGGTCGTGAAGACCGATGAGCTGCGCGATCGCGAGCTTCGGATTGATGGCGTGCAGCGTATCAGCGTCCAAGCCCAGACGTTTTGGAACGCGCGGAGCAAACCCGTAGACGATGGCATCGGACCGCCGCACAAGGTCATGAATGACATTGCGGCCTTCCGGCTTCTTCAAATCGAGCGAGATGCTCTTCTTTCCGCGGTTCACGGACAGGAAGAATCCGGAATCACCTTCAAACTCTGTTGAATGGCTTGAGACACGACGAGACAGGTCGCCTTCAATCGGCTCGACCTTGATAACCTCCGCACCCAATTGCGCGAGCAGCTGCCCGGCGAATGGACCACCCAAAACCCAGGTCAAATCCAGAACACGAAACGCCGACAGCATGCGGCTCAATCTCCTCCCGCTCCATCAATTGAAGATGGGATGAAGGATGGCCATAGGATTGGCAATTGAATTGTAATCGGCTGAACAGCCAAAAACTCACAGTGCCGTTCGGTCGGAACTGGCCTTGATGAAACGGAGCGATGAACGAGAACACCGCTCCCGTATCGACGTCATCCATCAGGACTGCTGAATAACAGACCTGCCAAAGCGGTTGGATTCTTCGCCCTGCTTTGCCAGCCAGGAACAGAACACCTTGGCGAGAGGAACACGTCTGCTGAGAGGCGATAGAATATAAAAATAGTCCCGCTCATACACGCCGGGCACCTGCCATGCGATGATAAGCCGCCCGGACGCGAGATCATCGACGATCAGCGCCGATGGCAGCAACGCCATGCCCAGACCATCCAGCGCAGCCTCCATTGCGAAGAACATATGCTCAAATCGGGAGAAGCGGGCATCCGCCGGCAGGGAATGGCCGGCACGGTCGAACCATTCCGACCATCCCGAAACACTCGTGGCCGCCTCGATCAACTGGTGCTTGCAGATGTCGGCCGCGTGCGTGACGGGACTTTTCTGCAACAATTCCGGCGCGCAGACCGCCAGCAGCTCCGAGGACAGGAACGCATGCGCATGATCCTCTCCGTGATCCTGGTTCAGGCGCCGTATGACGATGTCCACCTCGTTCATCTTGAGCTCCCGCGTGGGTCCGATCCCAGTGGAGAGACGGATATCGACATCCGCCCGCTGCTTCTGGAACGAGGACAACCGAGGGATCAGCCATTTCATCGTGAACGTCGGCGGCGCATTGATGGTCAGCGCCACCCTGGAATCGCTCCGGCCAATGTCGTCGACCGCCGCAGCCAGCCGGTCAAAAGCCGGCGCCACTCCGGCGAAAAGACGCTGCCCTTCCTCGGTCAGCGCGAGGGACGTCCCCCGCTCAACCAGCTTGACGCCGAGCAGCCCTTCAAGTGCCCCGATCTGCCGGCTGACCGCGCCGTGGGTCACCCCCAATGCCTCCGCGGCTCTCGAGAACGACAGATGGCGGCCGACAGCTTCAAAGCTGCGCAGGGCGGTCAAAGGAAGATGACGACGGTCCATGGTGCTCGATGAAAACTCACAGTGCCCGAATGAAATTCGTTTGTTCATGTCGGCGACACTGAACTAGCACTTCTGGAAGGTGGATTGACATGGATAAAGCATAACGGGCGGCGCCTGGACGGCCAAATGGGGGACTGACTCGCAGATCCATCACGCGAGCCGACCCATATTGGAGCCCATCCAGACAGCCGCTTCGCTCCTGGGAGGAACAAATGACGTCTCGATACATCAACCGTCGATCGGCGCTGCTCGGGCTGGCCGCAGCACCCGCGTCAATGTCTTTGGCAACTCGCGCCTGGGCGCAAAAAGCCTACCCGTCTTCACCGGTCGAGGTCGTCGTGCCGTTCTCGCCGGGCGGCGCCGTCGATGTGACCGGCCGACTGGTCGCGCGCGCGCTCAGTCAGGCCCTGTCGGCCGAATTCGTGGTCATCAATCGGCCGGGCGCCAACTCGAACATCGGCAATCTCGCGGTTGTCCGCGCCAGGCCGGACGGCCAGACATTGCTGGTCAGCAGCATCGGCCTGGCCGCCAATCCCGCGCTTTACGACAACCTGGGTTATGACCCCCTCACGGATCTTGCCCCGATCTCGCTGATATCCAACGCGCCCGTCGGCCTTTTTGTCACCCAATCGCTGCCGGTGTCGAACCTCCAGGAGTTCATTGCTTACCTGAAGGCGAACCCGAACAAGCTCAATTACGCCTCCTATGGACTTGGGAGCAGCCCGCATCTCGCCGCCGAGCTGTTTCAATGGACGACAAAGACCTCCATGGTTCATGTGCCGTTCAAGGGCAACGGCCCAGCCACCACCGCGACCGTTTCAAACACCACACAGGTGATATTCTGCAGCACCATCGCCGCCCTGCCATTTGTGCAGGCTGGAAACATGAAGGGCATCGCCTTCGCCGACGAAAACCGGTCGGAACAACTGCCCGATCTCGTCACGTTCAAGGAGGCCGGGCTTGATTTCTCGGTGGGCACCTTCTTCGGGCTCCTCGCGCCCGCGAAAACACCTCCCGATATCATCGAAGCCCTCAGCAAGGCCATCCGGGGCTCACTCAACGATACCAAACTGCAAGAACAAATGCGCAGACAAGGCGCCGTGGTCGTCGGGTCTACGCCCGATGAATTCGCCGCGTTTCTGAAATCCGAAACCAAGCGCCTTGCGGAGGTGATTCGAAGCACGAAAAGCTAAGGCCGTCGCATACGCCTTTGCACCATGAATTTCACTCATCAAGCTGCAATCGGCCCAGAGTGTCGTTCCGATGCTCCGGCCGAATGCACCTTGGCCGGGCGTGATCAGGCGTTGCGCTTCGAAAGCCCGGGGCCCGCGTCGTCATCGGCGCGGCCCCGATGCAGCACGGGCGGCGGCCGCGTGAAGCTGCGCCGTCCGCGCTTGAGCCCGAACAGCGGCTGCGCCAGTTCCGCGATGGCCATGGCCTCATCGGCGGCGTCGACCACCACCAGATCGGCGGGATGACCCGGCTTCACCCCATAATCCTTGAGATTCATGAGCCTCGCCGGCTGCGCCGTCACCATGTCGAAACAGGCGGCGAGTTCCTGTGGCCGGCCGAGCTGGGCGACGTTGGCATAGAGGTTGGCCATCCGCACCAGCGATCCGTCGCCGAACGGCGTGAACGGGTTGAG
>Ga0180217_1004539_pt1 | contig 10931 bp, 3 predicted proteins | sample eDN3rd37CBELigOP_FD_128521 | JGI IMG/M metagenome (GOLD analysis project Ga0180217, IMG submission 128521) | Enriched Organic Plus compost microbial communities from Emeryville, California, USA - eDNA 3rd pass 37_C BE-Lig OP (version 2) (version 2) ... | reverse complement strand
TGGTTCGCTTGGGCGCGCCCTTGGGTAAGGAGGCGGCTTTGCAGCCACCTCACGATTATTACCACAAAAGCCCATGAAAATCTTGTCGTTGCAAACTTAACGGTATACTCCGACGAGGGAGAATGGGCATCCCCATCCGGGCAAGCGGCCCCGGGTCTTGCGAGATTACGAAAGCTCGACCTTCAAAGTCTCTCCGGCTTTGAGCAGAACGGTCTCCCCGAATACCAACCGGGTTCGACGTTTGTCGTGAAAGGCTTCAGCGGCAATCGGCCTGCCCCCTGCGGAGATCGTGATGGAACCGGGATGGGCATTCGCAGGCCGCTCCAGGGTGAGCTGCTTGAGCTTCAGCACGCCCCAACCGAGGGCGAGCTGCGCCGATAGCGAGTTTCCGCGATACTGCTGGGAATAGCTCCCCCACCCTTCGGCCGTGGTAAACGCCGCTTTGAAAGCCTCGGGCCTGACCTTCGGCGCGAATCCCAGCGTTCCCTTGGGTCCGTGGTATTCATAGCCGCAGAGCGCGAGGAAAACGCCGTAGCTGGCCATCGAGCGGGCATAGTAATCGCCGCACTCAATCTCCATCCACGGGTTACGCTTGGAGGGGTGATAACGGTCGTGGACCGCCCTGGTCACGGCAAGCCCCTCCTGTACCAGCCCCTCCCAGATCATGTGGCTGGCGACCTGGTATTCGAAGCCGTTCATGCACTCGTTGAAATACCCCGCCGCCCATTCAGGCCCTTTTCCGGTAGCCCTTTTGTAGTCCCAGTCGGATCGGGGAAAACTGCACATCAGCAAACCCGCCTCGCCCTGCGCGGCGTACCAGCGCCCCGGCTTGTTGTGCTTGCGGTATTCGCCCGCGTCCGGGACAAAGTTGTATTTCCAAAGGGCCCGCAGCGCCGCAACGGCTTGCTCCCGCGAAAAGACGCGGGGAAGCCCCACCTGGAACGCCCACGATTGGCCGAAAACCTGGTCGATTTCGCACCCTGTTCCCGAGTTGATGGCGTCGATGTGCGCGGGGTCCACCCGGTTGATGAAGTAATCGCCCTCGAACAGGCTGGGGAGCTTCGCCCGGGTCCGTTCGGAGGCTACGCGGCACTCGTCGGCAAACCCGTCATCCCCCATTTCGAGAGCCATCGCTTCTCCCGCAAGAAGCGCGGCGGCGTAAAGGCCGCTCAACCAGGCGATCTCGCCGTACCAGTCGGTGTCCAGCGTATTATGCTGACCGCCGTCGAGCAGGCCATCGCCGTCCCTGTCGCGGCTCATGAGGTACTGAATGGATTGCTTGAGGCGGGGCCAGATCCGGCGAAGGAACTGGTCATCAGCACTCATCTGGTGCTCGCGATAGGCGCGCAGAATGCAACCCGCCTGGCCGTCCATGGCAGGAGTCCGGGTGAACTCGCCTCGGAAGGCGATCGCGCCCCGGTCCATGAGGCCGACGGCGGGATTGAAATCGTTCATTTCGCGCGCGGCGCGTTCCAACGCTGGAAAGAGCCGGGCTGGAGCATGGGCATAGTGCCAGACGTGCGTACACGTTCCGGCGCACGAGCCGACGCCCTCCCATCCATAAAATCTCCCGGATGAAAGACGGTAGGCTGTGGATGTCGCCAGAATGCCGGTATTGAGAAAAGTGCGGTCGAGAAGCCAATAGGGCAACGATGAGTCGTACCAGGTATCGCGCCAGAGCCGCGTCTGCGAGGAAAGAGCCTCCATCCGTTCGGCAAGGCGACTGGCTACGGCTTTTGCGGAGTCGTAGAGCTTCGAGTACCAGCGGCCCCGCCCCACCATTTTGGGGTCGATGACTAGATTCGGGAAATGCCATGTCACCGCAAAGGTCACGGTAGCTTCGCCCCCCGCCGGGATCTCGAGCTTGCGGCCCAAGGCTCCCACCAAAGCTTCCCCTCCGGAATGGGTCGACACCGCCTTGCCCGGCAGCGAGCTTGCCTTGGCTTCCGCAATCTCAGCCGGAGCGCCATAAAGAGCGAGTCCCATCGTTCCGAAATCGTGCCGCGCCTCCAGTTCGCTCCAGTTCTCGAAGTGATCGCTCAAGACGATCTTCCCAACGGCGATGTTGCCCCATCCGCCGGATTCGGCGTCGACGATTTCAAGCGTCGCGTTCGCCCCCTTCCAAGGCTTCAAATCCCAAACCTGCTTTGCCCAAACGTGACTGGAACGTCCCGTGACGCTCCGGACGACTTTCCCGTCGACGAGGAGGTTCACGCAAGTCTTTGCCGGATGGTTGCCGCCGCTGACAGCGAAGTGCAGGTAATCCCTTTCGAGAAGAAACTCCCTGCTCAGCTTTCCCGTGGCAGCATCCTTGCCGGCCATGCTGCTGCCGGGGGCCGTTGCGTGCGATTGCACGATGCGATCCGTCTCGCTAGTCCCTCCGCCGATATAGGCCGGGAGATCGCAGCGGCGGATCGGCCCATTTCCAAATGCATCCCCCTCCACTTTCCATCCTGCATAGCCATCACGGCTCCAATCTTCCACCACCACGTCGGGCTGGCTCGCGGAGAGATCGGGGTGCTCGGCATAGCATTCCAGGAACGTAAACCCTTCTCCCGCGACGATGCGGTTGCGGCGGCATTGCGCCGGCTGCGTCAACCCAATCCCGACGGCGTTCTGCAGCCATCCTTTCAGTGTCACCGAGAGCGGGCGATCCGACAAATTGCGGACGGTATAATTCAACAATGTGGCCGGGGTTGCCGAGTTTTCCTCGTCCAGCGGAATGAACGGGGAGAACGCTTCCAGATCGACGGCGACAGGGCTGCCCTTGCGCCGGTATTCGACCCGGCCGATCGGGTACTCCCCGCGGAAGCGGATGTCCGGGAAGCCGGTTTTATCAAGGACGAATTCCTCCTTGCCACCGTTCCCCGCTATTTCCAATGCGAAGCCCTGCTCCAGCGGCGAAGACGGGAGCGGAGGTTTCAGGTAACGCTCGCCGGAACAGCCCGAATTGTAAATGACGTTGAAAATATCCCAATGCCACAGCTTGCCATCACCGCCGAGGTGAAGATGACCGGCGCAGATGCCGCCAATCGGCATTCCGATGTAGGCAAGCTCTTTGCCGCTGTAGACATCGGGCTGGCCGCGCTCGAAAAGCGAGCGAACCCAGGAGTCAGAAAGCTGCTTGTTTTCGGGTGCGGCGTGGAGCGATTTGCTCTCGTCCCCCCAGGCACGCCATCCGCTCCAGAACAGCAACAGGGAGCCCAGCCCGCCCATTTTTAAGAACGAGCGCCGGTCGACGCCTCCGACTACAGGCTCGGCCCGAACGGAACGGGCAAGCTGGCATTTCTTACAAATCCCGGCCGAATCGACAGAAGGCGAATCGGGGAAACCGGGTGAAGAATCGGGCTGGGAGGAACGGGGGGATGAATCGCACATGACCGATAGCAGGGGGAGTCGCCGACGCTAAAACCGGCAAAGGTGTTTTTCTATTGCGGAAAAAAGATTGAGGAAAACAAGGGGACGCCACGAGAGCGTTTTGACCGCAACTCGTGACAAGGGGACGATCCCCTTCGTGTGGTGTTTCAAAAGTCCTTAAATAAGCCCGAGGCGATTTTTCGATTTTTCGAGGCTGCGAACAAAGGTGATATTTGAAGATACCGACCTTGCGAGCTACGATGAAGAACCGGAAAAGCGGCAGGAATCTATGACAGGAACTTTTGAAACACCGCACTTAGGGGAATCGCTGATTAAAGCAAGCTGCTCTGCTGAAAGCTGGTCATTTTCGTGTCTTTCCAAGCCGCTTTTTCCTCACCTCTCTTCAGAGGGGCTGCGGAAAATCGTCTCAAAAATCCATCGAAACTGCCTGCGCTTTCGTCAGGCTTTATTTAATCAGTGATTCCTTGGTGCCAAGTCTTACCGGCTGATCACCGGCTTATCTCCGGCTTATCTCCGACCCTTTAAGGCAGCTGCCGCCAGCGCATGCGCTGGCGGCAGGCCATTCAAGTTTTTTGGCAGAGCCGGGGACTAGCCGCGAGCCGAAGCCGTGCGCCGCCGAAGCCCCAGCAGGAGGCCCGCTCCTGCCCCGAGCATCACGAGGGAGGCAGGTTCCGGAACGGCCGTATAGTAGAGATTCAGATTCCCGTTGCCGTTGGTCGAAACACTGAACGACCCCGCGGACGCTCCATTAAGGCCTGTTACGCTACCGATATAGATTTGTTCGTCCCAAAGAGCACCAGAGCCGTCGCCAGTGATGATGAAGTCGTTCCAGACATGGTTAACCCCCGTATCGAACGAGGCCCCATAAGCGCCGACGCCGGACAGCGTAAGATAAATGCGGTCGCCAGCCGAATCGTCGATCAGGAAGCCGCTGACGGAAGTCACCACCAGCTGACTGAAGTCGACTCCGGCAACCCCGGTTTCGCTGTCACCAGCGAGGGCAAAGGCCAGTCCGGCGGAGTCGGTCGCGTCGTTACCGCCAATAAACGTCGCCGCCGAAGTGTTGAAGATTCCGACGGCATTCTGCTCGCCGATTCCAAGCGTTGCACCAGCGGAAACCGTGGTTGCCCCGCTGGTTCCCGTAATAAAGAGCTTGCCTGCATTGACCTGGGTTGTCCCGGTATAGGAGTTCGCGCCCGCAAGGGTCTGGATGCTCGTGGTCTCCTTGGTGACGCCGCCCGCTCCGGTGATCGCACCGCGGTAAACCGCCGATCCGTCCGCATTACCTCGAACGGTCAGACGCCCGTTGCCCAGCAAGATATTGCCGCCCTTCGAGCCGCCGCCCCAGAGGGCGCCAATCGTCTGGTTTTTGTTGTTGAGGTTGAGCACCGCAGCAACGGTCACCTTGCCACCTGCGTCGGAGGCGACCGAGCCGACATCCGCCAGGAAAACACCACCACCGACGGCGAGGGCGTTATCCACACCCAAGATGATCCCGCCTTCGTTGATAAAGGTGCCGCCCGTGTAGGTGTTGTTGGCACCCAATGTTAGGTTCGCCCCGAGGTCCTTGACCAGCGCCACAGCCGTTGCTCCATTATCGACGATCTTGACGTTCCAGGTAGTCGTCGCGTGGGTATGGAGAAACAGCTCACCCGTTTCCGCACCGGAGGTTAACGTGCCCGTTCCGTTGTTTACGGTGGTCGCGTTTCTCGAAAGAATGGCGCCGCTGTTCACCTTCAGGTTCGCATTGACCGTCAGGGCCTGCTTGTGGGTAAGGGAATTGATCACCAGATCGCTGCTGATCGTCGTATTGGCCGCACCGAAGTCCTGGGCCAACACGTCGCTTGTTGCGGAGGCGCTTTGCAGCAAATTCGATCCGTTTCCAACCAGGTAGAAGTTAGGATCGTTGGTCGAACTCAGGAGGTCGAAAGCACCGGAACTCGTCTTGTAGGCGAGATTCTGCCCGTCGTGCATGACGGCCCATCCGACAACGCCGCTGCCAAGCACGGCACCGTTATAGCTATCGATGCTGAAATCGGGGCTGTTCGCACCCACCCTGAAGTAAACGGTGGCCCCCCCCCTGCCATTTCCGATGTCCGCCGCCGTGCGCGTCAGCGAACTGATCTTCAAGATATTCCCGGCCTGTTCCGCACGCCGAATCGTCACTATTCCGGATTCCGCCGTCAGATTGGCAAGTGTGCCGCTGATCAAGGCCGCGCCGCTCTTCAAAGTAACCGCGCTGTTGATATTGCCGATCGCCGAAAGCATTGCGCCCGAATTGACCGCGATGCTTCCGCCGTTGAACGTGCTGGCAGAGCCAACCCGCAACGTCCCTTTTTCCAAGGTGATGTTTCCGATGTTGCCGGAGTAAGCTTTGCTGACGGAAAGTGTTCCGCCGCCGATCAGGGTAAAACCATTGGCCCAGTTCAGGTCGGCATTGACGGTCGGCGTACCCGCACCCGACGTGACATTGTAGACATCGAAAAGCAGTTTGAACGATGCGCCGTTGATCGAGGAATTACCGCCCGTATTATTAATCGTCAACGTGCCGCCGCTGACATTTTGATCGAGCGTGATCACACTGACGCCACTGCCGCCGATTTCCGCGTTGTTGCCGTCAGTCCAACTGGTATTCCCAACTCCGGTTGCCCAGTTCGCACCGCTCCATGTACCGTTTCCCACGGAGCCCGATCCATTGTGCAAAGGATCCCACTTCAGCAAATCGGCCGATGCGCCGGAGACCGTGAGCGCGAAACATGCCGCCGAAAAGAACACTTTTGCAGAACTGCTGCGGACCGGTCCGCGAGCTGAGCCAAACTTTCCATTCGTTTTTTTCATAGATTTGAGCAGAGAGGAGTCGAGGGAAATGAAGGAAAAAAGGGGAGAGATCCGGGGGGATCGACTGAAACGTGGGAGTAGGGGGGGAAGAGAGGAGAATGACGGGGGGATAATGTGGGGGGCAATGAACCAGAAATGGGAGCTTGGGCCACCACTTCCGGAACATTGATATGAAACTAATCATGAAAGATAAACAATGATCAAGAATTTTCTTTTGAAAACTTCCCGTAAAAGCGGTGCCTCGTGCGGCTTGGAAAACATCTTCCTACCGGCCAGGCTCTTCCGCATTTTCCGCCGGCCATGTTTTGTTTGGTTCGGCTCCCATTTCCAGTTCGAGAATCCCGCCGTTCACCAGATCCTCATGCCGGAGAAAGGGGCGAGCAAGCGGCGTCCCGTTCAACCGCGCCGACTGGATGTAGCAGTTCCCCGGCCCCTGGCCTTTGCAGAGGATTCGGAAGGAACGGGAGCTGCCGGTGTGAACCACGGCCTCATCCCACAGGGGCGATCCGATCGCGTACTCTCCCGAGACAGGGTTGACGGGATAGAAGCCCAGGGAACTCATGATAAACCATGCCGACATCTGGCCACAGTCCTCATTGCCGCTATAGCCGACCGGGTCGTTCCGGTAATGGGTAGCCATGGAGTCCCTCACCGCTTTCTGCGTTTTCCAGGGTGCACCGCAATAATCATATAGATAGGGAATATGATGGCTCGGCTCGTTATCGTGCCGGTACCATTTTCCCTCAAAGAAATCGTCAAGCCGCCGTTCGAAGGCGGAGGCCCCGCCCACAAGCGCCATCAAACCGGGCACGTCGTGAAACACAGAGAAGAAGTAAACTTGCGGAGTCGCCTCCGTATAATCCCGCCCGAAGCGGCGAAAGCTTCCATCCTTCCAGCGCGGCATAAAGAGGCCGTCGTGGTAAAGATTGCGGTAGTTCCCGCTTCGTTCCCTAAAGACGGCCGCTTCCGCAGGTTTTCCGATCGCATCCGCAAGCACTGCGTTGCAGTGATCGGCATAGGCGTATTCCAGCGTTCGAGAGACGGATTCATCCGTCGCGTCGGCGGCGACGTATCCGTGACTCAGGTACCAGGTCAACCCTGCCCGCGTTTCGGGATGATCGCCGCGCGGGCCGCGATCCACCCATCGGCTCTCCATGTCGCCCGATTGCGGTGTCCCCGCGTGGTGGGCGATCTCCTTCCAGGCCGCCTCGATCTCAAACCCACGCACGCCTTTAACCCAGGCCTCGGCAATAACCGCCTCGGCGGGTGCGCCTACCATGATCCCTGTATCCCCGGGGTTTGGCCAAATCGGGAGCCAGCCGCTCTGCTGCGACATCTGCACGAGCGCGTTCATCATTCCGGAGACGCGCTCGGGAGCCGTCAGGATCAATAAGGGATGCAACGCTCTCCAGGTATCCCAGAGCGAGAAGTCCTGATAGCTTTCGCCATCGTGCACCCGGTCGTCCGCCGCGCTGTAATAGCGCCCATTTTCGGAGAACTCGCGCGGCAGCAGGTGGGCGCGATAAAGTCCGCTATAGAAGATCGCCTTGAGGTTTTCATCGCCTCCCGTGACCTCGATGCGCGACAACTGGCGCTCCCAATCACGCCGGGTTGCCTCCGCGACGGCATCCAGATCGAAGTGGGGAATCTCCCGCTCCAGGTTTTTCCGCGCCTGCTCGCAACTGATAAACGAGGTTCCAACGCGCACCCTTACAATGCCGGGCTGCGCGAAGCGCACATAGGCCCCCACCTGATCCGCTTTCGCTTCGATGCCACTGCCGGGCTGTGCGGCGGCGATCTCAGGGGCCGCCCCGGGAGCCGAATTGGCATAGGTGCCGCAGGAGGCAAACGGACGATCGAACACCAGGACGAAGTAGCCCCGGAAGTTGGGCAGATCCCGCATAAGGTGCCCGGATTGAAGGTCGCTGTTGTAGCCGCTGATTTCCTGCCGCTCCGCGTCCACGGATATCCACCCCTCCGCCGCCTTCTGCTGCGTTCGCTCCACGCCGGTGTAATCGCGACTGGCGTCAATCACGACGAAAGGCTGCGTTCCTGCCGGAAACGCGAACTCCAGAAGCGCTGCTTTGCCGCGAGCGGCGAGCGCCACTCGAATCGCCTCACCCGGCTGCCCAAGGCTTACCTCGTAGCGATAAGGCGTCGCTTGTTCGCTCGCCCGGGCGAATGGCAATGCGCGTTCCTCATAGCCGATCTTGAGCTTGCCCGTTCCCGGCATCATCGAAACGGCTCCATAATCGCCCATCCACACCGCCGGCTGGTGCGTTCCAATGAAACCGATGATTCGGGAATCGTCATAGCTATAGGAAGTCCGGCCGATGTGGCTAAGGCGGGTCATCGCCGTCCACGGAGTCATCGCAAAAGGAGGCCCAACCAGCGGGAGCGTGCCGCCATACTCCGCACCGTGACCGGAGGTACCGATCAACGGGTTCACGAAGTCGACAGGGCTTTTCCCGCCCGCGGCCTGAAGCGCTCCAAACGGCCAGCAGCATGCCAGCAGCCCAAGTGCCCGGAAGACGCCAAAACCAGAATGTAAGCTACCCCGCATTTCCTTATTCATTATGTTTCATCTGAAATACGAAAATTTTCATACAATATTTTCAAAAAGGATTGCAAATTCTACTTTGCGGAAGAAAGCTGTCGCCGCGAATGAAAATTGCGACCCCTCCCCTCGCCTTCGTTTCCATTGGCCTGACGTTGCTTTGTCTCAACGCCGAGGCCACTCTTCCTGGACGCTATATCCGAGTCGACAACCCCACGGGGTTTGCGATGGAATTTCAGGAAATCGAGATTTTCAGCGGCGGCCGCAACGTTGCCCTGAAACACCCCGAAAAGGTCAAGGCGACAGTCGCCAACGATCCCAATGACAAGACGCTCACCCGGGAATCGACCATTCGCACGGATGTTCGCGTCACACGGGGTCTCGTTGATGGCGAGAAGGACCCGAAGTCCCGGGCCCAGGAGTGCCGCGCTTTCGCCGACCCCAACACCGGGACGCTTTCCCTGAATCCCTGGTTCGAGGTCGATCTCGGCAAGAACATGCCGATAGACAAGATCGTACTTTACGGATCGCGTTATCCTGCGCGGGTTTATCTGGACAAGGGTGACCGGGCCATCGCGATCCTCAATGAGAAGAGAGAGGTGATCTGGGCATCGAAGTGGCAGTATCTCGATCAAGGGCAATACCCGGAGGGCATTTTCACCTTCGTCCCGGAGGCGCAAACAACAAAGGAAAACCCGGTCGTTGGCAAGGTTGTGAAGGAGAACGCTCTGGACTGGGTTCCGATGGGTTGGCTGCTCCGACCCGAAGAGGGAAAAATTCCCGACGATGCCGCCCAGCGCCTGCAGCGGTTCCAGGAACGCAACTCCCCGCAGGAGATCGAGCGGCTGGCTCACCGCTTTTTCGCCGTTCTCGACGACCGCATCCCCGAACTCGCTGCCGCCTTCGAGGCGTATCGCCAGGGGCGTTACCAGGAAGCGCTGGATGCCTGGAAAGCCTATTGGTTCGAGAAGATGCGTACCGCCAACATGCATGTGGCGTTGCCGCTAGGCGATAGCTACAGCGGCCATGCGGACGACTTGCTCAACGGTCTGATGGTGACGATCACCGGCGATTCGGCCCGCGCGATTCGCTATTCCCCGGGGCAGATCCTTTGGCTTGATTTCTCCGAAAATCCTAACTGGCTTTCGGCCGATGGCGAGACGAAGGCGCAGATCAGCAGTTCCTATTGGCCCTTGCTTCATGCCTACCGTGACAGCGGGGATGCCCGCTATCTCCAGCGCTGGGCGGAAATCGTCGACGACTGGTCCCTGAATTTTTTCGAGGACGCGGCAAAGACGGGAATCGACCTGGAGGGGCTCTTTACCTTCCGGCCCGCCCACTCCTGGGGAAACACGATGGAGGATCTCTCCGACGCCGCCGTCAAGAATCCGCAGATGGTTCAACTGATCCCTGCCTCGACGCTGGCGCGAATGCAGCTAATCTGTCTGGAGAAATACAGCACCGCCTGGTGGCGGCAAACCCGTGAAACGGTTTTCAACCATGTCACGGGCGGCATCTATTCCTGGAGCCTGATCGCCCCGTACATCCAGGAGTTCCACTCCGGCCAGCGGGCAGCCAAGGAAGACAGGCAGGGGTTCGAGCGGTTCATGACGCTGGGCAGCCTGCCGGACGGTTCCATGACGGAAATCGGCGATGAAGGGCATTTTGAAATACCGACGATCCTCGGCTACACCTATTCATTGCTCGACGGGACCAAGGCCCCGTTCCTGACACCCGGATGGCGCAACCGCTTCATGGAGTGGTACGACAACCTATTCTACTACATGTTCCGGCACCTCTCTCCCGGGGGATATGAGCATCGTTTTGGAGTCGGCTATCGTCCTGAGCGCTGGACTTCCACCACCTACTACTGGTCCTTCCGCCCGGCTTACAAAGTCCCGAACCGGGATGCCTCCATTCTCGGCACTCCGGAAGTGCGGAGGATTCTCGATGCCCTCGGGGGTATCTCCGACGGCATCACGACTTATCAGGATGCGGCCCTCAAGCCGGTTACCGAAGCGCAGCAGCGGGCCCAGGAAAGCATCCTGAAAGTTCTTGGCACCGAAAGGCCGGGAGCCCCGAAGATCAATTCGGACTGGATGCCGTACACCGGGGCGTATTACTTCCGGAGTGACTGGAGCTGGAACGGAGCGTTTCT
>Ga0180217_1004537_pt1 | contig 10939 bp, 9 predicted proteins | sample eDN3rd37CBELigOP_FD_128521 | JGI IMG/M metagenome (GOLD analysis project Ga0180217, IMG submission 128521) | Enriched Organic Plus compost microbial communities from Emeryville, California, USA - eDNA 3rd pass 37_C BE-Lig OP (version 2) (version 2) ... | reverse complement strand
ACAACAGTAGTTGGTCCAGAAGAAACTGTACTAAATCATAAACATATCACTGAACAGTTAGATTACGAAGGCGAGTTAGCTGTCGTAATTGGCAAAACTGGTCGAGGCATTAAAGAAAGTGAAGCTTTTGACTATGTTTTTGGATATACAATCTTAAACGATATAACAGCCCGTGATATTCAATCAAGACATAAACAATTTTTTCTTGGAAAAAGCTTAGATACGACATGTCCGATGGGTCCGGTATTAGTTCATAAATCATTGATTCCAGATCCAGGTAATCTGTCCGTAAAAACGGAGGTAAATGGGGAGGTTCGTCAGTCAGGTAATACTAGTCAATTGATTTTCCCGATTGAAACGATTATTTCAGTCATTTCACAAGGTATGACGCTGGAGGCTGGAGATATTATAGCAACAGGAACACCATCAGGGGTCGGTAAAGGCTTTAAACCTCCACGTTTCTTAAAAGGTGGAGACGTCATTGAAATTACAATTGATGGCCTTGGTACATTGCGAAATAAAATTGAGGCATAATTGTAAGGAATATCTTGTCACAGAAAAGACATATTTACTATGTACATAGTGAAAAAGACTCGATGTAACCTTTTGAAATTCCCGATAAACATGCTATGATATTCTTTGGAATAAAAAAGAAAAAGGAGGAGTAGTACATGACTCATGCACATGTTACCTCTTGGGTAGTTGCTATTATTCTTTTTGTAATTGCAGCAACAGTTCTTAATAAGGCTGGAAAAGAAAAGTCTCAAAAAATCGTTAAAATGACTTTGCGTTTATTTTATCTTTTCATTTTAGCAACCGGTTTACTTCTTTTATTTAGCGTATCCAAGATTGATGGTGAATACATAGGTAAAGCAATACTTGGAGTATTAACGATTGGATTTATGGAAATGATTTTAGCACGTTCTAGCAAGGCAAAATCAACTGGACTTTTTTGGGTGTTATTTATTATTGTGCTAATCTTAACAATTGCGTTAGGAGCAAAACTTCCACTCGGTATGTGGAGTTTCTAAAAAATTTGTGAAAAAGCTACCATTTGCGGTAGCTTTTTCTTTTTTTTCTATGTCTTTCGACAAAATCTGTGCTATCTTTATGAATAGATATACATACTTCTTGAGGGAAAAAGAGTGGTGAATCTCGTAATGAGAACAAATAGCTTTGTATATAAACAATTGATAGATATCATTGAACTAATAGAGCAACACCAACTTACTACCGAAAAATATAAAAAAATCGAGACTTTTTACGAGAAAAAGGCTGAGGAAAAGATTACGCGTTTAGCTTTTTATGATGCTGACACTGGCTTGCCGAATCGTCAGCATTTTACGAATCAAGTAGAGGAATTTGTGAAAAGGTTTAAGCAGAAAAAGAAACAAAATAAATTTGCTGTGTTATTTATAGATTTAGACCGTTTTAAAATTATTAATGATACAGTGGGACATTATGCAGGGGATATTATATTAAAAGAACTTGCAAATCGGATTAAAGCGTTACTACCCAATAAGAGCCATCTTGCAAGATTTAGCGGTGATAAATTTACAATCTTATTAACCAATGATGTTGAGGTTGAAAAGATTGTTGACCTTGGACAAAGTCTTTTACATGATATCGCCAAACCAATTATGTTTGAAGCACGTGAGTTCTTTTTAACGGGAAGTATTGGAGTTAGTTTTTATCCTAATGATGGTATAACAACTGAATTGCTCTTTAAGCATGCTGATACTGCGATGAACCTTGCAAAGCAGCAGGGGGGGAACAAAATGAAATTCTACCGTGCCGATATGAATCAGCAGGTTTTGTATAAGCTTGAGCTTGAAGGTTATTTGCGCAGAGCCCTTGAAAAAAAAGAATTTCATTTATGCTACCAGCCCCTAATAGATTTAGCTTCAGGAAGTGTCTACGGAAGTGAAGCACTCTTAAGATGGGAACATCCAAAGCTTGGACTAGTTTCACCAGGGGAATTCATTCCGTTAGCTGAAGAAACAGGTTTGATACATGATATCGGCAAATGGGTTTTAACAAAAGCGTGTCGAGAGAATAAAAAATGGCATGATATGGGGTATGATTATTTAACGATTGCCGTTAATGTATCTGCTAATCAATTTCAACAAATTAGCTTTATCGATGAGGTAAAGGAGGCTCTATTAGAAACAGGTCTATCACCGCAATTTTTAACACTTGAACTCACAGAAGGTGTGATGCTTCGAAATATCACCCACAGTGTATACGTGATGAAAGAACTGCAAAAGCTCGGCGTTAAGGTGTCAATAGATGATTTTGGAACGGGTTATTCATCTTTAAGTTATTTGAAGGATTTACCTATTAATACATTGAAAATTGATCGGACCTTTATTAATAATCTGAAGGTCAATACCTCTGATATTGCGATCGTTAAGGCGATTATCACAATGGGACATGGTTTATCTGTGAAGGTAGTGGCTGAAGGTGTTGAAACCGATGAACAGATTGAATTACTAAAAGAACTGGAGTGCCATTATGCACAAGGATTTTATATTGACAAACCAATGAAAAGTGAAGAATTTGAGAATGGGTTAGCTATACTTAAGGCATTGTAAAAATAAAAAGGGTTGTTCACGGATGAACAGCCCCTTTATTATCATATCCAGCTCCAGGCGCAATCGGCTCACAGGTCTAAGTCAATCGTATAGGAAGGTAACATGACCCTTCTGTCAGCACTTGCCTTATGCTTGTCAGCTAAAACTGAGTGCGCTTAGAGCTTTTTCTTATTTGTATAATGTTGAAAGAACCGCTCTCTTTCCATTTGCCAACGTAAATTCAAATCGATCCTTCTTTAATTTTCCTCGTGAAAAGTGATGGTGAACAGATAGGAGCATTTCTGTATTGTCAAACATAATAAAATTAACACCCTCATTTTCACCATTGTCTTGTTGGTACATCAATTGATTATGACAATGGATGCAATCATATAATGAAAAGGAAAGTTTATTTAAGGTAGAAGTAAATCGTAAAAATTGATCTTCTGAGAAATTCTCTAAAAGTTCTTTATAGGCAAGTGATAATTTTTTACGAAAACGAAGGCAGTCCCCATTATCAAGCTTATAAAAATAATCATTCATTTGAATAAGGCCGTCCTCCACAAAAATGCCTTTTTCCCATTTGTTCAAAGTGAAAACTTCTACTTCCTTTCCAATCATTTCTTCAAGCATAGATGCTTCATCTGTTTCAGCATCAAAGAAGATCCACTGGTCATTTATACATTCAGTCGTTCCCATAATAAAAGAGCGTTTTTGTTCATTTATGCTGCCGAGACGTTGTTGTAAATCCAATGCAAATCCTCCATCCATCATGTGTAATCTATATTAACTGTTGTTATCCTCTTTTTAGACAAAAAAAAGGAAATTTATAACCAAGGATTTTACTTATGCTTTGGATATTTTCTACATAAAAAAAACAGCCTGATTCATTCAGGCTGTTATGTTTGCATTCTCAACAGGTGTAACAAATGATTTCCTTTCCCACGCCCGCGAACGCCATCTCCACAGCATTATGATACCACGAAGCCATTCATCCACAATAAAGGAAATCCAAACACCAATTAACCCTAATTCAAAATGAACGCCAAGCACATAGGCAATTGGTACACAAATTCCCCACATCGAAAGAATCCCCATATAAACCGGTAATTTGACATCTCCAGCCGCCCTTAATGCATTAATTAGGACAAGGTTAAAGGCTCGGCCGGGTTCAAGAATAATGGTTAAAAGAATGAGGATACCACCGGTTTTTATTATGTCCTGGTTATTTGTAAAGATAGAGAGCAGCGGTTCTTTGAAGATTGAAAAAACAATAGCCATTGCGGCTGAGATTAAGATTGCGAGCTTTAGACTTTTTAATGCCCTTTGATATGCATCGTTTATCTGACGGGCTCCGATCATTTGTCCAACTAAATCTTTGTTCCTTGACTAATAGCAATACTAAATAAAAAAATGAACATCATTAAATTCTGTGCGTATACCTTCGTAGTCAGCGCTTGTGTCCCCATAATCGTAATAAAATAGGTGATAAACATCTGGGAGGAATTATAAGAGAGTTGTTCACCGGCAGAAGGTATCCCTATTTTAAGTAGGTTCTGGATATGCTGTTTTGGTAAAGTGAATACCTCTTTGAATGGAAGGCCATGATCTACTCGTTTGATTAGGAGAAAGGTGATAACAAATAAGCCGATTAATCTACTGACAGAAGTAGAAATGGCAACCCCTTCAACTCCGAGCACTGGCAATCCAAAAGGACCAAAGATAAATATATAGTTACCAATCACATTTAGGATATTCATCCCAATCGTTACGTACATTGTGTCCCGTGTAAAACCATAGCTTCGTATGACAGCCCCAATCGTCATTATTAGTGCTTGGAGAAAGGAGAATATACCTACAATACTTAGATAGCTATCTGCTTCATCTAATAACTCAACAGGCAAATCCATTAATAGCAAAAGCTTCTTGCTCCAAATAAAAACGATAAAACTTAGAATAAGACCGAATACCAGATTCGCAATAATTGAGACAACGGAAACTTCCGCTGCACTTTTTTGATTATTCGCACCAAAATGTTGAGCCACTAATACAGCAGTACCGGTTGCGATAAATCCAAACATGACAATAATTAATGATAAGATTTGATTAGCAACCCCAACAGCTGCAACAGAATTATCGGAATACATACTTAGCATCAATGTATCTGCATTACCCATTAACATATGTAGAAGTAATTCAATAAAAATTGGCCATGTCAATGCAAACAGTGTTAATTTTTTCGTACTGATAGAAGCTTCCAAGCAGTCCACTCCCTTTGTTTCATAGGTGTAAAACTATATTAGTTTATCACAGTTTAAGGAGGGAAAGATACGAAATTTTTTAGGAATAATCCCGAATTTTTTATATATTAAATTTGTACAAAATTTGAACAAACCGTTGTTATATTTGATTTTTAGAGGGGAAAAGGTTACTTTTAAGTATGATAATTACTATGATAGGAGTTAAATGGATGAAGAAAAAGTTATACATAGTAGCGTTTCTACTACCATTGTTACTAATGTTAGCTATGCCTGTTATGGCAGCTGATGACCGTTCGATTGATGAAGAAAGCATTTATTATATAGTGGTCGATCGTTTTAATAATGGTGACAGCACGAATGATTCTGATGTGGATCGTTCAAATCCACTCGCATACCATGGAGGAGACATTCAGGGGATTATCGGTCAACTCGATTACATAAAGGATATGGGGTTTACCTCAATATTATTATCTCCTATTTTTGAAAATGATTCGAATACATTTTATCCGTATCATGTAACTGACAGACAAGAAATCAATAGGCACTTTGGTACGAAAGATGACTTAAAACAACTTGTAAAAGAAGCACATGAAAAGGATATGAAAATTATTCTAGACCTTGGAATCAGTTCAAACAAAGGTCCATTTGATAGTGAATTAGTAAATACAGCATTAGGCTGGGTTCAAGAAACAGATATTGACGGTTATAAAATAGACCTCGTAGAAGGCATATCACCAAATTATATATCTACATTCACATCGGAGCTTACATCCCAAAAAGAAAATCTGATTTTAATTGGTGAACCTGCTGGACTAGATGATCTAAGCAAGTTCAAAGCAGCAGGTCTTGATTCAGTTTTCAATCCGATACCTTATGAAGGAATCACGAGTTTTAGTGTTCCGGATCAACCTTTTAACAATGTAGATTCAATCAGGGAGCAGAATCAAGAATTTGAAAATACAAATTCCTTAATTAATTTCATGGATAACACGAATACAGTTCGATTTACTTATTTGGCAACAGAAGCGAATGAGCACCCAGCGCCACGCTTAAAGTCAGCATTAACGTATTTGTATACGACACCTGGAATTCCTATTGTATTTTATGGTACGGAAATCGCATTAAATGGGAGTGAGCCACCAGACAATCTTGGATTAATGGATTTTCGAACAGACCAAGAGCTTGTGGAATATATCACTTTGCTATCTAAGGTCCGTTCAGGAGTACCAGCATTAACAAAGGGATCCATTGAATTAGTTAAAAATGATGCTGGTTTATTAGTTTTTAAAAGAGAGTTTGAGGGGCAAATAGCGTTTGTGGCGATTAATAACACAACGAAAACTCAAAGCTTTAGTCTAACAACCGATCAAGTTGGACAAAACAAGGAATTAACCGGACTGATTACGGAGGATCTTATCCGTCCTACAGATGATGAATTTCATGTAGTTGTAAATCGTGATATCTCAGAAGTATTCGTAGTTAGGGACACAACGAAAATTAATTATACTTTATTTATTGCTGTATTTATCGTACCAGTGTTAATGATTGGATTCATTTATTTAAATAAAAAAAGGCACGGTCGCCGAAAACCTGAATAATAAGGAAAGCATCATCCAATCTGCGGATGATGCTTTTTTTGTCCTGCTCAAAGCACCATCGGCTCGAGTATAAGTTTATCGCTTCTAAAGGTAAAATACACCATGTCGCGTATGACTTATGCTTGTGCCTAAGGTACGTGCCTTACGTAGTTCTATCCGTTTACAATTTCTCCACCGTTAACGTGAAGGATTTGTCCAGACATATAAGAAGAATCGTCACTTGCCAGGAAGATATAGCAGGGTGCGACTTCCTCGGGCTGTCCAGGGCGTTTCATAGGTGTTGTCGAACCAAATTTCGCCACTTGATCACTTGTAAAGGTAGATGGAATAAGTGGCGTCCAAATCGGTCCTGGTGCTACTCCGTTGACACGAATTCCCTTACCGATCAATTGCATCGAAAGTGACCTTGTAAAAGAGACAACGGCTCCTTTTGTTGCAGAGTAATCAACAAGTTGTTCATTCCCCTTATAAGCTGTGACAGATGCTGTATTAATGATTGAACTACCCTGTTTTAAGTGGGGAAGAGCGGCCTTCGTTAAATAAAAATAAGAAAAGATATTGGTTCGGAATGTTTTTTCAAGCTGCTCAGCTGTGATAGCAGAAATACTCTTTTGAGGATGCTGTTCAGCTGCATTATTGACCAAAATATCTAGTTGTCCAAATGTATCAATTGTTTTCTTTACTATTTCTTTACAGAACTCTTCATTCCCAATATCCCCAGATAAAAGTAAGCATTTTTGTCCTTCTTCTTCTACCTGGCGCTTTGTTTCCTTAGCATCCTCATGCTCATCTAAATAAACGATGACAACATTTGCGCCTTCCTTTGCATAATGAATCGCAACTGCCTTTCCTATTCCACTATCCCCACCTGTAATAATGGCAACCTTATTTGCTAACTTATTGCTTCCTTGATAAGAATGATCCTCAGATACAGGTCTTGGTACCATTTCTGTTTCTGTTCCAGGCTGCTGATTTTGATGCTGTGGAGGCAAAATATTCTTCCCTTGACTATTAGACAAAATAAACACCTCTTTTATGTAGTAACTGCACCTTACTTACTTTTTTATAAAAGGGCCATTAATATACATTCAGGATAAATATAAAGCATTTATAAAAAATCCAATTACTCTCAGGAACATCCTTTATAATGAAAATAGATAGAAAGAGGGGTTATCCATGGAAAAACCTGAAAAGATTCTACTTGTTGAAGATGATAAGGAAATCGCCCGTATTGTTTGTGATCATTTACGGAAAGAAGGCTATACCGTAACATGGGCATCGACTGGAAAAGAAGGGTGGGAGGATTTTAAAGCGGATCAATTTGACCTATGCCTAATTGATCTCATGCTCCCAGAAATGGATGGGTATACATTGTGTAAAACCATACGATTGGAAAGTGAGGTTCCTTTACTCATTTTAAGTGCACGAAATGAGGATGAGAGCAAAATAAAAGGCTTAAATATTGGGGCCGATGATTATGTCACAAAACCTTTTAGTCTTGAGGAATTGAGTGCAAGAATTAGCTCCCATTTAAGAAGATACAGAAGATACAACAATAAGACATTTTTTGAAAATCGTATAACTTATTTAAATGGGCTGAGCATTGATTTTACAAATGATCTAGTATACCTGGATGGAAGTATAGTTCAAATGAGTTCCAAAGAGAAAGAATTGTTGTTTCTCCTAGCAAAAAATCCATTACAAACTTTTTCGAAGACAGAAATTTATGAGCATATTTGGCAACAGGAGGATGTCGACGGAAATAACACAGTCACAGTTCACATTAAAAGTTTACGATCGAAATTAATGGATGGTACACGATCTGCTAAGTTTATCCAAACGGTCTGGGGCGTTGGCTATCGTTTCATAGGAGAACAACTTGTATGAGAATTAAACAATGGTTAATGATTAGCTATTTTATTGTAATGCTACTTCCAGTTGGCGCACTTTATTTTCTTTATATAAGTATAAGTAACCTTGATGATAAGCAAGCTCTCGTGGAGTACGTCGAGGTGACAAATAAAATGGAGGAAATTGAGCCAAAGCTCTTGGATCCAAATATATACACACTAAAGTCAAAAGAAATGTATGATTCTGTTCAAGCATTAACAAATGAATCTATCAAAATTACATTATATCGTTCTGATGGAGTCGTTTTGTTTTCTAGTTTACCTGAACCAGGTTCATATGGATTTCCTGCGATAAACATGGAACAGGCATATAGGAATTTAAATGATCTCCAAAAGAATGCTCGTACTTATTCGTTGAAAAAACCTGTTAGTAATGATGGAAACATTGTTGGAATTTTTGAAATATCCATTGCTAGAGACGAATGGATAGCAGGGGTAACAAATCGCTATCTCTATTTGGGTGTGCTTTTTAGTATTTTTTTCATCTTACTTTATACGGTCGTTGTGATTTTATTAAATCGAAAATTGAATCGACCATTAAGTCAGTTGCAAGCTCAAATGACAGCTTTTGCAAATGGGGAAAGTCCTTCTATTCAAATTCGTGAATCTAATGATGAAATAGGGGATTTAATCAAACATTTTTGGAAAATGAAAGCACAGATTGAACAAACACAAGAGGCATTAGCTGTTCAACAAAAGGAAAAAGAATTTATTGTGGCGTCATTATCCCATGACTTAAAAACACCATTGACAGTAATACGAGCTTATACTGAAGTCCTACAAAATGATAGAACACTAACCGAGCATGAAAGGGCAGAATATAAGGAAATCTTATTTCAGAAACTTGAGTACATGAAACGGATGCTCGATGACTTAACAATGTATACGGCATTACAATCCTCTAAACAACGGACTGAGCTTGTTGAAGTTGAAGGGGAAGAATACTTTGAGATGTTGTTATCAGGATATGATGAACCTTGTATTCGAAAAGACGTTTCACTACAAGTATATCAATCTGTAAAAAAATCCTATGAGGTTGACCCGAAACAAATGGTGAGGGTTGTAGATAATATTATGGGGAATGCCATTCGACATACTGAAATAGGGAAACAAATTTGGCTTGCTGCTATATCAAGTGACACCAAACTACCGGATTGGGTATTCAAAGAATTTCAGGTAGAACTTGAGAAATGGAGAAAAGCTGGTACCGTCATTTTAATACAAAACGAGGGAAAAGGAATACCGAAAGAACAATTGGATAAAGTATTCCAACCCTTTTACCAGGCAGAGGATGCTAGAAATTATGGTGGAAGTTCTGGGTTAGGACTTAGTATTGCAAAAATGTTGATAGAGCAACAAAATGGAAAAATTGGAATCTGGTCAGCGAAAAAAAACGGAACATTACTGGCTTGCTGGATAAAGGAAAGAAGGGATTAATATGAAGAAAAATCAATTCTTGCTACTTGCAATTTTAATAATGGGGATTTTATCTGGTTGTAAGGAGGAAATGGCTGTGTCTTCTGAAGAAATTGTTACAAAAGTCTTATCAGCAAAGGAAGATAAGCATTCTTATTATGGAGAAGGTGTTATAAAGCTTGAGACAAACGGTGAGATCACTGAAGATGCTAGTTTTAAAGAATACGTTGCAGAGGATGGAAAACGAAAAATCATTACAACAGGTCTTACGAATGACCTTGAATCATATGTGTTAAACAACGGAAAACAAGTAATTTCCTATGAAAAGGGGAGTGAAACGGCATTAAGTATCGATTTAACAGAGGAGAGTATGCCGTTATTGGATGCCTCACCCAAGGAACAACTCATGACAATGCTAGATGCTATTAAAAAAACACATGAATATGAAATTGTTGGTGAAGAAAAATTACTAGATTTTAATGTATATCATATAAAGGCAACGCCGAATACAGATTCTAATTTATTTGGAGAAGTTGAATTCTGGATTGATCAAAAGACTTGGTTTGTAGTGAAATCTGTATCTGTCGTGGGAGATACAAAATCAGAGTTTGAATATCAGGTGCTCGATTTTTCACCAAATTTTAAGGAGGATACTTTCACTTTAGACATACCTGAAAATGTAAAAATTACTCCAATTGAGTCACAACTTGAACCATCTTATGGGTCACTTGAAGATGCACAGACAGCTTTAGCTCAACCATTCCTTGTTTTCTCAGAAGAAGACTTGACTGTTGATAATGTTGAAGTTGTAAACCTTCAAGGAGTAATCAATCGCCCAGAAATTACTGTTTATTATTTACATGAAGCCGTCCCTTCTGTATTAGTTTCAATCTTTCCAACCCCAGAAGATGCGGGAACAGAAATTAAACCTGGAAAATGGCAAGTGCGTGGCCAGAATGCAGAATATGATGATTTTATTAATGCACTAAGCTGGGATGAGAACGGTCTGCGTTATACCATTCTCATTCAAAATCCTGATCTTGTTATGGAAGATATTCTCGAAATGACGGAAAAAATGGTACCTAATAATGAAATGTAGGTGGGGCTTTTGCTACCAAGTTGGAATTTAATTGTACTGTATATTTTAGTAGGAGCCGGAATCCAAATCATTGGTTTGGTTT
>Ga0180217_1004531_pt1 | contig 10952 bp, 10 predicted proteins | sample eDN3rd37CBELigOP_FD_128521 | JGI IMG/M metagenome (GOLD analysis project Ga0180217, IMG submission 128521) | Enriched Organic Plus compost microbial communities from Emeryville, California, USA - eDNA 3rd pass 37_C BE-Lig OP (version 2) (version 2) ... | reverse complement strand
GGCAATCCCGGTAACCCGGGCAATCCTGGCAATCCTGGAAACCCGGGCAATCCCGGCGAACCCGGTAACCCCGCCTCGCCAATAAGCGGCGTCCTCGCGCCCACCCTGGGCAACCTCGGACAGGCCGCAGACAACGTGGTCGACGTAGGCTTGGCCGGTACGCTGAACAATGTCGGCACCAAGCTCGACGGCGTGGTCGCTCCGGTCGGCAACGCGGTCACCGGGCTGACCCAGCAAGTGGGCGCCGCAACCGGCCTGGGCCAGCCCGTAGACGGCCTGCTCAACTCGGTCGGCGGCACGGTCGCGAACCTCGGCCAAACGCTTGACAGCACCGGGCTGCCGATCAATCTCGGTTTGGGTGAAGTCGTCACCGGGCTGGGCAATACGGTCGCCAGCGTGGGCGGACTGGTCAACGCTACGGAAGACAACCCCAATCCGCTCGGCACCGTCCTTTACAACGCGACGGGAACCGTGGCGAGCCTGACGGGTGCGCTGGCCGGCGACAACGGCTTGCTCAGCCCTGTCTCGCAGCTGCTGAACGGCCTCGGGGGCGAGGGATCCGTCGACGCCCCGGTCCTGCAACCGGCCCTGGCCAACACCGGCACGGCAGTCGACAACATCGTCGACCTGGGCCTGGGACAAACGCTGGGCCAAGTGGGGGCCAGCCTTGATCCCGCCATCAGCCCGGTCGTCGGAACGGTGACCAACCTCACGCAGGAAGTCGGTGACAAGACTGGGCTCGGCGCGCCGGTCAATGATGTGCTCACCTCCGTGGGTGGCACGGTTTCTCAACTCGGCCAGAGCCTCGGCTCGAACCTGCCGATCGCCGGCGCTGGCGTGAGCGGCCTGATCTCCGGCCTGGGCGATACCGTCTCTGCCGCAGGCGGCATCCTGCATGCCAGCGAAGACAACAAGAACCCGGTCGGCAATGTACTGAACAACCTGACCGGCTCGGTCGCGGCGCTGACGGAAGGCTTGGGCCTCGGCATCGACGGTGGGATCGGAGTCGGCGACGGCGGCCTGCTCGCTCCGGTCACTGGCCTGCTGAACGGTGTCACGGGCGGTGAAGGCGGCCTGCTCGCTCCCGTCACCGGCATCCTGAATGGCGCGACCGGTGGTGAAGGCGGCCTGCTGTCCCCGGTCACCGGCCTGCTGAACGGCGTCACCGGCGGCGACGGCGGCTTGCTCGCTCCCGTCACCGGCATCCTGAATGGCGCGACCGGTGGTGAAGGTGGCCTGCTGTCCCCGGTCACCGGCCTGCTGAACGGCGTCACCGGCGGCGACGGCGGCTTGCTCGCGCCCGTCACCGGCATCCTGAATGGCGTCACCGGCGGCGACGGCGGCCTGCTCGGCGGCATCGGCGGTGAGGCCAACCCCGTCCTCCAGCCTGCCCTGGCGAACACCGGACAAGCCGTTGACAACCTCGTCCCGCTCAATCTCAGCGAGACCCTGGGCGGCGTCGGCGCCACCCTCGACCCGGTCGTGAGCCCGGTGGCCGGCATCGTGTCCAATACGACGCAAACCGTCGGCGCCGCCACCGGCCTGGGCGAGCCCGTCAATGGCTTGCTGAACTCGCTGGGTAGCACGATCAGCAACGTCGGCACCAGCCTCGGTGGAAACGTGCCGCTCGTCGGCAACGGTGTCGGCGGCCTGCTCAACGGCTTGGGCCAGACCGTTTCTAGCGCCGGTGGCTTGGTCCACGCCACGCCGGAGAACACCAATCCGGTGGGCAACGTCCTGACCAATCTCACGGGTGCCGTCAGCAACCTGACGGCCGGCGTCGGCCAAGGCGCTGGCCTGGGCGGCGGCCAGCAAGGCAATGGGGGCCTGCTGTCGCCGGTCAACGGGCTGCTGGGCGGATTGCTGGGCGGCTTAGCCGGTAAGCAATAAAAGGAGAGGCCATGCTTCACTGGGAAAACGTAATGACTTCTTCGGCCCTTGCGAGTCACGAGCCGCTGGCCGGAGCACGTGAGGATCGGGAAGATGATAGTCAGGAGATGCTGAACGACATCGTCACGATGTTGGGACGCCGCTTGACGGTCTACACCTCGCTGTACCAGACAGCATTGGCCGAACGACTCGGGTTGGGCATGATCGACGTGAAGGCGCTCGAGCTGGTCATCGAGTTCGAGCCCATCACGACCGGACAGCTGGCCTGCCTCGCAGGAATCAGCTCGGGCGGGACGACTGCCGTGATCGACAGGCTGGAAGCCAGCGGCTTCGTCGTTCGCGATAAACACCCGCTGGACCGGCGCATCGTGGTCATCCGCCCCGTGCCTGAGAAATGCGCGGAGATCGAACGTCACATGCGCGCCGTCGCAGAGGACGTCGCGCACTTCGGCGCCCGCTACGAGCGCGAACAATTGACGGCCGTACATGCCTTCCTGGCGCAATGCGTCCATGCATTGAAGACGGAAGCGCTGGGCATGATGGGAGACGGCAACGGATCCCCGCAGCGGCACGAACCGCGGCGGCATGCGAATTCCCGCGCCCGGCTCGTCACCTGACCCGCGACCTCGATAATGTCTCCAGTTCTGCCCGCACCATGCGGGCAGTTTTTTTGGTTCGTCGCCCGAAGCGCTACGCCTGCTTCGCAGACCGTCCGCTATGCCAGGCAAACCAGATGAGGGACGCCACCTGCAGGGCCCCCAACATGGCGAATGTCAGGGCAAACGACGTTTCGCGCCCTATCCCCCCCTTGGCCAGCGCATCGACCATGGCGCCCACGCCCCATTGGATGGCAAAGGCCCCGACGAATACGAACATGTTGTACAGCGTGACGACCCTGCCTGCCGCCTCCCGCGGAAACTGCGTCGAAACGTAAGGCTGCATGACCATGATGGGCGCCACCCCTGCCGCCATGGCCAACCAGCACGGCCAGGCCGCTGCACCGAAGGCCGCGAGCAGGAACACGGCAACGAAGCAGCACAGGTAACCGGCCAGGGCGATGTTGCGCAGGCCGAAGCGACGCTGCAGCGGCGGGCTGGCAACGCCCATCGCCAGATAACCCAAGGTCATGACGAGCATCATGACCAACAGCAGCGTCGCGCTGCGCGTGGGACTCGAACCCATGACGTCCAGCATCCACGGCCCCGCCCACAAGGTCTGCAACGCCATGACACCACCTTGTCCGATGGCGGACAAGGGCATCACGTGCAGCATCTGCGGGCGACGCAGCAACTTCCATGCGGAGACGGGTTTCGCGCTGGGATTGACGTCTAGCACGAGGACGTCATGATCGGGCACGACGCGCCAGAGCAGCACGGCAACCGCCGCCAGTGAAATGCCCGACAGCAGGTGCACGCTACGCCAGCCGAAATGACTGGCCAGCGCTGCCGCGGGCGAGGTGAAGAACACTGCACCGCCCGTCCCCGCCACAAGTAGCCACAGACCGAGCTGCGCCTGCTTTTCGACCACATAGCACCGCCGGAAATACGAGAACGGCGCCATGAGGCTCGCGGCCACGCCCGCACCGATCAGGATCCGCCCCAGCGTGGTGGCACTGAAACCGCCTGCCCACACCATGACAAACGATCCGAGCGCCGCAATGGCAAGTAGACATGCTTCGACTCGGCGCGCACCGTATTTGTCGAGCCAGACACCGAGTGGAAGCTGCATGGCGGCCAGCGATATGAAAAACGCTGAAGACAGCCAGCCGAGTTGGGTATTGCTGAGTGCCAGGTCTTCGGTAATGAACGGCGCCAGCGCGGCATTGACCGATCGCAGGCCATAAGAGAAGAAATAGGCGGCGGCGAAACAGGTGAAAATCAATACAGACTGCCTCTTACCAATTTCAGGCAGCCGCAAAGAGGTGTCGCTTGGCATGGGTGCATGGGTCTCCTCGAGCAACAAGAATACCTGAGCCCCGGAACCGCCACCGAGAGGCCCGCCCACTTCTGCTACCATTGTCCCTGCCACCTCGACGGTGGTGCGTCTTCAGGGCGGGGTGAAACTCCCCACCGGCGGTAGGGTGCCCACGACGGCACCGAGCCCGCGAGCGCTTGCCGGTCACGCCGGCAAGGTCAGCAGATCCGGTCCCAAGCCGGAGCCGACGGTCATAGTCCGGATGGAAGAAGACGGGAACACGTTCCGTGCGCCCCATGCGTGCGGCCGCGGAACAGCTGCCTCCTGCGCGCTCTACGAGCGCATTGCCCTGAACGCTTCCCGAATCACGACGGAGCGTTTACATGCAGTCCCTGCACGATTATTTCCAAGCCACGACGGCCGAACAGCGCCTCGACGCCGCACTGGCCGCCCTCAAGTCAGGAGAACCCGTCGTCCTGCTCGACGACGAAGACCGCGAAAACGAGGCAGACCTCATCATTGCCGCGGAGTCCATCACTGAACCCATCATGGCCCGGATGATCCGTGATTGCAGCGGGATCGTCTGCCTGTGCCTGACGCCGGACGCTGTGGACGCCCTGGAGCTGCCGCCCATGGTGCCCCTGAACCGCAGCCGCAACGGCACGGCCTTCACCGTCAGCATCGAAGCCCGCGAAGGTGTCAGCACCGGTGTTTCCGCGGCGGATCGCATCACCACCGTCCGTGCTGCACTCTCGGGAGATCCCTCGGCGATCGTGAGCCCCGGGCACCTTTTTCCCCTGCGCGCAAACCCGCGGGGCGTCTTGGGAAGGCGGGGACACACCGAAGGCACTGTCGATCTGGCACGCATGGCCGGATTCGCACCGGCCGGCCTGCTCTGCGAGCTCATGCACGAAGACGGGACGATGATGCGCGGGGATGCCGCGCTCGCCTATGCGCAGCAATACGGTTGGCCGCTGCTCACCATCGAAGACATCGCTGCCTGGCGCATCCGCATGGAGACGACTGGCACGGAGGCAATGGCGGCTTGATCGCCGTGAGAGGCGCCCGGGCTCGAGTATCATTGCAGCTCCGTCACCGCCCCTATCCATGTCATCGTCCATCCATCAGCCCGCCATCGAGCGGGCCGCACGATTGATCGACGCGGCCGACTGCCTCGTCATCACTGCCGGAGCTGGCATGGGTATCGATTCGGGCTTGCCCGATTTCCGCGGCCGCCACGGCTTTTGGCGAGCTTATCCGGCACTCGGCCGCCAAGGCATCGCCTTCACCTCCATCGCCTCGCCCCAGGCCTTTCGCGATACCCCCTTGCTCGCCTGGGGCTTCTACGGACACCGGTTGGCGCTATACCGCAGCACGACGCCCCACGCCGGCTTTGCGCTGCTGCGCGACTGGGCGCGTGCGCTTCCCGCAGGCTGCGTCATCTTCACTAGCAACGTCGACGGACAATTCCAGCGCGCGGGGTTTGACAAGGAAGTCGTCACCGAGTGCCACGGCTCACTGCACTTCCTGCAGTGCCTCGAGCCTTGCTGCGATGCCATTTGGCCGGCCGACGAATTCATTCCGGACGTAGACAGGGAACAGTGCCTGCTTCGCAATGCGCCCCCCGCCTGCCCCCACTGCGGCGGCATGGCACGCCCAAACGTCCTGATGTTCGGAGACGCTGAGTGGATCGAACACCGCACGGCTGCCCAGGCAAGACGCCTGGAACGGGCCTTGCAGCGCGCCGCGCGGCCTGTCGTGATCGAAATCGGGGCCGGCCAAGCCGTGCCTACCGTACGCAGGTTCGGCGAGCGCTTGGCTTTCACGCGGCGCGCGCCCATCATCCGCATCAACCCGCATGAACCGGACATCCACGGACTGACGGTGGGAGTAAGCCTGCCCCTGGGAGCGCTGGAAGCCTTGCAGGCCATTGCATCGCTGCGCGGCTGAATCGTGCTGCGCCGTGCGCCCGCCGTAAGCCGAACTGCCGGAACCCCGGGCTATTGATCCAGCAGCGACGCAGTATGGCGGTAATGCTCGGCCAACAATCGCTTGGCGGTTTCCAGGTCGCCGGCGAGGATCGCCTCGAATATCGCGCGGTGCTCCTCGAGCTCGTTGCGCCGCTTGTACGCCTTGCGCGCCGCCAACTGGCGATAGCGATACGCCCGGTCGTACAGCTGTTCACAGAACCCCATCAAAAGCGGGGAACGACACGCGGAGAGCAATGCGAAATGAAACGCGCGATGCTGTTGCTCCCATACCGGATTCTCTTCATAACTGTCCGCATCCACCGAGCGTGGCGTTCGCGATAGCCGGTGAAACGCGATCACGAGCGACTCTTCCCATTCCGGGCTTCGGTTGGCCATTCCCTGTTCGAGCGCCAGGGACTCCAACGCGATGCGGTTACGGACAATGTCCTCGAGCTCAGCCGGAGAAACTGCCGCGGCGGAAAACCCGCGCTGGTCGTTGTGCACCACCAGGCCCTCGGCGACCAGGCGGCTGAGCGCCTCGCGCAAGGGGCTGGCGCCGATGCCATAGTGCTCGCGCAGCCGTTGCATCAATAGCTTTTTCCCGGGCGGCCACAAGCCGTCGAGCAGGTCGGTCCGCAACCGTTCATAGATCTGGACGGTCATGCTAGGAGCGGTGTCGGCGTCGAGCATGGGGTTTTCCTCAAGTTACCGATATTATTTTAGCTCTATAGAATTTTATCGATATTTTCTCTTATAAAGATTTTTATCGACAAAATGCCCCATCGATTCGTCTCTTACACCATCGCCGGCGAAACCGCGGTCCGGGTCGGCACTGTCGTGGACGGAAGCGTCGCAGAAATCACGCCACCCGATCCATCGTTCCGCGCCGGCGGCTTGGCCGCGCTGTTGGCGCAGGGCTCCCAAGCCGCATGCCAGGCAGCGGACCAAGCCATTGCCGCGGGCAAACGGGTGCCGCTGGACAAGGTGCGCCTGCTGCCGCCCATCCCCCACCCCGGCAAAATCATCTGCCTGGGCCTGAACTACGCCGACCACGCAGCCGAGGGTGGCCATGCCAAGCCGGCATACCCAAGCTTTTTCATGCGCGGCGCCACGTCGCTGATCGGGCACGAAGCGCCGCTGCGCCGGCCGCGCGTCTCGACCAAGCTCGATTATGAAGCGGAGTTGGCCCTGGTGATCGGACGCCGCGCGCGCCACTTGACCCAATCGGAAGCGCTTTCCGCGGTCGCGGGCTATGCCTGCTTCAACGACGCCACCCTGCGGGATTACCAACGCAAGACACCGCAATGGACCATCGGCAAGAACTTCGACGGCACCGGCGCGTTCGGGCCTTGGCTGGTGCCCGCCGGGGACCTTCCTCCCGGCGCCTCGGGATTGAAGATCGAATCGCGGCTTAACGGCCAGGTCATGCAGCGCGACAACACGGCCAACATGCTGTTCCCGGTTGTAGAAACGCTGTGCCTGCTCACGGAGGCGCTCACGCTGGAACCCGGCGACGTCGTCGTAATGGGGACGCCTGCCGGGGTGGGTTATGCACGAACGCCGCCGGTATGGATGCAGCCCGGCGACCGGATCGAAATCGACATCGAAGGCATCGGGGTCCTGGCCAACACAGTGCAGGAGGAAGCATGACATCCCACACCGACACCACTCCCCGCATCACGCGCCTGCCAGACGACTTCCGCTGGCCCGGAGGCAAGCGCATCGCGGTGATCTTCAACATTGCCTTCGAAGCGTGGTCGGACGGACAGGCGCCCGGTATCGGCCCGATGGGCAACGTGCTCAAGCCGGGATACTTCGACACCAACGCGCACTCCTGGGCAGCCTTCGGCATCAACCGCGGCATCCATCGACTGGTCGGCATCGCCGAAAAGCATGGCGTCAAGACCAGCATCATGGTCAACGGTGTCATCTGTGAACGCGATCCGGCAACGGTGCGGCGCATCGCCGAGCTCGGGCACGAAATCGTCAATCACTCCTGGGGCATGGACGTCATCCCCGTCTACCTGGACGAAGCGGGCGAGCGCGAAAACCTGGAGCGCAATCATCGCATCCTGACCGACACCGCAGGCGTCGCCCCGACCGGCTGGATCAGTCCGCGCGGCACGGGCAGCCAGGTCACATCCCGGCTGCTCGCCGAAGCCGGCTACCTGCACCACGGCGACGTGAACGACGACGACCGTCCCTATGTCATGGCGTTCGGCGAACGGCGCATCGTGGGCATTCCCCTCACCATGGACGTCAACGACCTGCCTACCTGCATCCGCTACGGCCACAGCCCGCGCCACATGCTGGACACGTTCAATGATTGTCTTCAAGCCTTCCGCGAACGCGAAACAGCCCCGCTGATGCTGGATGTGACGGCGCACACCCACGTCATGGGCCGCCCATCCGGGGCCTGGGTCTACGACGAGATCATGGGCCGCGTCGTGCAGGCCGACGACGTATGGATCTGTACCCGGCAGGAAATGGCCCGCTACGTCCTGGACACGATCTGACGGCGGAACATCGTTGGGGGAGACAGGCTTACAGCTGGACCACCCCTGTCCCACGGGGAAAGGTTATGCTCCCACGAGCACAGCGAGGAGGAGAAAGCGCATGTCGAACCCAACGACCCGCACCGCCCTTGGCGGCCACTACGACGAATCCCTGTTCGAACAAGGGCTGGCCACGCGCCGCCAGGTGCTCGGCCGCGAACACGTGGACAACGCGCTGGCCCAGGCTGGAAAAGACCCGCTGCGCATGGAAATGCAGCAACTGGTCACGCAGTACTGCTGGGGCGACATCTGGAACCGGCCTGGCTTGGACCGCCGCACCCGCAGCTTCCTGAACCTGGCAATGATCACGGCGCTGAACCGTCCCCACGAGCTGCGCCTGCACGTGCGTGGCGCGATCAACAACGGCCTGACCAAGGAAGAAATCAACGAAGTCTTCCTGCAGGCCGCCATTTACTGCGGCGTGCCCGCTGCCCTGGATGCGCAGCGGGTTATGTTGGAGGTGTTTGCGGAGATGGGGATCTGACCGCATCGCCAGCCAGCCATGCATACACCGCATCCCGCACTGCCCGGGGAAACCGGCCCGACATGCCTTCGGGCGCAGTGTTGGTAAAGACGACGACCGCCACGTCGTTCACCGGATCGAAGAACCAGTTGTGGCCGTACACGCCGCCCCACTGGATCGTGCCCCGGCCTTGGGGCGTGCCCGCCCTGGCCGGGTCCGTCAGCACGGACCAGCCGTAGCCGAACCCCCAGCCCGGGCCCTGTGATTCGGCCTGCGGGCCGGCGTGGTCCCGCATCATGAGCGCAACCGTTTCCGCGGCTAGCACGCGCAAGGTTGCGCTTGGCCGCAAGCTCAGCAGGAACCGCATGAAATCGGGCGCCGTCCCGACCATCCCGGCACCGCCCGAGGGATAGGCGCGCGCATCATGGACGCGCTCGGGATCGAAGACAATGGCCGACGCGCCAAACGGCACGCGGGTCGGCGAAGACATTCGGACTGGCGCCGGACTCCCGTCCCGATAAGGTGCGGCGAGACGCGAAATATCGCGAACGGTGAAGCCTGTGTCTTCCAGCCCCAAGGGTTGGGTGATTTCGTGCCGGACGATCTCCGGCAAGGCCTCGCCTACGGCCGCGCCCATGGCGGCACCCAACACGTCGAGGGCAACGGAATAACGCCAACCCGCGCCCGGCTCGTACGCCAGCGGCACGCCGGCGATGCGCCGGAGATTCTCCCCTAAGCCAGCGCCCGCATCCAAGCCATCGGACACCCCCGCCCGGCGATAGGGACCGTCCTCGGCTTCCATGAAGCCGTAACTCAATCCCGCCGTATGGGTCAGAAACTGATGCACCGTGACCACCGGCGAGCGTCCATCCCGCAAGCGCGGACGGAACTCCGGCAACCAGCGGGTGACGGGAGCCCGCAGGTCCAGCCTGCCTTGCTCTACCAACCTCAATGCAGCTGCCGAGACCATAGGCTTGGTGACGGATGCCAGGCGAAAAATGGCATCCTCCTGCATGGGTCGATTCCTTTCGCGGTCGGCATAACCTGCCGCGCGCCGGTAGACCACCTTGCCGCCAAGCGCGACGAGTACCACGGCTCCAACGATGCGCTGTTCTTCCACGGCAGCAGTCACGATGGCGTCGAGAGCTGGGAACGCAAGAGGTACTGCGGCGGAAGCCGCGGGCAAAGCCGCGGCGAGCGTGGCCGCGGCCACACGCAACCTAGTCTGGTCTTCCATGTCGATGCAAGCCTTCATTCGGGCATGGCGAACGCGATGCGTGGCCGATAGAATATTCACAATGATCACTCATTAAATCTACAACGCGCAGGCATCATTTTCAACAATGACTACTGTGATAAATCAAGGCGAGCCTCCAAGGCGACGCGGCCGGCCGCTGAGCTTCGACCGCCGGCGCGTGCTGCACCAAGCCATGCTGACGTTTTGGAAACTCGGCTACGAAGGCGCCTCGGTCACGGACCTGACGGCGGCGATGGGCATTACGCCACAGAGCCTGTATGCCGCGTTCGGCTCAAAATCGGCGCTGTATCGCGAAGCGCTCGAGCATTACCGGGAGCACGTCGGAGCCTTCACCATCCGTGCACTGGAGGAAGAGCCCTCGGCCATGGCCGGATTCGCACGCATGCTGACGGAATCGGCGAACGAATTCTGCAAGCCTAAACGGCCGCGCGGGTGCATGATTTCCATGTCGGCGCTGACTTGCGCGGAAGAAAACCGGGACGAAGCGCGGCATCTCGCGCAACTGCGCAACGCCACGATCATGGCCTTCCAGGCCCGCATAAACAAGGCCATCGAGGATGGTGAATTCAAGGCCGGGCTCGACAGCGGCGGGCTCGCGCGCTATCTCGGCGCGATCGTGCAAGGCATGTCCATCCAGGCGAGGGACGGCGCGACCAAACAGGAATTGCTCGCGATCGCGGCGCTGGCGATCCAGGCCTTGCAGCAGGCGGCCGCTTCGCCAGGCGGGGAATGAAGATCGCGGATTCGGACTCGAATCGACGAGGAGACGAAAAGAAAAACCCCCTGGCTCTCATCGAGCCAAGGGGTTTCTATCCTGGCGGAAGCGGTGGGATTCGAACCCACGATGCAGTTTTAGCCGCATACTCCCTTAGCAGGGGAGCCCCTTCGGCCTCTCGGGCACG
>Ga0180217_1004525_pt1 | contig 10960 bp, 9 predicted proteins | sample eDN3rd37CBELigOP_FD_128521 | JGI IMG/M metagenome (GOLD analysis project Ga0180217, IMG submission 128521) | Enriched Organic Plus compost microbial communities from Emeryville, California, USA - eDNA 3rd pass 37_C BE-Lig OP (version 2) (version 2) ... | reverse complement strand
GCGGCTACCAGTTGCATACGTTCGCCGCCCTGATGAAGGCTGGTGACAGCACGCTTAACCCGGTCACGGCCGGCGACGTCGACGACAGCGAGCTGCTGCGGCTCGTTTCCGAAACCGACAAGACAAGCTGGATGCCCAAGGAAGGCGAGCGGCTGCCGCAGGACCAGATCGACCTGATCCGCCGCTGGATCGAGGAAGGCGCGAAGTACGACGCCGAGGACCCCAAGGCCACGCTGTCTTCGATCGTCCCTCGCAAGTACTCACCGGCTCCCGAGGCTTACCCGGCCACGCTGCCCGTCACGGCCCTGGCGTTCAGCGCCGACGGCAAGGAGCTGGCGGCCGCCGGTTACAACGAGATCACCGTCTGGAACCCGGTCGATGGCCAACTGCTGCGGCGCATCAGCGGCGTGGCACAGCGGACCTACGGTCTGGCTTACAGCCCCGATGGCAAGCTGTTGGCCGTTGCCAGCGGCACGCCCGGCCAGTTGGGCGAGGTGGTGCTGCTGGACGCTGCCACCGGCAAGCTGGTGAAGTTCCTGGCCGCCACCAACGACGTGGCGTTTGACGTGGCGTTCAACCCGCAGGGCACCAAGCTGGCTTCCGCCGCTGCCGACCGTTCGATCCGCGTGTTCGATGTCGCCACCGGCGCCCAGGAACTGCTGATCGAGGACCATGCCGACTGGGTCTTGGGTGTAGTATTCAGCCCGGACGGAAAGCAGATTGCTTCGGCGAGCCGCGACAAGACCTCCAAGGTGTTTAACGCTGAAACGGGCGAGTCGCAGGCCACCTACAATGGGCATGGCAACACCGTGTACTCGGTGGCGTTCAGCCCCGATGGCAAACAGGTGCTGACTGCCGGCCACGATCGCAAGGTGCAGGTGTGGAACCCGGCCGACGGCAAGAAGATCGCCGAGATCGCCGGTTTTGGCGGCGAGGTTCACAAAGTGGCGGTCGTTGGCGACCAGGTGTATGCCTGCTCGGCCGACAAGTCAGCCCGACAGTTCAAAGCGGCCGATCGTGCGGCGGTGCGCACCTATGGCGGCCACGGCGACTTTGTGTACGCCCTGGCGGTGCATCCCCAGAGCAAGCTGCTGGCCACCGGCGCCTTCAACGGCGAAGTCCGCATCTGGAACACGGCCGACGGCAAGCAGTTGCTGTCGTTCTTCGCGGCCCCCGGTTACAAGCCATAAACCTGGAACGATGAGCGGGACGCGGAGCCCGTTGTTGGGGCTGGTGGCCGCTTCGTTTCGGCAGGCAGGCCGATATCTGAGTCACTGGATCGGCCTGCGCGAAGGTGATGCCGGGTTCACTCCATCAGCGCGTGTTCTTCTGGAAGATCGCGTTGTGTGTACTCTTGGCCGCCAATGTTAATGTCGACCTCGCAGCCTGGCATGAGCTCTACGAGATCCTTGACCAGATCCAGTGGCGGCCCATCGAGTGCCTCGGAGCGCACGACACGGAGCACGCGCCAGTGCGCGAACCTCGCCGCGTTTCGCAGCCCGTCGGCGGTCACAGCCGTGTGGAACAGGTACAAGTATTCCAGTTGCGGAAGATCCTTGGCCAGTTGCACGAACCCTTGGTCGGTGACATCGGTGCCGGTTACCCTTAGTGTCCGCAAGTTGCGTAGTTTCCTCAGCCGCGCCAGGTGGTCGTCTCCCAGGCCGGTGGTTTCATCGAATTCGAGATGCTCGATGGTCGTGCAGTTGCCAAGTTGCTCGGCTCCGTCGAGCGACATGGGACAACGGCCGATGTACACGCCCTTCAAGCGAGCGGGACGCAAGGTTCTCAAGCATTCACCTGTCGCTAGACACGATTCGATGCATAAACCCTCCAGGTCTCGCTGATTGCCTAACGCTTCCACATGAGCGTCGGTGATTGCCGTTCCGCCGATTTGAAGTGATCGAAGCTTGGCGTGAGAAAGTAGCGACAGATCTGTTGGCTGGATCGCTTCCCAGCCCTCCGCGATGTATTCGGATGTGAAACTTTCCGGCCACGAATTGAAAGTCAATGCGCGAACGTTCTTTAAACGCGGTAGGATCTCAAGGAGCCGCTGGCGATTGCGCGTCACGCTTTCCAGGGATAGGTACTGCCCCTCGTCATCACACCGTCCTTCGTGCCCTAATTCGAGCAGTGTCGCCATGAGGTAGCGTTGGTCGTTCATCGCGCTGCGCACCATCATCGCAACGCCCACCGCCAGGCCAACTACGATGCCTAACAGCAGCAGGCCAGCCACGCATTGTGAAGCGCATAGTTTCAACGTGCCGCGGTTCGTCATTCGGGACACCAACTATTGATGGAGATGCATACCGAAATCAGCAGTATTGAGGTTTGTGACGGCGTTATGAACATGGATGTTAATCAACAATGCATTCTCGCCTTTCGCTTCCCATGTTGTCGAAATTGCCTTTCCTGCTGTTGCATTTGTGTTTAGCTCTTTTCCGTCCTTGCCGCAACTCATTTCGAAACGACCATTTTGGGCAAGCGCATTTCTGCCGGCTGGGTTCTTGCCAAGCACATCATCTAAGAAGTCGCCGTTGCCGTTAAACACCCCATTGTCAGGCTGGAAGTTGATGACTACCCTCGCAGTCGGGCTGGCTGATTGTGCGTCATACGGCTTCGTCATCTGAACTGCCTGTTTGAGAACACTATGCAGGAGTGTCCGAATCACAATAAGATAGCGTTCTTCTATCGCCTATCTCTTGGCTCGGATGTCGCCCTGCAATGCTGGCCAAGGGCCTGGCGGCGTATTCGAAAGCCCCTGTGCCCGCGGGTTCTCGTACGTTCCCGAATTGCCTTGGGCATTCGTTAGTTGTCCAGGCGGCACACCGTTCTGGGGGCGGAAAACGGCCCGAGGTAACTGGGGAACCTCCGGAACTATGAGGTGTAAAACGGCGACCCGTCCTTCCCGGTCAATGCTGTGATACTGGAATTGATGTCGACTGCGCCCTTGTCCGCGCTGCAGCCGATTCCTACGAACATTGTCGGCCGCGACGGCGTTTCGTTTGTGCGTACCGAATAGTCATACATCAGCTGGATTCTCTCCCGCTGAAAGAGATCTCCCCTCACGGGATGCTCAGCAATTTTCTCGCGTACTTGATCAAGCACCCATTGACTGTGTCCGATCAAGAAGTGAACGGTGTAATAATCGAGCCCACTGGGGTCATTCGCATTTTTCGGAGCGCTGGCCACGTAGCGGGTGAGATTTGCGTCCCCGGCGGCGAATCCTATTGGACGAGTGATCTGGTCGACCAGCGGAAAGAATCGTCAAACACGCCGTGTGTCGTGAGCCGGGGGGCGTTGATCTAATGTGCCATTCAATGTCATTGCTTGACCTCCACAATGGTAAACAGGTCGTCGATGGCGGGCGGTGACGGCTTGTGACCTTCCGGTCTTGGCCTGATCTCGTCAAGCCGCCATTGATTGGTCCGGTGGAAGTAGATTTCGTTTAAGCACTGTGCGTAGTTGTTAGGATGGCCGGTTTCGTGCGGCTCAAACAGTGTCTCGCCTCGCATACTGGATACAATTGTCTGGCTCCTGTACAGCGCACGGTTTGATGGAAAGAGTTGGCGGGCGAGGAGCCAGTCGAGTTCAGACTCGAGCACCTTGGTTTCGCTGTCATCACGCCGGTCTACGTCCTGGAGATGGCGCGCACGCAAACCTACGAAAGAGCCAAGCATTTCATGCGGGCGGAGTGCACGTAAATCCGAACCGCACTCGATGGCGATTCTAGAGAGGTGCCTGGTCGGGAACGATCACCGGACATGAGAGGCCATGTCGTTGCGTCATTGCCAGTGGCCCCGTTGAAGTGATGGAAGCCAGATGAGCGGTATTATAGCCAGTTCGGAACAATAAGAACAACTTATTCGAAGTTCCAATCTTGCTGGCACGTTTGCAAATCAATTCCAGCCATGCACGCGGCAGTTCGATGTTCGTGCGTGATTTGCGGCTAAGCCGAGCCATCGTGCCAATTCATTAGCACATCTGTGGTTACTGCCTCAGCGCTGATGAGGCTCGATCCACCCGCGTTAGCGCCAGCAGCGCAGCGGGCGTCGGGCACGTCGCCATCGCCTTGTTGCAACTCATTTCCGGCAGCCGGGTTGGAGAAACCTTCCGCTGGGGTGATTGACGGCCCCTGACGCTTGTCCCATATTGGCCTCCCACCTCGCGGCCGTGAACGCTGGTCGCGAGGGATTCTTTTTCGCTGGCCGTGGAGACGCACAAACTGCCGGCCAGCACGCGGCGGCTCGCACAGTCGCCCGCCACCAATACAACGCTTGGCGGTAGCCTTTGCGCAGGCTGCCTGCATCCCTCTGAAAGCAAACAAGGAGACTGGCGCGGTCCAACAACTTGATGGGTGAACTCTGGTGCAATTCCAGGACACGTCCGGTGCGGTGAAAGTCCGATCCCCACAAGCCATACCACGTTTCCACGAGACTGGAATCGTGCGGGTCTTTCCGAGGATCTACCCGTGCGATTTACCTTTCACGATCCTCGCTTGAAAGGACCCGAGCTATGAAGGCACGACGCGCTTTCACGTTGGTCGAGATGCTGGTTGTCATCGCGATCATTGCTCTGTTGGCCGCTCTGATCATTCCCGCCATCAACTCCGCCAGGGCTTCTGCTCGCAGCACGCAGGCCAGCAGCAACCTGCGGCAACTGACGATGGCCTGGATCCAATACAGCGAAGTGCAGGGCGACATGGTGCCCTGGCTGCTGTGGGACCCCGCCAAGCCGCAGGTGCAGCGGTACTGGTTCGCCACGGTGATCGACGACGGCGTCAATCCGCCGCAACTGGACTTTGACCGCGGTCTGCTGGCTCCGTACCTGGAACAAGACCCCGAGGTGTTCCAGGACCCGGACTTCAGCCTCAGCTCCATCACCGAAACGCGGTTCGATACGCTGACCAGCGCCTTTGCCTACAACGCCAGCTACCTGGGACCCGGTACCAGCATCCAGTACGACGAAAACTGGAACTGGGTGGGCGTGTACGAGCCGGGCAGCGTGCATCCGAATTCCGGCAAAGTGGTGCCGCCGGCGGCCCATGCGTTTGCCAGCCTGAAGGCGACCTCCAAGACGATCGTGTTCGCCGATTCGGCGCGCGGTTACAACTCGGACCTGACGCCTGGCCTCACCGAGAACTGGCTGCTTGATCCGCCCAGCTCGGGCAATCCCACCACGCATTACCGGCACGTGGGCGATATCGCGCATGTGTCGTTCGCCGATGGCCACGTGAAGAAGTTCCGCTGGGTCGAGAACGAACTGGACGTGACCGCGCTGCCCAGCTACTGGTCGGACGATGATCGCGCCAACTTCTACAACCGTCGCTTGGGCTTCGTGGGCACCACCGACGCGCTCTACGACCGCGACATTGAAGAAGTGGACTGAAGCACCATGACCAAACAATTTTGGATTCCTTCCAAGGATCAGGCCCACATGTTCAAAGGCCTGCACTCGGTCATGGTCGAAGCAGAATCGCAGCGTGCCGCCGGACGGCGGTACGTGGCAGCGATTCCCCGCGGCGTGCAACTGGCCGGGGTCACCGTGGCCGCCGGGATCATCTTCGCGGCGGGGTACTGGTGCGGCTCCCAGTCAGGCAGCGCCACGACGGCGGAACGCCCGGCTGCCGTGCGTCCGGCTCCGGTGACGCATGAGCAGATGATCCATGCCATGAAGCAGCCTGATGGTCCCCGCCCCGCGGCCCAGCGTGCTGTGGCGGCAAAGCCTGCCGCGCAGCAGCGTCCTCCTGCGCAGCAACGTCCCACGCCGCAGCAGCACACGGCCGCACGTCCGGTGATTGCCAACCAAGGTCCTCTCAGGCCGCAAGCTGGGCAGCCGACCAGTGCCGCGCAGCGGCCGGCTCAGGCAGCGCCCCGGGCGAACATGCCTCCCCCGATCAATATGGGGCGGCCTATCGGCAACACGCAGCCTGGCGCTAGCCCTAAGGCTGCGCGCTCGGCACCGCCGGGCAGCAGTTTGCCGCAACCGGGGGCTGGCGGCTACGTCCCGCACGCAGCGCGTGCCGCGGCCGGCGGGCCAGCCACGGGGGGACGTCCGGCCCAGGGACGGACGATTCCGCGTTCGTCGCTACCGCAGCCGAACTGACGCGGCTCACCCGGAAACTCTATTGACCCGCAACAACTGAACGCCGCCGCCCTCGAACCGGGGGCGGCGGCGTTTCTCGTTTGCGATCCGTCCGTTGCTAGGGCAGCGACTGCGCCGCGGTTACGCGATGGTCACGCTTGAATCCAGGTACACGTCCTGGATCTTGTGCAGCAGCTCGGCACCTTCGCTCATCGGCCGCTGGAAGGCTTTACGGCCGCTGATAAGTCCGGTGCCCCCTGCCCTCTTGTTGATGACGGCGGTTCGCACGGCTTCTTTCAAGTCCGACGCGCCGGCGCTGGCACCGCCCGAGTTGATCAGGCCCATACGGCCCATGTAACAGTTGGCCACCTGGTACCGGCATAGATCGATGGGGTGATCGGTGGTCAGCTTCTCGTAGACCAGCGGCGACGTCTTGCCGAACTTCAGGGCATTGTAGCCACCGTTATTCTCCGGCAGCTTCTGCTTGATGATGTCGGCCTGGATCGTCACGCCCAGGTGATTGGCCTGCCCGGTGAGGTCGGCCGACACGTGGTAGTCGACCTTCGAGGTCTTGAACGCCGGGTTGCGGAGATAGCACCACAGGATGGTGGCCATGCCCAGCTCGTGGGCCGCTTCGAACGCCTGGGCCACCTCGATGATCTGCCGCGATGCTTCTTCCGAGCCAAAGTAAATGGTGGCACCGACGGCCGCGGCGCCCATGTCGTAAGCCCGCTCCACGGTGCCGAACATGATCTGGTCGAACTTGTTGGGGTAGGTCAGTAGTTCGTTGTGATTGATCTTCACAATGAACGGGATCTTGTGGGCGTACTTGCGAGCCACCGCTCCCAGCACGCCAAAGGTCGAGGCCACGGCGTTGCAGCCGCCCTCGATGGCCAGGCGGACGATGTTCTCGGGATCGAAGTATTCGGGGTTGGGGGCGAACGAGGCCCCGGCCGAGTGCTCGATCCCCTGGTCCACCGGCAGGATCGACATATAGCCCGAGCCCGCCAGACGCCCCGTGTTGTAGATCCACGCCAGGTTGTTCAGCACGCGCTGGCTGCGATCGGAGGGGGCGAAGATACGGTCGATGAAGTCCGGGCCGGGCAGGTGCAGTTGGTCGGCGGTGATGGTCTGGCAACGGTGCCCCAAGAGCGTGTCCGCCTCGTCACCGAGTAGCTGTTGAATCCAGTCGCCCATGGTGATCTGTCCGCTGATTGGAAAGGGGGTGAAGGGTGGGCTACCTGCCCACGCTGGAGGTAGCGCCTGCGGTTTTACTCTTTTCGCGATAGATGCGAAAGCAATCCTGGGAGCAGGTGAAACCAGTACGGCGCCACCTCGGCGGGGTTCGAATAGCGGCCGCCCTAGGAAGCACTTTGGCGGTTTATCGCCATAAAGTGTGTTTTTGGAAGTATTTACGGTGATAGTGTGGTCGTGGTCGACAGCCCCGGCGGGGCCGGCGGGCGGGCGCCGAATGTGGGGGTGCGCCTGAGCGTGTTGATGGGTTCGGCGAGCGGACCGGTATTCTCTAAACGACCGAATTGTCGGAACAGCTTGCCCCGCTTATGCTTTTACCCAGACCGAAGCGGGGAGCCCGGTCGAAGGACGTGACATTTCGACGCTCCAGACGCCAGAAAGTTTGGCCAAATTGCCTGGACGGATCGTGCGGAATTGTCGATACACCAAAGGCCGTTTGTCCCCGAAATACGAAGTTTATTGTTTGGGCAAACCCTGGCGGTTAAATTGGCTGGTTTAACCTGGTAAGGAGCTTGGGGTTCCATGCGGTTTTCGCTTATTGATCGCATCGTGGATCTCGAGCCCGGTAAGGCGATCACGGCACACAAGAACCTTTCGCTGGCGGAAGAGTATCTGGCCGATCACTTTCCCAACGCGCCGGTGATGCCCGGCGTGATGATGCTGGAAACGTTGATCCAGGCCGGAGCCTGGCTGGTGCGAGTTACCGATGATTTCGCGCATAGCCTGGTCGTGCTGGAAGATGCCCGCGGAATCAAGTACGCGAACTTTGTCGAGCCAGGACAGACGCTGAAGATCGAGGCGTCGATCGTCTCGCGCGAGGGGGCATCGACCAAGCTCAAAGCGCAAGGGACGGTGGACGACAAGGTTGCCGTATCGGGCCGGCTGGTGTTGCATTCGTCGAATCTTGTCGACAGCGATCCGCAACTAGCGGCGCGCGACGAGTACATGAAGCAGTCGCTGCGCCAGTTGTACGCCATCCTTCGCCAGCCGTCCGAGCGGACCTAGTGCCGCCTGCGCGTCGCCCTCCACGCGGGAGCACATATTGCAGCCACCGCGCCCGTGGTCGTCACGGCCGCTGCTGTCAGTGCCAGCGCGGCGCGGCCGGCATGGAAGCAGGCGCCGCCCCCCCAAGCAAATGTCACTAGCGAATTACGGAACGAACCAACTTCTACTTTTGATTACGCGGGAGTATTGCCCCCATGGACAAAGACGAGATCTTCTCGAAGGTGCAGGAAATCCTGGTCGACGCACTGAGCGTGGACGACGACGAAGTCACGCCGGAAGCCACGCTGACCGGCGACCTGGGCGCTGAGTCGATCGACTTCCTCGACATCGTGTTCCGCCTGGAAAAGACCTTCGACATCAAGATTCCTCGGGGCGAACTGTTCCCCGAAAACCTGCTGACCGACACCCAGTACGTGCAGGACGGCAAGCTGACCCCGCAGGGCCTGGAAGAGCTGCGCAAGCGGATGCCGTTCGCCAACCTGACCGAGTTTGAGAAGAACCCCGAGGTGAAGGAGTTCTCCAAGCTGTTCACGGTGGACACCATCTGCTCGTACGTGGCCTCCAAGGTCAACAGCAAGTAAACCGGCAGCGGCGCCACGGTGCCCGGCAGCGCCCTCAGGCATGCCAGGGGCGCGGTGATGCCGCCAGGCTGGCACGGGTAAGCCACGCCTTTAGAAGCTGGGACGGGGAGCCGCGGCCCGACGCGGCTCGCCAGACCACGGTTGAAGGGAAACTGGGACCAAATCGCGGCGCCACCACGCCGCGTTTTCCCATCACTGCCGGCGAAGCGGTGCGGGGCCAGGGCCGCGGCAACAGCGGCGGCCGCCTTGGCCGTGTCGTAGGTCCGGCAAGTGCTCCCGCCCCGGGACGTGCGGGGCGCACCCCCGGGGACGGAGGCCGCAGGTACCCGGCGCGTTCGCAGACCGCAGGCGGCCTGGCCGACGGCGCGGACTGCAACGGCCGACAGCACAAGGTAGGACTGGTATGCGGTGGTATTGGATCGACCGTTTCCTCGAGTTTGAAAGCGGCCGCAGCGCCAAGAGCGTGAAGAACGTCTCGCTGGCCGAGGACCACCTGCACGACCACTTCCCCGGCTATCCGGTGATGCCGGCCTCGCTGATCGTCGAGGGGTTTGCGCAGGCGGGCGGGATCCTGGTGGCCGAGGCCCAGGGCCTCGCCAGCAACATGATCCTGGCGAAAGTGAACAAAGCGCAGTTCTACTTTCCCGCTCGGCCTGGCGATACCCTGGTCTATACGTCGGTGCTGGAATACCTTAAAGAAGATGGGGCGCAGGTGGCCGGGCAGGCCCGTGTGAACGGTAAACTGCAGGCGGAAGTTGATGTGTTTTTCGCCAACGTCCTGCAGACCGGGCGGACGCGCCGGTTGTTCGGCCACGCCGAATTGCTGGCGATGATGAACCTGCTGGGCGTGTACGAAGTGGGCCGCGCTGCCGATGGCAGCCGGCTGAAACTTCCGCCGGGCTTGGAAGCCTCCGCGGCCGCGTTCTTCCGCAGCTCCGGCGAAGACTCGCCCTGACGGTTGGCATTCGGGGCAGGTAACGCCTGGCCCGTTCTCGCGCTGCCGACCTGTACGCCGGCCGCGGGATTAGGCCGACATCCTTTCAAGCAGTACGATGAAAGCCCCCGCCCTGTTGGTGCGGCGGGCTCGGCTATTTTGACGGGGTCGAAATACCATGCGGAAACGAGCTGTGGTGACGGGGATGGGTTGGGTGATGCCGATGGGCACCAACCTCGACGCCGCCTGGAAACGCATCGTGGCGGGCGAGTCGGGCGTAGGCCGGATCACCATCTTCGATGCCCGGAACTTCCCCACCCAAATCGCGGCGGAAGTTCGCGATTGGGACCTCTCGCAGGCTGGTGAAGATCCCCAGAAGTGGAAGTACCAGGGACGCCATACCCGCTTCGCGGTCGGTGCCGCCAAGGCCGCCGTGGCTTCGGCCGGGCTGAAAGAAGGCGACGTGGAGCCGACCCGTTTTGGCGTGTACATGGGCAGCGGTGAAGGCAATCAGGAGTTCGAACGCTTCACCACCATGGTGGTGGGCGCCCTCACCGGCGAGGAACAGAACAAGCTCGATATCGTCCGCTTCACGCAGTCGGGCCTGGAAATCCTCAACCCGGTTGCCGAGCTGGAGCAGGAACCGAACATGCCGGCCGGTCACGTGGCCAGCCTGTTCAACTGCCAGGGGCCTAACGCCAACTGTCTCACGGCCTGTGCGGCCAGCAGCCAGGCGATTGGCGAAGCCGTGGAGATGATCCGTCGCGGCGACGTCGACGTGATGCTGACCGGCGGCACGCACAGCATGATCCATCCGTTTGGCGTGACGGGCTTCAACCTGCTCACCGCGCTGAGCACCAGCAATGACGAGCCGACCAAGGCTTCGCGGCCGTTCGACCTCAAACGCGACGGCTTCGTGCTGGGCGAAGGTGCCGCCATGCTGGTGATCGAGGAACTGGAGCACGCCAAGGCCCGCGGCGCGGAGATCCTGGGCGAAGTGGTGGGCTATGGCTCGACGGCCGACGCCTTCCGCGTGACCGATTCACACCCTGAGGGACGCGGCGCCGCCAGTTGCATCCGGATGGCTCTGCAAGACGCCGGACTG
>Ga0180217_1004524_pt1 | contig 10961 bp, 8 predicted proteins | sample eDN3rd37CBELigOP_FD_128521 | JGI IMG/M metagenome (GOLD analysis project Ga0180217, IMG submission 128521) | Enriched Organic Plus compost microbial communities from Emeryville, California, USA - eDNA 3rd pass 37_C BE-Lig OP (version 2) (version 2) ... | reverse complement strand
CGCGCGCTCGCGCTGAGAAAGCGGTGGCGCGTCTGGTCGTCATCGATCGTTCCCGCCACGCGGAGGGTCCGCACGAGCGGGCGGCGCATCGCGGGCGCGGTGGCGATCCCGGCGACCTGCGGGCTGCCGGGAGGGAGCATGACGATGTCCGGGGATGGGTTTCCGGCGATGTTTTCGGGTTCAAAGACCGGAGCGAGATCCATGCCGCAAATCGTGCATTGCCCCGGCACGTCGCTTTTGATCCAGGGGTGCATTGGCGACTGGTAGAAAAGCGGCTTTCGCTCCGTTGAAGCGGGCGATGCGGCTGTGGAGTCGCGTTGCCCCAGCCACCAACCGCCGGTTCCTGCGGCAAGGGCGATGGTGAGAGCCCCGAGAAGGAGAAAAATTCGTTTCATGGGGATGGGAGATGGAGTGCGCTCGGTGGTGCTTTGTTGCGCTTTGGGCGCGTTGGGGCACGCTGGGGGGCGTTGTACCGCGGGTGATTACCCGCCCCGGGGTCCATGCCGCCCGGCACTGCACGGGACGACATGGACCGGGCAGTTTGCCCGAGGCGCGGAGAGCGGATTATTTCTTTTCCGCTTTCGCCGCCGCTTTCCGGGCGTCGTTTACGATTTTAACGTATTTGGCGGGATCTTTGTCGAAATGCCGCTTGCATGCCTTGCAGCAGAGCCATACCTCGGTGCCTTCGTGGACCAGCTTCAAAGGCTTCATGTTGCCGGACCCAAGGCTTTCCTCGGAAATGGGGCATGACTTCAGCGGATAGTCCTTGGGAATCGAGGTTTCGCCGGCATGGGCGAAATGGGTTCCGAGCGTGGTGCCGAGGAGGATGGCGGCGATGCGGGTGATCTTGGATTTCATCGATTTATTAGGTGTTATGTGTTGAATAGTTGTGTTTGCCTGCCGGGTGGTAATTGGCTTCCGCCCCGGCAGAAGAATCTGTCGGCAGGCTTTGGGGCGGAAGCATGGTGGATGCCGGTAGCCCGTTGGTGGCGACACGGCGGAAGGGTGGGACGGCGAGAACGCTGCCCGTCGAGCGGCTACTGAGCGGAGACGGGATCGAGAAGGCGTGGTGCCGGTGTCAATATGGGACCCGGCCGAGAACCTTGGAGGGTACTCCGAGCGTATTCAGGGCAGACTCCATGCTGCCGGTTTTCGCCGGGCCGGAGATCAGGCGCGGGGCGGAGCGTGCGCTTGCACGCAGTCCTGCAGGACGAGCGTTGTGAACGGAAGGGAGCGGGGCGGAGGGCCCGTTTCCAGGGAAATCACGGCCGTGGGTTGGTGTCCCAAGGCATCGAAGCAAAGCGTCAGCATTAACGGCAGGATCGCGAGCAGCGACTGCGAGGCGGGCGGGACCTTCGCGGCTTCCGGGGTGGTCACCCCAAGTGTCTTGCAGCACTGAACCATGGCCGCAGGCGGCGTGGAGCCATGGTTCTGAGATTCGGCAGCGTCGCGATGGCAGCACCGGTGTTCCTGCTCCGGCATCGGTTTTTTCTCCAAGCCTGCGAGCGCGCAATGGTTGGAGAGCATCAGCCAGCCCACGAATACGATGAACGCTACGGTAATCTGCAGGCAGCGGCTCCGGAGAGACGGGATTCGAACTGGTCGAACCGAACCGCCAGGGAGCCGGAAAGCGCGCGCGATGCTGAAGATGCCAAAGGTGCTGGTGATGAAGCTTCGCACGAAGCCGATTTTACCCGCCCTTCTGCCATTTGCAAGGGACAAAGGGATGGGCCATTGGAGCCACTGGAGCCATGGGGGCGATAGTGAATCCGCCTCGATCACCCAAGGCAGCCGTTTCCGCTCAGAGAACGCTTGATTTACGAACTCCGAACCTTTAGGACAGCGGAACGAGTCGAGCGGGGCCGAAGGCAACCGTTTTTCGGTCCGAAAAAAAGCGCCCGTAGCTCAGCCGGATAGAGCAGCGGATTTCTAATCCGCGGGTCGCAGGTTCGAGTCCTGCCGGGCGCGTTTTTGGGAGTTTTCCGCTTTTCCATTCCCACAGTCCCCACAGTCCCCAAACTCCGATGGGGCTCGCAGGTTGGGTCTACCAGCAGGGTCTTTTCCGTAAAATAACTATGGAAAAGCGATTGCAATGCGGCGAACGCCCGCCCGAGGATCGAGATCCCCTCCTTTCTGAAGGTGGGCTCGAGCGATTGGAGGCGGTTTACGGACATCGAGAAGCTCAAACCGTTATGAGTTGCGCTCCCGACGGCATTCCGCATGGGAGAATCGTCTTTCCGGGTGGGGCGAAGCTCACCGTTCTCATGGCTTCCTACATGGGAAATATCGAGCTGCTCAGTTGAACCAAGGCGGGCCCAGGTTATCGGGATGCTCACTATAAGGCAGGAAATAACTATCCTTCGGCCTATGTTCAGCACCCTGTTCGCCGGAACGTCGGGATGATGCTTCAGCTCATGAACGACGGGATGATCGATTTTTCCTCTTTGATCACCCATGTCTATCCATTTTCCGAGGCGACGGCAGCTTACGAGATGCTCCAGCAGGCGCTTTGTCTTGTTCCTCGGGCCGGCTTGGCCGGCCGGCTCGTTGCCGGAATGCGGCCCAGTCTTCAATTCCCACCCTCCCTTAGGTTCTTGGAATAGCTTCGATATTCAGTAGGATTTAAAGAGACTTGGGATCTGTCTGATTTGTTATGAAATTCCCCAAAACTTATTTAAAAACAAGGCATTCACGCTGATCGAGCTGCTGGTGGTGATCGCGATATTGGCTCTCTTGCTGGTCCTGGCACTTCCCGTTCTTTCGAATATTCGTGAATCGGGCAGCAACGCGGTGGATGTCAGTAACATTCCTCCCGGAACTCTTCCCGCCCAGCTCACTGCTTTTTGTAAAAACGAACGTAATCGAACTCCGCAGTTGCGGGATGTTCCTCCGGTTTCATTTTGCTGGGAGTAAGCGTGCAGATGGATGTCAGCCAGATGTTATGCTGATTGGGCTCTCCGAGAGGCGCGGGGTCGTATGTTTTCACCAGCTTTCCGTCGAAGTAGCAATGGATTGCCGTCGGCGTGAACTCGCATCCCCAGATATGAAAATCTTCAGAAAGGTCGGGCAGCTTCTCTTTGGGATACACCGCTCCGAAGGTCTTTTTCGGCGGTGACCATTTGTGGAGGTTTGTCGAGTAGGTGTGTGGGTTGAGCGAATCGTTTTCGCAGATATCAATCTCCTGGACCGCACTGGATGTGCCGGTGCCCTCCTGGTCATAACCTTGCAGCCAGAACGACGTGTGCCAGCCACGCGCCTTGGGAATTTTGAAGCGGGCCTCGTAATAGCCGTAAACAAAGGTCGCCCGGGAAATGACGCCGCTTCCGGAGTAAGGCCGCTTTGGGTCATTGTTTTCCGGATCGTGCGTGAGGCGAAGGATGAGCTTGCCATCCGACACCGAGACGTTGCTTTCCTTTTGCTCGCTCCCCATTTTTTTGTCGGTTCGGAACTGCCATTTTACCGTGTCGAGGGCATTTCCATCGAATTCGTCATAAAACGCGAGTTGATATCCCTCGGGCACGTATTTGGAAGATGACGGGGCGGCTGCCTTCGATTCGGCATGGCTGGCGACGGCCCCACTCAACGCCAGCACCACGGAGAAGCAGATCATCTGTGACAGACCACGCAGTCCGGCTTTTCGTATAGGGAGTGTTTTCATGAGAATTTCTGCGGTTTGGTTTGCTCTTGATAGCCGCGGCGAGCGGGGTGAAATTCGCCATGTCGAACGGCATCTTGCGTGTCCTCGCCTGGACTACAAGTGCCCTGGCCAGACAATTCCAAGGCCTGTCGAGATCATCGGCGAAGGCTTGGTTTCTTCGCTCATCGGATTATAGCCGGTTTCCCACTCCAGCGGCATGACATAGGCCAGCGCGGACCACCCCCAGAACGGGTTCATTCCGTTTCCTTTTCCGGTGTCCGAGTCATAGTACTCCCGCGTGACCGGGTTCTCATCCATCGCCATGCGGTACGTCCGCCACGCCAGATCGCGGGCGATTTCCTTGAAGCCGTAGCGCAGCAGTCCGTGGAAGATCATGTAGTTGGTGGGCACCCAGGTGGTTCCGCGCCAGTTGCATTCGCCTTCGCGGCACCCCTGGTAGAAATCGGGTTCGGTCGCGGCGTAACCGGCAACCGGATATTTCAACCAGAATTTCTTTTCGTTCGTCAGATGTTCCTCGATTAGCCGCTTTGCCTGGCCGGGGGAGGCGACGCCCGCCCAGAGCGGGATGAACGCCGCCACCGATTGGACCTTGATCGGTTTTCCAGTCCGTTCGTTGCGGTCGTAATAGAAGCCCTCCGCATCGTTCCAGAAAACGCGGTTGATGGATGCCTTCAACTTTTCGGCGCGGCCACGGAACGCCATTTCATCCTCCTCCTTGCCCAGCTTCCGCGCGATTGCCGCCATGCAGCAGAGCTCCCGGTGAAGATAGCAGGCAAGATCGACTCCCTCGCAGAATCCCTCGCCTATTTCGCCTGCGCGACTGGTTTGGTTGTCCATTCCGCTGGCATCCGAACTATCCCAGACCGGAAGGCCGTTTCCATCGTGATCGTACCCAAACCAGCGGTCGATATACATCCCGAGTTGGTCATAGTACCCCGCCCTCAGCCATTCGTAATCGCCGCCCTTCTGTTGCGAACCGAGAACCGCGATCTGGGCCAGAAAGGGCTTGAACATCTGGCGGTTCCTGCGTTTGAGCATCCTCGGGATAAAGCCGTCAGGGCTCTGGATCGCCATGAACGCCTTGAAGTTGCTGAAACAGTAGTCACTGATGCCGTAGTAGCTTAAATAGATGTTTTCGAAGTAGAGATCCCAGTCATAAAACTCATGGTAGGCATAGCCGGTAAGCAGCTTTTCCGTCGAGCCCGGAAAGGGGAGAATGCCGCGCTTGATGATGTCCCGATTGAGATTTTCGAGCCTGTCCTGAAATTTCCGAACCCCATCTGGTCCGATGGATTCCTTGAATGCGACGATGCCGGTTTCGGACGGCGCGGGAACGTCGGTTGGCGTGGCGCCCGCGCTGCTCGCGATCTGGAGCGCTCCAAAGACGATGGGAACGATGGGAAAGAGAAGATGGGGAATGAACGATGGCATGTTCAATGGCTAGGCCGTGTCTACGCATTTGCCAAAAGCGGCTGAAAGCCGCCTTTTGGCTCAAAACCCGGTTTCTTTGGAACGCCGAATCTCGATTCGGCCTTCCTCAGAAAGCCGATTTTGATCTCAAAATTCGTCATTTCATCCATCTTTCTCATTCGTAGTCACGGCCTAATACACAGTTCGCTATTCGCTTTTGATCGCCTCAAGATCGAGCGTGGTGGTCGCGGGCTTCAACCCGGGGCCCGTCGCTTTCAGGACGACGGTACCGGCTGTTTTTTCCGCCCGGATCACAATCATTGCCCGGCCGTGAAAGACGTGGCATTTGCTTCCCTGATAAGGCTCGGTGCCTTTCAGGTTGGCATTGCCAAGCCCGGCAATGACGCCCGGACCTTCGAGGGAGAAGGTTATCTCGTGATCCGCGTTGGGTTGCAGTTGCCCATCCGCGTCGACGACCTCGATGCTCACGAAACTTAAATCCTGACCGTCGGGCTTCAGGGCGGCGCGATCGGGAACGAGGCGCAGGGAGGCAGGCTCCCCGACGGTTGCTAGCTGGCGTTCTTCAACTTCCTGCCCGCCCTGTACGCCAACGGCTTTGAGCGTGCCGGGTTGGTACGAAAGTTTGAAAACCGTGCGGTATTGGCCATTATCGGAGTGGGGCGCGGGCTCGATCCGCTGGCCGTTCAGATAGAGGCGTACCTCTTCGTAGCGGCTATAGACTTCCACCTCCATTGGCTTTCCTTCGCGGCCTGGCCAGGTCCAGCTTTCAAAGGCGGGATACCAGCCCCACGGCACAACCACGATTTTCTTGTCGTCCGAAGGCTGCCTTACCGCAAAGGAGAGCTTTTCGCCCGCGTCCCACGCGATCTTTCTCCAATGGCCTGCCGGACGAAGATTTCCAAGAAGGTCCAGGTTCCCGCAAGCGGCTCCACGCCAGGGGTAGAGCGAGTCGGAGCCGTGCTGAACCGGGTCGCGCGGAGCTTCGGGCTTGCCGGCCTCGTGTGGTCGAGGGGGCCGGAGCGGTTCCGTGGGATCGCCTTCGTAGAACCAGCGCCCGACGCCCGCCTCACCCAGGTAGTCCTGGGCTGCCCACACGAAATCGCCCACAACGTACGGATGCTTCAGAACCTCCGCTGGCAGGCCGAGCGGTGGGAACGACTCGGTGCTTACCAGGATTCGGCTCGGGTGCTTCTCATGCTGCCGGAGATGGGCCGCGAGCGTATAGTTGGTACCGACAATATCGAGGGAATTCCAATTCGCGTCGGCGGCTCTTTGTTTGGCCTCGTCTTCAGGTTTGGGATGCCTTTCGTCAACCGGCCAGCCCAGAATGCCATTGGTCACGGGGCGTGTCGGGTCGAGCATGCGAATGCGGGCCGCAAGTTTGGGGCCGTTTTCTTCGCCGGGAGGAAAATAGACTTCGGGAACCTCGTTGCCGATGCTCCACATGACCACGGACGGGTGATTGCGATCGCGCATCACCATCGAATCCACATCGCGTTCCCACCATTTCTTGAAGAAAAAGCTATAGTCACGTTTTCCTCCCTTCGCGACGGACCAGGTGTCGAACGCCTCGTCCAGAACCATCATGCCCAGCCGATCACAGGCATCGAGGAGCGCGCTGGAGGGTGGGTTGTGCGCGGTGCGGATCGCATTGAACCCTGCGGCCTTCAATAACTCGATCTTGCGCTCTTCGGCACGGTCGAAGGCGCAGGCTCCGAGAATCCCATTGTCATGGTGAACGCAACCACCGTTGAGCTTGATCGTTTTCCCGTTCAGCATCAGCCCGTTCTCGGCGTTCCACGTCAGCGACCGAATGCCAAAGTTGGTCGTGACTTCATCGACCGCCTTTCCATCGACGAGCACCCGGGTGACCGCCCTGGATTGCCGCGGATGCTCCGGTGACCAAAGGGGAGGGGTTTTCAATTCAAACTGTTGGGCGACTGCCGCCGTTCCTGAAGAAACGAGGGAGCAGGTCGAACGCGACTGGCCAAGCGTCTCCCCTCCGGGGCCGAGCAAAGTCGTTTCGACGGTGGCTTCTTTCGAGTCCGCCGTTTCGTTGAGAATTTTCGTCTGGACGGTGACGGTAGCGCTTTGCTCGTCCGCCTTCGAGGCATAGGCAAAAACGCCCCATGGCGAAACATGGATGGGCTCCGTCACATGAAGCCAGACGTGCCGATAGATGCCCGAGCCCGTATACCAGCGGCAGTTTTTCTGATCGGAGTTATCCACCCGCACAGCAAGAACATTGCTCGCCCCCGGCTTGAGCGCGGGTGTCAGATCCACGAAGAAGCCCGTGAAGCCGTAGGGGTGATTCGCCAGCTTTTGCCCGTTAAAGTAAATATCGGCGTTCATGTAGACGCCATCGAATTCCAGCGCGACCCGCTTGGCTTTCCAATCGGCGGGAGCATCGATCTGCCGCCGGTACCAGCCGACACCCGCGGGAAAGAAGCCGCCGCAACCGCCCATGGGAGCCTTCGGGTCGATGCGCCCCCCAATACTCCAATCATGAGGGAGGGTGACCGCTTGCCAAGTGCTCTCGTCGCAGTCGACCGCTTCGGCCTGGGCGGGATCGCTTTGGACGAACTTCCAGTCGTCATTAAGCTGGTTGCGCTGCCGTAAGGGAGCTTGGCGAATCGCGTCTGCCGCTCCACATGTGGCAGGGAACGCAAGGGCGACCGACATCAGGAAACATGGGGCGAAAAGAAATAGTCGCTTCATGGCAGGGGGAATTTTTAGCGAATGACGAGTGTGGAATATTCGATATTCCATCGAAATTTCCATTGAAAATTGTGTTGAAAAGTTTCAAAAAGGCAACCCATTTCTGTCAGCGATCTCGGAATGGATGGTGAAACTATCGTGAACTATCGTGAAATGAACCGCGCCCTCTGCTCAATCGGCCTTTTGCCGCTAGTCACCGCCGTAACTGCGCTGGCCGTCGCGCAGCCCTCCTCCGGCGCTTCTCCGAATGAAGCCGCTCATTGGAAGCTGGCAACGACGCCGCCAATGGGCTGGAACAGCTATGATGCCTTTGGGGACAGCGTGACGGAGGCGGAGTTCCTCACGAATGCGGAGTTCCTGACGAAACACCTCGCGCCTCACGGCTGGAATCTGGCAGTCGTGGACTATCGCTGGTACGACCCGGGGGCGCACTCCTCAAATTTGAAAGATCGCGAAGGGGCGCCGCTTTCCGCCGACTCATTTGGGCGGCTAGTCCCGGCGGCGAACCGTTTTCCTTCCGCTGCCGACGGCAAAGGCTTCAAGCCTTTGGCCGATAAGATCCATGCGATGGGGCTGCAATTTGGGATTCACATCATGCGGGGAATTCCGCGAGTCGCAGTGAAGGTAAATACCCCCATCGAGGGATCTTCCTTCACGGCGCAAGAGGCAGCCAACACCGCGAGTCTCTGCCACTGGTGCCCCGATATGTTCGGCGTCAACGCCTCCACGCCGGCAGGCCAGGCATGGTATGATTCCATTTTCCGGCAATACGCCGGGTGGGGGGTCGATTTCGTCAAGGTGGACGATCTTTCCCATCCCTATAGCGCCGCTGAAATCGAGGCGATCCGGAAGGCGATCGATCGTTGCGGTCGGCCGATCGTCTTTTCCGCCTCTCCCGGTCCCGCTCCGCTTTCGATGGCTGAAAACCTCAAGGCGAACGCGAACCTATGGAGAATTTCAGGCGATTTCTGGGATAGATGGAGCGATCTTCACGCTCAATTTTCCCGGCTGGCCGAGTGGGCTCCGCACCAGGGGCCGGGGCATTGGCCCGACGCGGACATGATTCCTTTTGGAAAGCTGGCCATCCGGTGCAACGATGGCGGAGCGCCGCATGCGACCAGGTTCACCCATGAGGAGCAAAGGACGCTGATGACGCTTTGGGTCATCGCGCGCTCGCCCCTGATTCTCGGTGGCAATCTGCCGGACTACGACGACTTTTCGCTGAACCTGTTGACCAACAACGAGGTGTTGGAGGTTGCCCGCTCAGGAACGAATGCACGCCAGGTTTTCCGAAAGGGGGGGCGAATCGCCTGGATGGCCGATGTGCCTGGAACTGCCGACAGGTATCTCGCCGTATTCCGTGCCGGTGAGCGGGACGGCTCGGAATCCCAGGGGGATTGGGTGCTTTCTCTGGATGAATTGGGTCTTCCGGGCGAACGCCTGTTTCGCGATCTCTGGCAGGCAAGGGAAGTGGGCGTTTTTCGAGAAACGTTCCCCATCGTTCTCCCGGTGCACGGCGCGGCTCTCTATCGCGTTTCTCCCGTGAAGTGAGGGGGGCGTGGCCCGCGGCACGGAGGCCGTGCGATAAGGTGGATAGGGTATTATAAGGGGCCATAGGTCCCCTGAAGGCATGGGTCGCGCATGGGCTCATAGGACTGTGTGCAAGTCACGCTGGCAGGAGGAGTTCTCCTCGGCCCGTTTATGTTTATCTCTGCTGATACTTCCGTTGTTTCGAATGGAAATTTCATGAAAAAATAGTATTTTGTTTGACTAATAGATTAGAATTATTTCATACATGAATTGTGTGAATCCATAAATCTAATTTATGAAAGTTCCCCCCCGAACCTCGCTCTTCCGCAGTTTTTTCATGGCTGCGGCCCTCCTTGGCGGATTTGCAACCGCCGTTCCCGCAGCGCTGGGAAACGTGACCGCCCGATACGTTCGCGTCGAGAATCCGACGGGTCTCAAAATGACCTGGCAAGAGGTCGAAGTCTTCAGCAACGGCAGCAACATCGTCCTGGGGCAGCCGAACTGGTTCCGGGGCACGACCTCCGGGCCAACGCTGGAATCAATCCGCAACAACGATGCCGGCCGGATGGTTAACGGACAGAAAAACCCGTCGGGCAATGGCGGCGCGTCCGACATCAACACATACAATCAGAACACCGTTGGCCCCTGGTTTGAGATCGACCTTGGAACGCCCAGGGATATCAGCCAGGTCATCCTCTACGGAAACGGCTACACCCATCCGCCGCTGCAGATTTACCTCGACGTGGGGGACCGTGTGCTGACCCTCCTCGATGAAAATCGCGAGGTCGTCTATTCGGCCAAATGGAACTATTACGACTATCAGACCTATCCTGACGGGATTTTTTCATTCACCCCGTCCTCCCAGACAGGCGGGATCATCGGAAGAACGATTGAACCCGATGCCGCCAACTGGGTTCCGCTCACCTGGCTCCTGCCCAGCGTAGGCACGCGAACGGCTTTGCCCGACGCGACACGCCGCAACGCGCTGTTCGCAAACCGGAACTCGGCGACGGAGATCAAAAAGCTCGCCGACCGGCTTTTCGCGCTGCTCAGCCCCGATGTGCCGGAACTCGCCACCGCGCGAGCTCTTTACGCCAGCGGTTCGTACCAGGCGGCCCTCGATGCCTGGAAGACATACTGGTTCAACAAGATGGCCGTCACCAACCTCCACATGCAGCTTGGCAGCGGCCTTTACACTTACGGCGGGGGCAACGCGGATGACCTTCTCGCCGGCGCGCTGGTAACGCTCAACGGCGTCAACGTGGTTTCCTTCCAGTTTACCCCGGGAACGATTCCGTGGTCCAATAACATCTACAACAGTCCCTCGGCGGCGGATCTCGATGACAGCGCGGCCAAGAGCAACGTGGGCGATGTATTCGCACCGTTGCTGAAGGGCTACCAGCTCAATGGCAACAATGCCTACCTCCAGCGCTGGTGCGAGATGATGGATGACTGGTGTCTTTTCTTCTTTCAGGACACCTGGCAAAGCCCGCTGGAGGCGGAATCGCTTTTCACCTTCTCGCCTGGGCTGGCCTGGAACCGGGTGATGGAAGACCTCTCCGATACCGCCGTGGCGCGTCCCGACGCGGTCAATCAGATCTCCTCGGCCACGCTGGCAAGGATG
>Ga0180217_1004514_pt1 | contig 10973 bp, 16 predicted proteins | sample eDN3rd37CBELigOP_FD_128521 | JGI IMG/M metagenome (GOLD analysis project Ga0180217, IMG submission 128521) | Enriched Organic Plus compost microbial communities from Emeryville, California, USA - eDNA 3rd pass 37_C BE-Lig OP (version 2) (version 2) ... | reverse complement strand
TTCGAATCCCGTCATCCGCTCGAAGGTGCGAAAGGCATCAACCCCCGCGGTGGAGTGGCCGAGTGGTGAGGCAACGGCCTGCAAAGCCGTGCACACGGGTTCGATTCCCGTCTCCACCTCCAACAGTTCGACCAGCGCGATTAGCTCAGCGGGAGAGCGCTTCCCTGACACGGAAGAGGTCACTGGTTCAATCCCAGTATCGCGCACCACGTTTTTGCAGGTCAGAATAGGTTTTCAAGCCAGATTCTGAAAAGTGCGGGCTAACTGCGGGCTAATCGTTTCGATCGGTTTGGGCTGACACCCAACCGAGAGGCACCCGCCATGCACCACACCATCGACGACCAAGCTGCCGACGACGCTTGGGCCGATCCGGCCTGGCCGGTCAATTCTGACTACTGCGCCCACTGCAACACCATTGGCAACCATCGCACCCAGCACTGCCCGGCGGCCACCGGGCCTACGCTGCCCACCGGCGCGGAATACGCAACCGAATACGACGACGAGCTGGGCACCCGCGTCGTGTTCTCACCCGACTACTGCCCTGGCCGCCCCGGCGTGTGCGCGTCGGCCGTCCAGACCAACTCGGGCGTAATCGTCGACGACCCGGCCGAGGAAGCACCCGCCGTGCACGTGGCCGTGCCCGACAGCGGGCAGCTCACCTACCAAGAAGCTCGGGCGCTCGCGGCGGCGCTGCAGCAGGCCGCCGGGCAGGCCGAGGCTTGGGCCGTCGAGGCCGCCAAGCAGCGGCACCCGTCCATCGTCGGCCGCCGGGCCGAGGGGGTGCGGTGATGGACCCCAACGAGGCATACCGCGAGCTGTCACGGTTCTTCGCCACCGAAGGGCCGTTCATCGTTGACTACAACCGGGCGCGCGAGCTGTGGCAGGCGCTCGACGGCTGGCTGAGGCGCGGCGGCTTCGCACCGGCCGCCTGGCACAACAACCCGACCGGCGGCGACGACTACGCCGACGTTGTCGGGCTGCATTGGGCCGCCGACACTCTCAGCGATCGTGGCCGGGAGATTCTCGGCGAAGAGGTGCGGTACGCGGCCGAGTCGATCGCCGAGGCCGCCGGGGTGGTGATCGGGCAATGACGCACGTATCGCCGACCGTCCTCGACGCAGCCCGCGCGGTCGCTCGCCTCGACGAGAACCCCGACGACCGCGAAGCCGCCGAGCTGGTCGCCGCCAACCTCGGGCACCAATTCGCCCGGCTCGGTTGGGGCGCTGCCAGGGCGATCAACGGCCGCGATCTGCGCGGCGCACTGATCGCCCTCGGGGCGTCCACGTTCACCGTCGAGCGGTGGAATCAGCGCCTCGGCACCATGATTCGGAAGAACTACGCGCTGTGATGCCAAGGGCCTGACGCAGAGACAAGTAGCGCCCCGGTAGCCATATCGGCCGCCGGGGCGCTTCCCTATGCGCGGGCCGGGCCGTGGTTGGCCTGATCCCGGCGGGCCTTCTGCAACGCCGCCAGGGCCTCAAACGAGCCACACGACACACGATCGAACACGAGCAGCTCGACGGCGTCGAACGGCTCATCAGGCGTCGCGGCGGCCTCCGCGATCGGGTCGAGCTGCTCAGGCTCCCGGCGGCGTCTCACGGCGCACCCACATTCGCCGCGTACACACCGCGCGTCGACCGGCGCTGCTGCGTGCGCTGCTCCGCGCCGTCATCGTCCTCTCCGCTCGGCAGGCCGAGTGCCGCAAGCAGGCGCGCCAACGTGATGCGCTGCTGCCGCAACTCGGTGGCCGCCGGGTGAGCCTTGAGCCCATGCGGCGACTCGACGATCGGGCCATCAGCGTCCAGGCGGGCCTGTAGCTGGTCGAGCAAGTCGACGGTGCGGCACGCCTGCAGCAGCAGCGAGGTCTCATGCTCGGACAGCTCATAGTCGGCGGTGACGGCCCGCCACAACCGGCGGCCGCCCCACAGCAGAGTCACCGGGGCGTCCGTTTCGGCCGTATCAGTGGTGTCGGTCATGTCAGGTTTTCCGTTCGTTTCAGATCAGGGAAAAGCAAACCGCCTATGGCCGCGAGGGGCGGCGACGGCGTTGGGGGGCACCCCGCCTGGGGTGTTTGCGCTGGTGCGGCGGGTGGCCGGCCGTCGACCCCCCCTGACAGATCGACGGCCGGCCGCGATCGAGGCGAGCCTGTCACCGCAACGGGCTAAAGCGGCCGGCTCTCGGCCCTCGTCGCTGTCGGGCCTGGTCGAGGCGGCGCAGAAACGGCTGCGCTGTGTGTCCTCGGCTGCCCGACTGCCTGGCCGGATGCTCTCGCGGGGAAAGGAGAACCGCGAGCGTCCTGTGCATCCGGCCAAGTCTGTTAGCTGCTGCCAGCGTCGCCGATCGTGAACTTGCCCAACCGATCAGCGCGAACCGGCTTCCAGCCGATGCGCCACGTCGCGCGAATCTGCACAGCGTCGGAGCTGAACAGCGCGTGCTCGCTGGACGCGACGCGCACCGGGCCAACGGCTGCGGCGATCGCGTTGCGGTCGACGACCAGGCCGCTGTAGGCGGGCACGAACCGGGACTTGAGCACAGGCAGCGACAGGATGAGCTGCTGCGCGTCGGTGGTGCCAGCGCCGAGCAGAGACTGGTTGTAGTCGGCGGCCACCTTCAGCTTGCGGAACTCGGCCCAGCCCAACGGGTCGAGCACAATCGCGCTCGGGTTGGCTCCATTTGATTCCAGCTCGGCGACGAGGTCGACCAGGGCGTCGAGGCTGCCGGTCACTGCGCCGCCATCGACGACGCCCTGCGCGTTGAGCAGGCCGACGGGGTCTGTGTCGGACAGGTAGGAGCGGTCAGCTTTGGCGACGAGGTCGCGGGCCACGGACTGCGCGAGCTGGTCGGCGGTGCCGGGCTTGCGGTGCTGCTCCGAGCTGACCTTGACCAGGCGGCTGATCTTCTTGGTCTGCACGACGACCTCGTCGAGCGCCGGGTCGTCCTCGCTGATTTCCTCGCCCTCGTCGACATACGCGGCGCTGTCGGCGTCGTCGACGAATGCGACCCGCAGTGAGGGTTCGTCGCCGTCGATTTCGCCGCCGATGAACGCGGTCTGCAGGATCAGAGCGTCGGGCACAACGTCGTCGGGCGCGAAAACGCTTACGTCAGGAGACCATGCCTTTTCGGAGGTCGTGGTGGTGATGAGAGTCATTGTGGCTCAGTGCCTTTCGTGCGGCGCGCACAGCACGGCGCGCAATCAACAAAGAGGGTTCTTGGTGATCGGCGGCCGCCGGGGCTCGCACGGTGCAGGTGGCGCAAAGACCAGCCGCGCCAGCCATTCTATCGGCTGACGCGGCCAGTCCCGGCGAACATGGGGTTTACTTGCGGTTTTGTGGCGCAAACGCTGCCGCGAATCCGGTTGGCCGCCCGTCGCTGCGCGGGCCGCCGGTGCCGCTGCGCAGCGCGCCGACGCCGGGGCGTGGCGGTGTTTTCGGTTTGGGTGGCTGCACGCCGAGCTGCTCGCCGGCCTTTTTCACGGCGGCGGCCAGCTTGCGGTCGTCGAGGCCGCCCTGGTCGTCGAGCACGTCGGCCAGCTCGGCGACGGCCCACACGGCGGCGGGTTTGAGCCCGGCGGCTGTGATCGCTTTGTCGGCGGCCTGGCGTTGCAGGTGGGCGACAGTTGCTTCGGCTGTTTTGGCGCGCTCGCGCAGGCTGGTGTTCTGCTTCCGCAGCTTCTCGACAACCTTGCGCGGGAACATCTCGGCGGCATCGTCCAGGTGCTCGTCGTCGCCGTCGCCGTCGTTATCGTCCTGGTGCTCGGCGTCGTCGGCCGCCGGGGTGTGCTCGCCGTCGCTCAGCTCGCCGCTGTCGGGCTCCCCGGTGGCCGCCGGGGTGTCGGCCCGGTCGTCGGTTTCCGTTGCGTCTGCAGGCTTCTCAGTGGCCATCAGTGTTGCTCCTTCGGCATGATCGGTTGGGTGATGGTGGCGTGCTCAACGTGTTGGGTCACGCCCTGGTCGTCGACGCTGTAGTGGGTCACGTCGACGGTTTGACCGGCCAGCTCGACCAGGCCCAGCTCGTCGTCGAACGTCGTTGGCCGCCGGGTGGGTAGTTCGCGGGGTGCGCGCTGGTAGTCGCGGAATGCTTTGGCGATGGGGTCACCGTCTGGCATTACGTATTCCTTCCTGTGGTGTGTGGGGCTTCGGCTAGGAACTGCTCGACGCGGTAGACCTTGCGGCCGCCGAGCGGGTCACGGCACGACCCCTAGCCGATGCAGTAGCCGCGCCAGCGGCCGCACATTCGAGCGGCATTCGGGGCAGCCACACGACAGCAGCGCGTCGTGCACATCACTGTCGGCCGCCGGGCGATGCTCAGCGTCGGCGGCCTGCAGGCGGGTGAACGCCCGCCACGCCCGTTCGTGAATCTTGTACTCGTCGCGCAGCGCGCGGTTCAATCCGCGCTGCACGCGGGGCACGTGGAAGCGTTTGCGGGCGGTGCGGCAGTCCTCACCGGCCGTAGCCTTGCAGGCGGGGCAGCCGACGCTGAGTGCAGCGTGGGCGATCTGGCTCACAGGTGGTTCCTTTCAATCGGTGGAAGTGTCGGGCGACCGTCGGCCACCGGGGTGGTGGGCGGGGCGCGCCACGGATGCCACGGACGCCACGGCAAAACGGGAAACGGGAGACAACATCGGATCAGGCCGACTCGTCGTCGCCATCGCGGGTGCTCCTCTCTCTCCATGGGTTTGCTGGACGGTCAAGTAGTGCTGTGTGCTGTTTCTTCTGAGCATTAACGCCTATAAAAAACAGACTCCTGCGTTTCCCCTGCTCAAACAGGGGTCACCTCTTAATCTTTGAGGTGTTAGAAAAGAAACAGCACAAACAGCACTAAACAGCACTAGCTGCGAAAACACTGGTGTCGTAACGACACACCTAACAGCACTAAACAGCATTGGCGTCGCCGTCCAGTGCTGTTTTTTCGCCAAACGGCACAAGTTTGCTGGGCAGCTTGTCGGTGCGCACCTTGATGTAGTACCTGCGCCCGGCGGCCGACCGTGGAGCCTTCGGCACACCGCACGACGTGAGGCGGCGGCCGAACGCCTTCTGACTCACCGGCGGCTCATCGTTGAAGAACGCCCACTGCTTGTAGCAGGCGTGCAGCGTCGACACGTCAACGATGTTATCGCGGGTGCCGACGATGCAGCACTCGTCGACGAACCGCGCCACGCCTGTGAGGCTGTCCTCGGCATAGTCCTCGGTGGCTGCCTTCACGGCCGCCGGTGTGGGTTCCAGCCCGGCGGCAAGCACCTGCTGTGCTCCTTCGACGATCCACGCCAGGATGCTGGGGCCTTCGTCGCGCACAAGCATTGCCGCCATGTCGGGGATGCGCTCGCCCTCGGGAACGGTGTAGGTGAACGGGATTTGGCGCAGCCTGCGCCAGAAGCTCGGCCCGCCGGCCTCCACTGCTGGCAGGTAGTTGGCGCGCAGGAACAGTGTGTGCGACGGGGCGAAGTCGAACAGGTCGCAGCGCATGAAACGGCCTGAGAGCTTGTCGCCGCCGGTGAGTAGCTTCACCTTGGCTTCGTCAAATTTACTGCCCTCGTTGACTTCTGAGCAGATGACGAGCCGTGCGCCGCGCAGCCGGGCGATTTCGGTTTCGTGCTTGCTGCCGCGCCCAGCGAGCAGGAAGTCGTGGGCGGTGGTGATCGCGTAGTCGCCAAGCACGCCCAGGAGCACGTCGAGGAACACGCCTTTGCCGTTGGCTCCGGTGCCGAAGCAGAACGGCAGAACGTGCTCGCGAACTTGCCCGATGGCCGCGAGCCCAGCCAGGCGCTGCATGTAGTCGATCAGCTGCTGGTCGCCGCCAAACGTGGTGTCTAGGAACACCTTCCACATGGCGCTGTGCCCGTTGCGTTGGATTCCGCACCCGGTCACCTTGGTATGGAACAGTTCGGGGCTGCATGGCGTGATGCGGCCGGTTTCCAGGTCGACGATGCCGCTCGGGGTGTTGAGCTGGTGCGGGTGGGCGTCGAGCTGGTCGACATTGACGCGCAACGCGGGCCGCCGCCGGGCGAGGGCGACCATCGCGTCGAGGCGGTTACGCGACAGGCTGCGCAGCTTCCATTTCGCTAGGGCTTCGCTGTCACCGGGCGTGATCGCGTGGATGGTTTCGGTGGCGGCTTCATAGGCGGGGCCGTCGTCGCCGCTGATCTGCCACCGGGTGCCGTCCCAGGCCAGCCAGCGGCCCATGTCGGCGCAGTAGAGCAGCTTCCCGGCGGCGTGGTCGATGAGCCGGTCAGCGTTGGCGGTGTCAGTCATTTCCCAGGGGGTTGGTTTCGCGGAGTTCACGATTTCGTGTCCTTCCCGCGAGGCCCGATATAATTGGCCTCGCATTCGGTTTTGTCGGGTCGAGTGTTTTCGCGGTAAGGCGTCGAGAGCCCTGGTTTTTCTCTCGACGCCTTCGCGCTTTTTCTAGGCGGCGGCCTCCTGCTTTTGCTCAGCCCCAAGCCACTCGCTGAGAGGGCGGCTCATCGCGCAGTGTGTGAATGAGGCGACACACGCGCGCTAATTGCTGCTCTAAGTTGCCGCTGTTGTCGTCGACGCGGAACACAAGCCAGCCGTGATCGCGTAAATATGCGTCGCGCGCAACGTCTTTCGTTGCGACGTGGGGCTGCCAGTGGTGCGGGCCGTCGACCTCAAGCGCGACTTGCAAGTCGGGCCATGCATAGTCGAGGCGGTAGCGCCCTACCCGGTATTGATGGCGGTCGAGTATTCCGGCGCGGAACAGTAACCATGTTGCGCGGTTTTCGAGCGTACTTCCGATCGGCAAGTCGCGTTGACTCAACAGGTTGCGCATAGACGCTGCTGCAGCAGTCATGCTGTGGCCGCCGGGATGGGTTCAAGTAGGGCTTCGACTTGGTCGCGGCGCAGCCGCACGGTGCGGCCACCGGCGAGCTTGTATCCGGTCAGCTTCCCGGCGGCGATCAGGTTCCGCACGTTGCGGTCGGTCATGCGCAGGTATTCGGCAACTTCGCGTTGGGTCATCCAGGGGCTGCGGGTTGGCTTGTGTGCCATCGGTTTTCCCTCTTATCGGTCGGGGTCGACCGATCAAGGGGCAGCCGGGATCGGTCGACACACACGTGTGTTTCCTGGTGTGTCGCCCGATCCGAAAGGCGGCCGCCCCCTTGATCCATTGGCCGCCGTGGGATCGCGCAGGTTGCGTCTCCTGGGCTACACGAGCGCCGCTGCCGGGCTCGTGCACCTCGGTTGTGCTCCGCGCCTGGTCAAGGGTCGAGGCTGGTGCGGCATTGCCGAGGAATTGTGTTTTCACTCTACCTCAGGGTTCCGCACACTCCCCTAAAGGCAACAACGAATCATGCTGCCGCCCTTGTAGACTCGTCTACACGTCGGGGTTTGTGGCGAGCTTCGACAGCAGCTCGGCGATGCGCCGGTCGGCCCCTTCGGCGGCGTGCTGATACCTCATCGCAGCCGCCGGGGTGGAATGCCCGAGGCGGGCCATAAGCTCGGCCAGCGTCGCACCCGTAGAAGCCGCCAGCACCGCGCCAGTGTGCCGCAGATCGTGGAACCGTAGATCACCCCGCCCGGCGGCCTCACGCGCCTTGTAGAACTGCCTGTACAGCGTCGCTGGCGCGAGGTGGCCGCCGTGCTGCGCGGGGAATAGCAGCGCGTCAGGCTCGCGGCCGACATGCGCGGCCAGGTGCTCGACGACGACAGGCAACAGGTGCGGCGGCATATGCACATCACGCACACCGGCGTCGGACTTCGGCGTGGTCACTTGGAAGGTGCCGCCGGTGCGCACCACCGCCCGCTCAACACGGATCACCCCGGCCACCGGGTCAATATCCTTGCGGCGCAGCTCGGTCAGCTCACCGAACCGCAGCGCGCACCACGACGCCAACAGGATCATCGCCCGATACTGCGCGGGCATCGCCTCGGTGAGCGCGGCCAGCTCGTCGAGCGACGCGGGCCGAATCCTGTGCACGCGCTTGGCTGAGCCTGCGCCGCGAATCACGCACGGGTTGGCGGCGATCTTTCCGTCGCTGGCCGCCGTGCCCATGATCGTCCTGAGTAGGCCGTAGGCGTGGGCGCGCAGCGTCGGCGTGCCGGTGCCCATCGCCGAATGCCAGCGGCGTACGTCGTCTGCCGTGATCGACGCCAGCGGCAGGCCGCCGAGGCCGGGAAGAATGTGCGCGTCCAACAACTTGCGGTAGTGCTCGCGGGTGCGGTCCTTTAGGTCACGGTGCGCGAGCCACTGCTCGGCGTAGTCACCGAGGGTGAGTTTGCGCCTGGGCGAAGGCGTTGCGGCGGCCGCCTCGGGCGGCTCCCAGGTCTTGCGGACGATTTCAGCGTGCTGCAGCGCGAGCCAGGCGCGGGCGTCGCGTTTCGTCAGGAACAGGGTGGGGGCTTTGTAGCGGCGGCCGTCTGGGCCGTAGTAGCGCGCCCTGTAGCGGCCGCTGCGTTCCTTCTCGACTGAACCGAACACACCAGACTTGCGGGCCACCGAGCCACCTCCTGCGGGCTGCTTGCGGGCTATCTGCGGGCTAAAGCAGCATACCGGCGTGCCGCTCGCTTCCTCAGCGTTCCTGCTGTACTGTGTGGAATCAGCGCAGGTCAAACCCGATTTGCGCTGGTCAACAGAAAAGTGTCAGCAAACCGACTGAACTGCTTCAATCCCAGTATCGCGCACCAGCACGAAGTCAGGCCCGGGTCCCCCGGGCCTTTTTCGTATCTTCGATCCCCGAAGGCCAAACGGCTCAGTCTATGCGTCGCGAACCCGCGCCACGCCGCTTTCGGGCAACAATCCCGGTCGCAGTTCTGATACGAAATCGGTTGTTGCCCTTGTGGTTTCATCGCACTAACCTGCGGACATGGGGTACACGGTTCCCGATCGCCCGCCCAACACCCAGGCGGCGGCCCTCGATGTGATCGTGCGCTGGGCCGAGCATCTCCCCCAGCCGAACATCCACGCCGCGCTGCGCGAGCTCGCGATGGACCTCGACGCCGAGGCCGCGTTCGACGGGCTCGGCTGGGACGATGCGCGGGGCCTCGCGAAGTGGGTCGTGATGACCGTGCTGACCGGCACCGAGATACCCGCGACGGTCGATCCGCCGTGGGGCGATCCGGCCGCGGTGGCCCACAGCATCAACATCTGCCGGCCTCTCGCCGAGCACGTGAGGTTGTCGATCGCCGGGCAGTGAACCACCCGCGCCCCGCGGCCAGCTATTCGAACATATGATCGATGCATGGATGACATGCGGGCGATCGGCTACGGCGGGCAGCCTGTTCAGGAGGTCTTCCGTGTCGTGCGTCCGCCGACGAGTGTCCTCGTCGACCTCGTCGCCCTGTTCCCCCGTGAACCGCACTCCGAAGGCCGGTACAACCCGTGCGGCCTGCAGATGAACCGGGTGGTCGAGGGCAAGCTCACGTGCTGGGCGCTGTGCGAACAGGGCCAGTGGTGGGGTCTGGTCACCTACCCCATCCGCTACGGCGCGACGACGAAAACCGTGACGCACTGGATCCCGGCATGGGTGCTCAAGCCGAAACGCTGACTCGGGAACCGGCGACGCGTGATCGTCACACCAGCGCGCACCCGGCACACCGCACCGTCTCGGTTTACCCTGTCACGGGCACCGCACGGGCCTGCCGCCAGTCGTCGTCATCGATACCGGAGAACGCATATACATGGCCGTCGTCGTCGTAGGAAACCCCAAGCCGAACTCGCGCACCCGCGCGGCCGCGGAACTGGTCGCCGAGAAACTGACCGGCTCGGCGCCCGAACACGTCATCGACATCGTGGACCTCGGCGCGGGACTGCTGGGCTGGGGCGACCCCAAAGTTGCCGAGGCCAAGGACATCGTGAAATCCGCCGACCTGCTGGTGGTCGCGTCGCCGACGTTCAAGGCCACCTACACCGGCCTGCTGAAGCTGTTCCTGGACCAGTTCGGCCAGGGCGAGCTGGGACAGGTCACGACGTTCCCGCTCATGCTGGGCGGCTCCTGGGCCCACGCGCTGGCACCCGAGCTGACGCTGCGCCCGGTTCTCGTCGAGATCGGCGCGAGCGTGCCGGCCCCCAGCCTGTACCTGCTGGACTCGGACTACGAGACGGCGGCCGAGCTGCAGAGCTGGCTGGAGATCGCCCGCAAGTTCGTTCCGCAGACCTCCTGACCGACGCCGACAAGGGGCGATATCGCATGCGATACCGCGCCTCCGAAGTGATCTACAGGCCCAAGGGCCCCAGCGCCGCTTCGAACGCCGGGATGAACTGCCGGCAGGAGGACGCCAGCGCGACGCCGGTCACGAACCCCGCGGTCTCGAAGTTGAAACCGCCGCGCGCGGCGATCTCGTTGATGATCGAGTCGATGGGATGCACCACCGGGTCGCCCTCGCGGAACCGGTACTCGATGATGCTGCAGATCTCGCGCTGGTGCTCCAGGCCGTAGTCCACCGCGAAGGACTCGTCGATCTCGGGAAAGTCCGGCAGGCCGGGGATGGGATCGGCCGACGCGACACCGGGTCCGCCCAGGCCCAGAAGCACCGCCGTGACCAGCAGGGCGAGCGACTTTGCCATGATGCCTTCTTCCGTCGTGGGAATCCCCCGACAGCGCCGCGCGGATCGGCCCGCGTAGCTCAAGTCTCAGCCGTCGGGGCCCGGTCGACGTAAGTACCGCACTACCCCAATCACGCCAATTAAGAGTTGTCGCGAATCGTGGTGAACCTGTGAGCCTTTCGTGAGAAACCGACCTTTCGGCCCGTTTCAAACGGCCCGCTCGTACATCTCGTGCCAATACTGGAGGCCCCACGACAGGAAGGGAGCGCAGATGGCCGACGAGACCGCAGATGAGCTCCCGGGGTGGGACGAGCACCTGCCGCACTTCTCGACGCACGAGAAGGGCGACCGCATCACGACGCTGCCGTTCGGGCCGTCACTGCTGACGTTCTTCGCCGTGGTCTCCGGGGTGCTGTACGTCCCCGCAGGAGTGGGCGGCGTGCTGTTCTTCCATTCGCTGGCACAGCGCGAGTCGC
>Ga0180217_1004512_pt1 | contig 10974 bp, 13 predicted proteins | sample eDN3rd37CBELigOP_FD_128521 | JGI IMG/M metagenome (GOLD analysis project Ga0180217, IMG submission 128521) | Enriched Organic Plus compost microbial communities from Emeryville, California, USA - eDNA 3rd pass 37_C BE-Lig OP (version 2) (version 2) ... | reverse complement strand
GGTCCAGAACTTAACACCAGTGAGAGTGATTGTCTCTCTACCTTCACCGCCTGGATCATCCAGATTAATCATAAGAGATACTTCTGGACGAACCTGCTCACCACGGTTACGCTTATCACGTAACTGCTGAGGCGTAAGTGCTACATATTGAAGGAAGAAACCTTCAAAGTCTGAATATACTTTCTGTAGACGAAGCTCGCCACTACCACTAATTAGACCTTCCTGAATATACGTCCAGGTAGTACCAACCTGATCGACTGGTACCTGCTCAATATCAATTGAGAACTCTACGGCAGTGACTTCTGCAACCTCTACAGCATTAACATACACCGAACCCCAATGTCCGTGCTGTGGTTTAATATTAGTTGGCATTAGTCTCCTATTATACCGGAATTGTTACTTTAATAAGAATCTGCTCAATGCCTCTAGCAGGAGCAAGTCTAATTAGTAGATGTAGAGTAGACCCTGAGTTATCCTTTGAAGGATCAAGATTAACTTCAGAACCCTCTACAATCAGATTCTCATCTTCTAGTGTCTTAAGAAGAACACGGAATCTATTAACAATAGCTTCAACCATCTCGGGCGTATTGAACATTGGCTGTCCAATGATTTCATCAGATACCAGCTGATCCATACGCTCATAAGCGTGCCATAGTTTACGAGTAAACAGAAGCTCGCGGAAAATCTCAGCCTTGTCATCTGTTGGAGGAACTGATCTCGCATAACAAGTCTGACCACGATCTAGGCGAACAGTCGTACCATCATTCTTGAATGGAACCACACCACCACGCACCAGAGCTTCTACCTGAGCAGAAGAAGGAGCATTTGCAAGTTCCGCACCAATAAGAGGTGTACCGGAAATCGAACGGGTGAAGTCCGCAGCAGCAATAATACCTGCCACTCTTGGAGCCATCTTAGAAGAAGAGTACACTGTACCGTTAATTCTTAAGTCACGTGTAATGTTAACGAACACATCACCCATACCAGCAGTGTGGGATAGATCAGGAGTATCCAGGAACACTGAACGGTTAAGAGCAGTTACCGCAGACTCTCCAAGATCGCCACCGACTACAAAAGTAAAGGTTTTACCCTCATCCACGAGACGGACAGCCCAAGCCTTGTAAGCAGTCTGCTCAGGAGAGCCTAGAGCATTCCAGTCCTCAACAGCAAAAGCACCGAAATTCGCAGTGTCCTCAAACGCAGTACGAGCCGCTAAATGGTCACCGCTGGATATCGAAGCGCCTGAATCACCACCAGTAAACGCCGTACCAGTAACGGCAGTAAGTGGTTCACCATCAGCATCAACTGATGCAGTTACAAACGCTGAACGGCTATTAATCTCTACCGCAAGGTCCGTCATAATGGTGGCCCCTGAAGCAGGATAAGTGTAAACTTCTCTTACAATATCGCCTTCGTAAATAATAATATTACGCTTAGTGTTATCTACGATGTCAGTCTGAGTTGTAACTTTTAGATCATTACCGCGAGTACCCTTATACTTTGCAGTAAGAGTTAAAGCATCAACTGAAGGGGTGTCTGTATTTTTAAGAGTTACAGTTGCATAATCACCCGCTGAACCTACAATACGGTATGCACGAACAATTGCCGCACCAGCCCTTGCCTCACTACCAGACCCTAGAAGAGCCTGCTCAATAGCAAAATAAAGAGGACCATTACCGAAAACTTCTAATGCTTGAGGTGCTGATGTGATATCAACGATTGTATTATCAGGACCCCAATCGGCCTGACCGACTAACCCTACAATACCATTCGCGCCAGTACGAACCTGTGGCGACTCAAACGTTTGAGTGTTAATGAAAACACCATTACGCTGTGGAGGATTAGTTGGATTGTATTGTCCACCATATGACATATATTACCCTCGCTCCGCTGGGGTGTTTAGATACTTTTTCATAATGCTGTCTACTTCTTTATAGGTCATTTCTACGTCACCTTCAATGCCCTCAGCCTGAAGCGCAGCAAATAAGATTTCGGAAGGATAATCAAAGTGGACGGAACTTGAACCAGCCCATCGACTTACCGGAAATTTAATTTCCTGTTCCTTAATATTTACTTCTTTTACCGATTCGGTAGGAGAATCGGTTGTTTTCTTACTAGTCATATTTTATTTCAACTCTCCACTTAAGATCGGTAATTTGTACAGGAGTAGTAAACGAACCATCACTCCCATTATACCACTCTGACTCCGGTTTATCAACCCCATATCGAAGGTCAACCGGAATAGTCCATAAGCCATATTGATCCATAATAGGTTCAACTACAGCTTGTTCAACATCCATCCAAATGCCTGTAGGAGTTGGTTCAGTTGTTGAAAAGTCATAAACTTGAATTGCAGGCCCATTAATACCTGCGCCCCTCGATAACGATTCTGTAAGCCAGTCAGTCACAATAAACATTTCATTCTGTCTTTTTGTGGCGCTTAACTCTCTATCCGATGAACCAAAATACGTTAATGCCACAGTTCTATAAGTAGTGAAGTCATATCTACTTCTGTTAGCAACTCTAGAACTAATTGGCGTAATTTGGATCATAGGACGCTGAAATGCAGATTCAATTTCTCGAATCCGCATTTCAGGAGGGTGCTTACTATATTGTCCAAGAAAATAAACAATACTGCTTAATTCATGGATTAATGATGTCTGAGGCCATGGTTGAACGTTATAATCCACTTTCGTTCTTCCATTCCTTAATATATTGCTCTAATTTATTATCAATCATACTTTCCAAAGCAGCTGCACCGCGTGCAAACATGTGCTGACCACGAGTACCCGGATGCTTTACATAATGACCCATGAAAATTCTACCCTTCTTAAACCAAAAGAAGTATAGATAAGGGGCATTCTTAGCCAAAATAATGTGAGCATGTGTATCGTACTCAACATAACTAGCATAAGGTACTTTCGTGTAAGCACCACCACTGTAAACATTTCCAGTTCTTACCGTACGCATAGGAGTAATGGAAGCCTTCAACCGACCAGTAGAATAAGGCTCATCAGGCGAGCCAGGAATTCTCCCATCATAAGGAGGCGTCACATCCCTGATCTGCTCCGCTAACTCATTGGAAGCCCATGTAGTGAACCTAGTAAGCATCCCAGGTAATAAGCCCTCTGCCTTTTTAACAGCTTCAGCAAAAGACCCAGAAACTGTGTTAGGTGTAGATTCCATTAATACTCTTTAAGCTTTCTTAACGGAACATACCAAAGTAATTCCTCTTGGAGATTACGAGGCTTAGTAGCAATAGTCATAATCTCATAAACACCTGCATCAAGAGAATCCTTCCTATACGGTGGAGGACCAGTTTCAACTTCGATCCGGTCCTTTGACTCGATAATTACTGGATTCCCATCAAAATCAATCAAGTTAGCGATAAACAGATGCGTAGCATCAATCTGTCTACGATTAAACGATCGCCCCTCCGGCGTACCCTCAGCGATAGCAATTCGACAACTGAACCATTGGCTTGTAAACTCATTAACCTGAGTTTCAAAATTAACCCTAGCCCCTACTTCACGACGAATCACTCTTGCTCGGTCAGTATAAACGTGATCTAGGTTAAGTGGCATTTAGTATCCAGAGCCAGGATTTCTATAACTATGAGGATAAAACCAGTCTCGCTCATCAATCGTACTAAATGGTGTATCGACACCAGTCATTTGAGCAAGAATATTATTCTTACATTCCTCAGTCATAATGGACCAAAGTAGTTCCGCGATCTGAGGATTTTCATTAATAAGATTTAATTTAAAAGCTTGATCCGGATTCAGAGGATCAAACTTAGTCTCTGAATAACCAGGAACAGCAAACGACTTAATTAAATTATTAAAAGAACCTGACATGTATCCAGGAGTACGATGGTAGGCTTGCTGAATTGTGCGTAACTTAATTGCACGTAATGCAAGCCTACCCTCATTACTCAAAGGATCAAGTGAATCCAAGTCAAGACAAGTCTTGACCTTCACATAGGCCCACGCATCATCAATTTCTTCCTGAAGAATAACATCAGGAGCCTGTTCCGGTAGTCCTAAAGACACCCAATCAATACGTGTATCTAGTCTATAATCTTCTGCTGTGGGCCTATCCATTTAATCCTCTTTAAACTTCGTATTTTACGATAGCCTTCTTACCATTACCATACGCTAGATTGAGGTAAGCGTTTCCAGCCTCTCCACGAATGGTAAAGCTAAGGAGTTCATAACCCTTCTGAACCTGGCTCTCGTCATTCTTCTCGACATACTCACCGGCCTCTTCAAGAGTAATAGAGTCCGTAAGCTCTTCATTAATAGGTAGAGCCGTATAAGGCTTATTCATGTTGTAATTAGCGAACGGATCAGTTACTTCATCAACAGTGCTACCAGCACCACCAGTATTAGCGACCTTTGCTTCAAGAGCTTCTAGCTTACGAGTAAGCTCAGCGATAATGGCAGCCTGATCGTCTGTCTTTTTAACAGACGATGTAGATGTAGTAGATTTGGGGGACTCCTTAGAGCCCCCCGCAGTCTTTGTATCAGTCATACATTAGTTCCTTTCCTCGATTTGACTATTAGGTTACAACAGCCTTGTATACTGAACGGAACTCCCAAGGAGCAACGCCGTACTCAAAGCGAACCTTCCACCAAATCTCATCGTACTCCATTGTGTAAGGATCTGGGTTTGTGGCGAGAACACCACGCATACCTGGGTCCTTAAGGAATAGCGACGGACTCTCACGACCCTGTAGGAATGCTACACGGAAACCTGGACGGTACTGATTAGGATCAGCAAACAGGTACCAGTCGTTTGAGTCGGTTAGGTAATCCTCAACGATTACTTCAACAATACCACGAACAGCGTTGTAGTTACCCTGGCCGTAAGCCGCAGTTGAACCAGTACCAGGAATGTGAACCTCAGTGGAGTTCACAATACGCTTAGCAGTAAACTCTAGCTCTGGTGGAACAACTAGGTACTTAGGACGGATGGACAGTGGCTGACCCATCTCATTGGTCTGGCTACGCATAGCTGAAACAGCGGTGGCAAGAGTGACCTCTGAAAGAGCAGCTGAACCTAGGTTACCATGAGTGCTGTGGAAGAACGCAACACCATCATAAGCATTACCAGGGTTCTCAAGAGCCTTGATAATATTAAGAGTTAGACCTAGGTTAGCAGCGTCAGCCTGTTCCTGTGGAATCTCACGAATTCGGTTAAGAGCATCGTTAATAAAGACTTCACGAGTCAGAGAGAATACATTCCCATACTTGTGTACGCGAATCTTTGGACCCTGAATCTCAGTCATGCGAGTATCCTTGTACTCGCCACCCTCAAGAACACGCTGAGGGACAGGGAGACCTGACAGCATTACACTATCAACCTCACGGAAGTCACTAACTGACATAGTACCAACGTACTTACGCCACTCAGACTGAGCGCGTGGAATGCGCTCATTAAATACGCGATGAACAATCGCGTTCATGTAATAAGCGAAGTCGGAAGTAGAGCCAGCCTCACGTACATCTACGCCGCCTGGGTTTTCCATATCCCCAGTTCGGGTGTTAGCCCACTCACGGAAACTTTCGTAGACCTGTACTGGGCGACCTACATCACCGTAACCGACCCCAACATTAATTAGATTTTGATCCATAATTATTTCCTTACTTAAGAAGCAGTTACGTTGTAGGTAAACGGAGCAATACGTACCCACATCTTACCAGTGGGGGTACCGAAAACATCACCCTGTACCTGAGTAACCTTACCGAACGGACGCTTACCAGTGCCGCCTGATAGTGAAATAGTACCATCAGCGGCAGTAATGTAAACTAGGTCACCAACAGCAGCCGAAGCTACGTAATCTAGCTCAAATTCACCATCGACCTGTAGAACGTAGGGCTCGCCTAATGCAGCGGAAGTAACTGGAATACCAGCCCAACCATCCTCTACAACAGGAACACCACGAGTTACAGCAGCAGCCGCAGTGGTGATGTTAACACGGTCACCAACACCCTTGTAATTATTAGCTGGCATTTACTACCTCATCATTCATGTCATTTGTAGGCAGACCTAGACCCTGAATACCAAGGGCGCTAAAGACTGACTTACTTGCACCATTACTAGGAGTTACACGAGTTGGAGTCTGGACACCAACTGCGCTTTCAGAAACTCCACCATCTTCTACCTTAGTAAAACCCTTGGTAGCCTCATTAAGCTCAGTCTTAGCCTCGGCAATAGCCTGGTCGATAGCCTCAATGGCTACCTCAACTGAGGACTTAGCAGGAGTCTCTGAAGTAGCCTCTACAGCCTCGAACGTACGATCGTGGAACTCACGAGTAATACGAGCAGCGGTAGGGCCAGGGAGACCAGCATCAAGTAGACGCTGTTTTACAAGAGAACGAGTAGTAGCTACTGCGCTCTCCTGAATCTGTGACTGTAGTGGCTCAATAGCGGACTGCACCGCAGACTCTACAATCTCCATTACTTCTTCACGAGTTAGACCCTCTTGGGCCTCAACTACATCTGACTCACTAGTATCAGCATCGGCATTTAGACGCGCAGTATACTCCGCCATAAGATCGGGACGCGCCTCTACTAGCTGATCTAGAGTAACATTCTCTAGTTCCATATCATTCTCCATAATATCGGATTCTGCAATAGCGGCGATCCCGCCACCTGCACCCGCTTCTGTTACAAAATCAACGGATTCACCATGAGTGAATCCTTCTACTACATTGTAGTTTTGACCGTTGATTTGGCCTGGACGGGCGCGAACGCGGCCCCGCACAGATACACCAAGTTCATCCTTGCCCTTTTTAGCCTTTTCGTAGAAATGATTATCTACGAAGGTAATACCGCCAAAGGCTTCACCAGCCTCGTTAGTCCAAACCTCTTTAATAGTCGCTACCCAATCATCTACTGAGCGGGGCTGACCATTTGACTCACGAATCTGCTGTAATGTCTGGTGATTCTTATACATCTTGGTCCCATTAAAAATACCGATGGTGTTCTTAATGGCCTCAGACGTGTAATAAAATCTATCACGCCTATTACCTGGACCAGGACGAATAATCTTTACAATAGCATCAACTGACCTACCGCCAGGTGTAGTCAGTTTTTCCTCGGAAACATCTACGAATGTAATGTCATTTTCGTTTACGCTAAGCTCACACACAGAGCTAACTGCGGATTCTTGATTTTCTTGTTCAGGGATAGGTGGTAGCGCCTTACCAATTAAATTCTTCGGCCCATTAACAATTAACATATCTGAGTTAACTTCAACGGCGATTGTACCATTATCACCTTCGATAACTACTACATTCATACGTCCCGACTCAGCCTCGGTTGATTCATTGTCCTCTACATCTAGAAAGACATAAGTCTGTTCAACTTTTCTTGGCTCTCCAATAAGTTCAACATCCTCATTGTCATCAATTTCATATTCGATATAAAAGTATTCTTTCTTACCGCCTTCAGTAATTCCGTAAATAACATAATCTTCATAAATTTCTTCAACGGATACCCAATAAAAGTCATCCGTTACATCAGACTTACGGTTAAAACGCTTACGAATGGCGGCGCCTACGAGTTCAACTTGGCGAGTTAATTCCATACTAAACTCAGTTGACTCGCTAGATACAGGCTCATCTACGTCAGATTCGGCAGAAACGTAGGTTTTTGCTACTTTAATAGGATCACCTACCAGGTCAACGTTTTGTCCATCAATTGAATACATCTGCTTGTATAATTGATTGACTTTTCTATTGGGATTGCTTTGTGTCACCCTATAGATCACGTAACCCGGATAGATTTCCTCAATCTCAAAGTCGTAAAACGTGTCTGGAACAAGTTCATAATCATTATCCTCAAACTTTAATTGTTGATGAATATGTGAACTAATTAAGTCAAACAGCTTCTCAGAAGTCTGTTTATAACTAATTAATGTTTCAGATACGTCCTCCATATCTTTATCCATAATGTTTACCAACTTTTCAATTAGATCTTCGGTTAACCATTCAGGTGCCTCAACCGGGCCATTAACCTTACGATCCGCTTCAACGGCAAGAGCATCAATTACCATATCTTCAGGCAATGTCCACTCTTCACCATCAACAATTATATAACCCTCGATAGCGCGTTTAACAAGATTCTTCTTATTACCCTTACGCCACTTGGTAGTTCCGAGGAATTGATCTTTCAAATAAGCACAAAGAGCATTACACCCACCTGGTCTACCGGCACATAACTCCGGATGACGAGTAGTTAATACTCTAACACAGGTTGACTGCTTACCCTTAGCCCATTTACCAAAAGAATCGACAAGGTTCCTTAATGGCCGCTTGTCGGCTCTAGGGTCATGCCCACCAACAGAGCCAATGCCACCGCGTGCCTCAGAAGCCTCTTCATCAACGATTTCGTTCTCAAATACATAAGTAGGAGCAATAACCTCATCAGAAGAATCTGCTTCCTTAATCCATCGAGAATATTCATCTGCTCCAAGCACTTCTTTAGCCTTTTTACGAACCTTCTCTTTTTCTTCATCAGTCAGATCGGACTCATCAAGCATCCGTAACGCCTGTCGTGCGTGAGCCTTATTCGGGATAGGGAACTTGTATACCTTGCGGCCATCCACCTCCCGTACAATCACGGCACTACGGCGTCTTTGCTCAGCCGTGAGTCTCGCCTCTGTTGAAGTCTGTTCCATTTCTTTTCCTATTGTAGCAGTTAAACCCTACAGAGTCAAATATACTCTAGTATACATTTTAATTGTTGAAATATTTGTTCCAATCTTCAGGGCTGATAAAGGTGTGAATACGTTCCTTATAATCTTCAGGAATTGGCTTAATACTGCATGCACAGCCAAAATGTCTATTAATAGGGTTAACAACAGAAAGAACATTCCAAGCCCAAGCTTTACCTCCCATAAAAGAACAATCAGGAGTATGCTCTTTAACTCCATTACCTAAAACCCAAATTGCTCCTTCCGGAGATTCTTCATAAACCCTTGCAAATTCTTCCGCTTTTGCTTGTCTAGCCTGAGTTGCCTCCACATGCTTATTAAGGTTACGTTTTTCTATCTCAATGGCTTTCTGCCACCGATTTAACCTTTCTTCCTTAGAAAGATCTGTTGCGAAATAGATTTCATCCATAACCTCTTGTAATCGATTAGTCATACTAGCAATATAAGCAGCCGCTCTTTGCTTATTTTCTAATTCAACAGCATCTTGTAACTCATTCATCTCAAATGAATTAAAATACTTTTTAACTCGAATTAAAAAATTTGCTGACATAGAGAGTGCTGTATTTTTAATAGTGTCTACAATGTAGGCAATGTACCCTTCGGTACTAGTCTGTTCCATTCCCATTTGCACCCGATGATTCACGAAGAGAAATAGCCCTTGGCACGATAAACCAGGACTTAATTGAAGGGTCAGACGCCACTGGATAAAGGGCGTTTCTGCAAACTAAGCGCACACCTCGATTAGTTACAGGACTACCAATATTCTCAAACCCAGAAATAGTAGTCATAATATAATTTTCAGGATGTTGCCAACGAACAAACAAATCACATCCGTAACCTGATACCAGATTACCTTCATCATCGCTCTCCCCATAAATCACAAAACACCCAGCATAAGCTGTTTTGGAGATACGATTAAGTTCCTTGGCTCTATTATACATAATTTTTACACTTGGGTCGGCAATGCCCATATCCCAGATGTTTGCTTCGTCATACATACTTGCTGCAAATGCAACACCCCAATCAACTGCACTTTGACCAAAGAAACTATTCCAACGATCAATATCAGGACCAGTCTTAGATAAGGCAGGACTTTCAACAACCCCTAAATACTCTAGCGCCTTCGCTATAATTTTATTACCATTAATATTATTACCTAAAACTAGTGTATTAATATTTACAGGATTGTTGGTTGCCATACTTTACCTCTCTTGTCCAGGCCTAGGCCTATTCGCATTCGGCCTATTAGCCGGAGTGTCACTATCTGCATTAGCTTCAGAATTAGGCTCAGAAGTAGACGTTTGCTCAGTTAATGCTTTAGGAATACAAAAATATGCACCAGTTAAATTACGAATACCAGTAGTAACACCATCACTCTGATTACCACCAACCGTGTTAGCGGCATTGATAGGTCCAGAAATATATAGAGTTACATGCCCGCTAGGACCAGGATTAGTTACTGCCATACAGCCCTTAACTGGATTAGTTCTAGTCATACGATTCTTAGCTTGAGCATTAAAGACAATAGTGGAGGTAGCACCATGTGCAATACCTTCATCATCTACTCCAGCTTCGCGATACATAGATTTGGCAAAATAGCCACACCAAGGTTGACCTACTATACCGCCACTTTTTGTAATCCATTCATCAATTTTACCGCCACCATCAGTATTAGTACCAGTCTCCTTCGTACCTACATAAGAAAGAGCCTTAGCAATAACACGATCACCTGCGGGACCACCTACAGCAGGTTCAGCAGCAGCAGCATAAGGATCACCATCACCAGCATTTTCATCACCAGAACCGGACGTTAAAGGCTGTAAATCATACCCCGGTACAGCTGGCAGAGCCATAATCTGATCGTTCGCAGTGCGAAGTAGCATAACTGCCATACCTTGAATAATATTCTCAGTAGGAAGTACAGCTACTTCATTAGCACCTAAAATAACAGGCCTAGTAATATTACCCTCTACCATGATCTGTAGAGGGTTAATACTTAAAACACGACCTAGTTCATTACCTTTAACTTTACGTAAAATACGTTGATCAGCCTGGCCGCGCATCGACGAAGCGAGTACACGACCAAGCTCTTCAATTGCAGTTCTTGTTGTTCTAGGCATTTAATCGTTCAATCTCATCTACACCGAACTTGTCTAAAACTTTTAACATTTCAGACATTGCTTCTTCGTATTGGTCGATTTCAGATTCTACAGTAGTTTCTGTCCTAGGATTCTGTTTCTTATGCTTCATCG
>Ga0180217_1004511_pt1 | contig 10974 bp, 13 predicted proteins | sample eDN3rd37CBELigOP_FD_128521 | JGI IMG/M metagenome (GOLD analysis project Ga0180217, IMG submission 128521) | Enriched Organic Plus compost microbial communities from Emeryville, California, USA - eDNA 3rd pass 37_C BE-Lig OP (version 2) (version 2) ... | reverse complement strand
AGCCTTCGCGCTTCGGCGGAATGCTCCTCCGCCTCGCGCGCTGCGAACGCGAACGCTTCGAGATCCGCAGCAAAGCGCCGCTCGATGGCAGGCCGCAGCACTTTCACGGCAACGGGACGCTGGCCGTTCGCCGTCGCGACCTCGGCGCGATGCACCTGTGCGATCGATGCGGCGGCAACCGCCGGGCCGAACCGCACAAAGGTCTTGCCGATGGGCTGGCCGAAGGCCTGCTCGACAATCGCCACCGCCTGCTCGTGCGGGAAGGCCGGCATCCGGTCCTGCAGGCTTTCCAGATCGTGCGCGATGGCGACACCGACGACATCCGGACGCGTTGCCAGGAATTGACCGAGCTTCACATAGGTCGGACCGAGCCGCGTCAATGCGGCGGCCAGCCGGCCAGCCTGACTGTCCTTGCCGGGCCGCGAGATAAAGCTCGAAGCGCGCAAAGCGAGGCGCGCCGGCACCGGCAGCAGCGTCGGATCGACGCCGCTGAACACACCCTCGCGTGCGAAGACAAACCCGGCGCGCATCAGCCGCATGGAATGGGTGAGGGCGGAGATCATGACATTCGGCTTGTGCGGCAGGCCTGCGTCACAGGCGCCAGCCGGAATGCAAGGCAACGATGCCGCCGGTCATCGGCGTGAAGCTGACACGCGAAAAGCCGGCGGCGCGGATCATCTCGGCAAAGGCCTGCGGTTTCGGAAACCGGCGGATCGATTCAACGAGATAGCGATAGGAATCCGCGTCGCCCGCCACCATGCGGCCGAGCGTCGGGATGACATTGAATGAATAGAAGTCGTACAGCGACTCGAGTGCGGGGACGTCGACCGAGGAGAATTCCAGACACAGGAAATGCCCGCCGGGCCGCAGCACGCGATAGGCTTCGCGCAGAGCCGCGTCGATGCGCGGGACATTGCGGATGCCGAACGCGATCGTGTAGGCGTCGAAGGTCCGGTCAGGCAGCGGCAGCGCCTCGGCATTGCCGTCCACGAAGCTCACAAGGTGGTCGAGACCGCGCTTTTCGGCGCGTTCGCGTCCGACCGCCAGCATCTCCGGGTTGATGTCGAGGATCGTGGCATGGGTCCCGGCGCCGCCGGATTCGACGACCCGGAATCCGATATCCCCGGTGCCGCCGGCGACGTCGAGGAGCCGAAAGTCGCGGTCGCTCTTCGGCGGGTTGACCGCCGTGACCAGCGCATTCTTCCAGGCGCGGTGCAGCCCCGCCGACATCAGGTCATTCATGATGTCGTAGCGGCGCGCGACCGAGTGGAAAACGTCGTCCACCAGGCCCTGCTTTTCGTCGAGCGGCACACGCCGGAAGCCGAAATCGGCTTCTTTTGCTGAATGTTCTGTCATCGCCATATCGGTTAGAAAGCACGCGATCGTGCGCAAAACCAACGACTTAAGCTGATCACGCGCTGGCGGCCGGACGATAGCCCAGCGCGCCGGGCCACGCTACATATCGCATCAGCCCTCGTTAACGAGAGATGCCTGCGGATGACTGTGACATTTGACCCCGCCATCCCGGTCTTCCGGATTTTCTCGGTCGAGAAGGCCCGCGAGTTCTACCTCGATTTCCTCGGTTTTCAGGTCGATTGGGAGCACCGATTCGAGCCAGAGACGCCGCTCTACATGCAGGTGTCGCGGGGCGCTGTGGTCCTGCATCTGAGCGAGCATCACGGCGATGCCTGCCCGGGTTCGACGGCTTATGTTCGCATGCGCGGGGTGCGGGCCTACCATGCGGAAATCAGTGCGAAGGCCTACCGTTACCTTCGGCCGGGAGTGGAAAGCCCCGACTGGACCGAGGCGGAGATGACGGTGACCGATCCCTTCGGCAACCGGATCCGGTTCAGCGAGGAAAAGAACTGACGGCCAGAAAATGCCCGAACTTCCAGAGGTCGAAACCGTCCGCCGCGGCCTAGCGCCGGTTCTGGAGGGCGCGCGCTTTGTGAAGGTGGAGGCGCGGCGCGGGGATTTGCGCTGGCCGCTGCCCAGCGATTTCGTTCGGCGTCTCGAAGGGCAGAGCGTTATCGGGCTGGGCCGGCGCGCGAAATATCTGCTGGCCGATCTGTCGTCCGGCGAGGTGCTGCTGATGCATCTTGGCATGTCCGGCTCGTTCCGGGTGCAGCAAGCCGGCGCCGACGACATGCCGGGCGACTTTCATCACGCCCGCTCCAAGGCGGCCGCCCACGACCACATCGTCTTCCACATGTCGAATGGCGCCGTTGCGACGTTCAACGATCCGCGCCGCTTCGGTTGCATGAAACTCGTGCCGCGTGCGCATCTGGACGAGGAGCCGTTGCTGCGGGCGCTTGGGCCCGAGCCATTGGGCAATGCCTTCGATGCCGCATCGCTCGCATCGGCCTGCGCCGGCCGCAAGACCAGTTTGAAAGCTGCGTTGCTCGACCAGCGCGTGGTCGCGGGACTTGGCAACATTTATGTGTGCGAGGCGCTGCATCGCGCGCATCTTTCGCCGAAGCGCAAGGCATCCACGCTCGCCGACCGCAAGGAAGCGCCAAATGAGCGTGCGAAGGCATTGGCTGACGCGATCCGCACGGTACTGACTGATGCGATCAGGGCGGGGGGATCGTCGCTACGCGATCACCGGCAGACCGATGGCGAACTTGGCTATTTCCAGCATTCATTTCGCGTCTATGACCGCGAGGGCGCGCCATGTCGCACGCGCTCATGCACTGGCACGATCCGCCGCATCGTTCAGAATGGCCGGTCGACCTTCTATTGCCCGGTTTGTCAGAAATAGGCTCGCGGCCTTGAGTGGCCTTTAGCGGAGCGCTTCAGGCCGCCCGCGGCCGGTCGCCACGACGCCGGTCGAGGGATGCGAGGGTCTGGTCGGCGCGCTCGCGATATTCGCGGTGCAGCCGCTCAAGCTCCTCGTCGGAAAGGTCCTCGGCGGTGGCAAGCTTGTCGTCAGCGCCGTCGAGCCGCAGAATCAGTTCCGCGAGCTTGATCTGGATCGCAGCCGTATCGCGGTGCTGCGAGTTCTGGATCAGGAAGACCATGAGAAAGGTAACAATGGTGGTCGAGGTGTTGATCACCAATTGCCAGGTGTCGCTGAAGCCGAACACAGGCCCGCTGATCGCCCAGACCGCGATCATCAAGGCGGCAATGAGAAAGGCGCCCGGCCTGCCACTGAGGTAAGCGATCGCGCAGGCCGCTCTCTCGAAAAGGTTTGGACCGCCCACATTCTGGTGGTCGCACGCCTGTTGGACGATGGGTCGTTCAAGCGCATCGGACGTTTTCGTTTTCACCTTTCGGCTCCGATAGCGACAGTCGATCCCTCAACGGCGACAGGCGCCGAAGCGTTCCGGATGACAATGCGTCGGGGGCAATCAGCCGTCGCGGCCGCGGAGGCGTCAGTTTTCGTGACGCATCAACACGGCGCGAGTTGCGTGATCAGGGCCGAATTCGTCGATGTTGTCGACTTCCAGCAATTTGGCGAGACGACTGCGTGCCCGGTTCACACGGCTCTTGATGGTGCCGACCGCACATTCGCAGATATCGGCTGCTTCTTCGTAGGAGAACCCGGACGCGCCGACCAGGATCAGCGCTTCGCGCTGCTCGGCAGGCAGTTGCGCCAACGCCGCCCTGAACTCCTGAAACTCGACCCGGCCGATCTGGTCGGGATGCGATTTCAGCGTTTCGGCGAGGCTGCCGTCGGCGTCCTCGACCTCCCGGCGGCGCTTGCGATATTCCGACCGGAAGAGGTTGCGCAGGATCGTGAAAAGCCAGGCTGGCAAGTTGGTGCCAGGCTGAAAGGACTGGATATTGGCCAGTGCCCGCAGGATGGTTTCCTGTACGAGGTCGTCCGCCCGGTCCACGTTGCCAGAAAGTGAAATAGCAAACGCGCGCAGGCTCGGAATGGCCGCCAGGATCTGGTCTCTCAGAGCCGGATCGACACTCATTCGGATTTTCCTTCCGCCGGCGCTTTATCAAGCTGCTTCAGAAGATCGGCGAACCGATCCGGAACGCCTTCCTGGACGACGTCATCGTAAATGGCCCGCAATTGCTGACCGATCTTGTTCTGAATTTCCCGGTTCAGCCCGGAGGCGTTCTTTTGGCTCATGGCATCCGGCTGCATGGAGGGTGACTTGCCAGGTTTCGGTGTTCTCATTTCGTCCTCGCCGGCTCTGACTGGAACCGGTCCCCATTACCGTTCGCAATGCTTGGCGCAGCAGAAGGTTCCGCAGTCCGGAACTTTTTTTGCTAAGACGCGTTGGGGCCGCGACCTCATAGGCCCAACGGGAGGGATTCAGTGTCCACTTCGCAAGCAATCGCACCTTATCTGCCGTTCCTGCGCCGCTATGCGCGCGCTCTGACGGGCAGTCAATCTTCCGGGGACGCCTATGTCGCGGCCGCCCTTGAGGCATTGATCGAAGATACGTCCATCCTGGACAGTGCTTCATCGCCCCGGGTGGCGCTGTATCACCTCTTCAGCAAGATCTGGAATTCGGTGGTGGTCAATTCCAAGAGCGGGCCCGACAGCACCGCTCTGCCAGCAGAGCAGCGTCTCAGCCAGATCACCCCTCGACCCCGCCAGGCCTTCCTCCTGATTGCACTCGAAGGCTTTTCGGAAGCCGATGCCGCCACAATTCTTGACGTCGACGTTCCGACGTTGAGGCAATTGGTCGAGGAATCCGGCCGCGAGCTCGCCGCCGAGATCGCCACCGACGTCATGATCATCGAGGACGAGCCTTTCATCGCGATGGATCTGGAGGGGCTGGTCGAGAGCCTCGGACATCGCGTGCTCGGCGTGGCGCGGACCCACTCGGAGGCCATCACGCTGGCGAAGGCGAAGCGCCCGGGGCTCATCCTTGCCGATATCCAGCTTGCCGACGGCTCGTCCGGGCTCGACGCGGTCAATGAGCTGCTGCGCTCCTTCGAGGTCCCGGTGATCTTCATCACCGCCTATCCGGAACGGTTCCTGACCGGCGAACGTCCCGAACCCGCCTTCCTGATTGCGAAGCCGTTCCAGCCGGCGACGGTCTCGGCGGTGATCAGCCAGGCGCTGTTCTTTGAGCGCAATGCGAGGCGCCGCGAGCGGCGCGCCAGCTGATAGTTCACGACCAAGCGGGCAACGCCCGCTTGGCTCTAACTCCGAGTGCGGGGAATAAAAAAGGGGCGTGGTCCGGTATAACCGAGCCACGCCCTGAAACGAGCCGACCGAGCACGAGGGGGAGGGGATGACGGCCGGCTGAGTTTCCAATTCGCAAGCCGAGACTTCGTTCCGTATTCTCCAGACCTGGCCGAACTTGCGACTTGCGGTTTCGCGACCGAAACGGAGTTGTGAGCGTAACCGCCCGAAACATATGACGTTCTCCATGCGTTGAGCAGCAGCGCAGGGACCGGCGGTCTTCGTTCAAACTGGCAATATCGATGTGCTGTTGCCTCCACGCCGGGCGCACGCGTCCAATGCGGGATTTTAAGCGGTGAAGAAGGTCAGGGGGAGCAGCCCGGTCACGCAAGAGCCAAGCGGCACGCCGGCGAGCCCGTCCAGGCAGGCGAATGCCGAACAATTGCAAGGCCTCCTCGAACGGGAAACCAGGCGGCATGCGGAGACTCATGCGGAACTTGTACGCACCCGCGATGAAGCGAACCGCGCGAGGCTGGAATGCCAACAACTCATGGGTCGGATTGAGCTCGCGTTACGCGGGGCAAATATCCAGGCCTTCGCACAGGATCGGGATCTTCGTTACAACTGGGTTGTCGGATCGCGGAATGATGACGCGACATCGAGCCTGCTCGGTCGTACTGATGATGAGCTTGGAATCTCGACCGAACAGCCGGCCCTGGTCGAGCTGAAGCGCCGCGTGCTCGCCACCGGCGAGCCGGGCGATTGCGAGGTGTCTTTCATCACGCCAGAGCGGCGAGCCCTGATGGCGCTACACGTCGATCCGATCGTCGCAAGCGACGGCTCGATCGAGGGCATCATGTGTACCGCCGTCGACGTCAGCCGCATGCGATCACTGGAAAGCGAACAGCGTCGATTGAGTGAAGACCTGGCTACCGCCGCTCAACGCTACGAATTCGCGCTTCGCGGGTCCAATGTCGCGGTTTTCACGCAGGACAGGGATCTTCGCTACACGTCGGTCAGCAAGTCGCTGTTCGGACTTGATCCCAAGGACATCCAGGGCAAGACCGATGACGACATCCTGCCGGACGGCAACGCAGCGGCAATGGTCGCGCTCAAACATGAGGTGCTGGAGCAGGGCGAAGCGCGCGATGCGCAATTCCGGTTCGAGCACGGCGATGTGACACGGTGGTACGATTTTCATCTGGAACCGATGCGGGACGTTTCCGGGAGTGCGATCGGACTGACCGGTGCCGCGGTCGATGTCACCGACCAGAAGCAGAGCGAAGCGCATCTTAGGCTCTTGATGCGCGAACTGACGCATCGCTCGAAAAACCTGCTTGCGGTCATCCAGGCGATGGCGCGGCAGACGGCCCGACATACCGGCGACGTTCAGACGTTTCTGGAGAGGTTCAGCGCCCGTGTGCAGGCTTTGGCGCGCTCGCATGACCTCCTGGTCCAGGAAAGCTGGCATGGCGCCTCGCTTCGCGAACTCGTGCGGATGCAACTCTCTCACTATCTGGATCAAAATCCCGATCAGCTATCAATGACGGGGCCAGACATTCGCCTGAAACCGGAAGCTGCGCAGAGTCTCGGCCTTGCGTTGCATGAATTGGCCGCAAACGCTTCGAAGCACGGCGCGTGGTCGCGTTCGCGCGGCCATGTCGATATCAGCTGGAAGACCCTGTCCGACGGTGGGGTGGAATTGCTGTGGCGCGAAAGCGACGGTCCTAAGGTCGCGGTGCCGAAACGGCGCGGTTTCGGCAGCGTCGTTATCGAGCATAACCTGTCGCGCGTATTGGACGCGAAGGTGGAACTGGATTTTGTCTCCGAAGGGCTGACCTGTCGGGTCGCGGTGCCGAAAAATCAGCTCGTGGCCTGAGAGCCCGGGTGGAACAGCCGGAGCGGCAAGGCGTTGTCTGCGGGAACACAAGCAGGCCAGCATGATGAGCCTGCGAGCGCTTCTTCGGGAGAACAGGGGCCATGTTGCGCAAGCTCGCTTGCGCCGTCGTGGGCATCGCACTCGCCTGCGCGGCGGGATCCTCCATCGGAATAATCGCGCAATCGCTTTTGCTGACGGATCTTGATCTGCGTATCCTTCACGACGCGCCCTCGGGGAAGGCTGATCGACTCGCGACGCCATCCAGCGATCGTGCCGGCGGTGCGCGCGTCTTCGATCTGCCTGCCGAGAAGACGACCATCGTCGTGCGAAACTCAGGGTCCGTAATGGAAAGCGCGGTCCGCACTCCGCGGCCCGCGACGACCCGAAACATACCGGTGCAGCCCGTTCGTGAAACGCCCAATCAAGCGCCGCGCGATCGCTTGCCGGAAGGCTGCGAGCCCGCCTTCAGCCCTGTCACCATGCCGGCATACGCTCATATCGGCGTGCGCTGCGATTCCTGAAAGCCACGCACAAACAAAAGGCCGGAGCTGATGCTCCGGCCTTTGAATTGTGGAGTGCCGTCAGAGCCGGCCCATCAATAACAATACCAACACCACCACGAGCACCACGCCTACAATTCCGGATGGTCCGTAACCCCAGTTGCGGCTGTAACCCCAGCTCGGGATCGCACCCACAAGGATCAGGATCAGAATGATGACAAGAATAGTGCCGAGCGTCATAGCCAGCCTCCGCTGTTGAGAAACCGTGCGCGAACCCCATTCAGAGCCCTTGAGGCAATCGCCGGGTGCGAAGTTCAACGTCAGCAGTCAAACGCCAAAGGTTCCACACAGTTCCTTCTTGATGCAGCCGTATTCGCAACACGACACGGAACGGTTTTCGGAAAGCAGCCGTTCGTGAAGTCATGAATGGATGCTTCATGAGACTCACACCTCGGCCTCGTAACTCGGCTGCCAAGAGGTGCGTGTAATGCGCGCGGTAACAGTGTTGCCGGGCGTTGCCGGTTCAGTGCGGCTTGATGAACTTCCCGAGCCGCCTCCCACTGATGGCGCGATCCTGGTGCGAACCCGCGCTCTGGGTATCTGCGGCACGGATCACGAAATCCTCGAAGGTCTTTATGGCGAAGCGCCGCCTGGCGCCGAGCGGCTTGTGCTTGGTCATGAGTCGCTTGGCGTCGTGCAGGATGCGCCCGCGGACTGCGGATTTGTCCCCGGCGATGTTGTTGTCGGCATCGTGCGTCGTCCCGATCCGGTGCCTTGTCTTTCCTGCGCGGCCGGCGAATGGGACATGTGCCGCAACGGGCTTTTCACGGAGCGTGGAATCAAGGAGCGCCACGGATTTGGCTCAGAGCGCTTTCGGATCGAGCCGGATTTCGCCGTGAAGATCGATCGCGGCCTTGGCCTCACTGGCGTGTTGATGGAGCCGGCCAGCATCGTTGCGAAGGCTTGGGATCATGTCGAAACGGTGGGCCGCAGGTCCAACGCCTGGTCGGCAGGCACGGTCCTCGTGACGGGCGCAGGTCCGATCGGATTGTTGGCCGCGATGATGGGAACGCAGCGCGGCCTCGAGGTGCATGTGCTGGACCGCCATACAGCAGGGCTGAAGCCGAAGCTGATTCGGGATCTCGGCGCCATCCATCACGCCGATGTGCGATCTCTGCGCGATCTGACGTTCGACGTCGTCATGGAATGCACCGCGGCGCCGTCAATCATCGTTGAAGCGATCAATCGATGCGCGCTGTCGGGCATCGTGTGCCTGCTCGGCGTGTCTTCATCCGGCCAAAAGACGGAGTTCGATATTGGCGGATTCAACCGAAAATTGGTGCTCGGAAATGAAGTGGTATTCGGTTCGGTGAATGCCAATCGGCGGCATTACGAGTTGGCCGCCGATGCACTCGCTCGCACCGACCGGGGCTGGCTAAATCGTATCATCACACGTCGTGTCCCCCTCTCGCACTGGCGCGAAGCGTTTACGCCGCGTCCGGAGGACATCAAGGTCGTGATCGAATTCTCAGAGGAATGAATGTCGATGGGTTGCGCCTGCGCGCTCATATAAGGTAGCGGAGCTCTCGCGCGCCTCTAAATCGCAAGCAGCAACAGGCCGAACAGGACGCTGACCATCGCAACGCTTGCGACCAGAACCAGCAGGACGGGCCGGTCCAGGAAGCCTTGGCGGGATTGCACCGGCGTCAATTCCTCGCGGCCTAACATGCGGCGCCAAACCATGAAAATCCCTCTCCTTGCAATCGCACATAAGACGGTCGAAAATTAAACGCTCCCGCAACAATCGGGTTCCTTGCCAACGATGCCCACATTGTCGTCCGGGAATTGCTAAGATCGCCGCAGCGGCGGAGACGATTCTTTTGAAGGAGATTCCATGAGCACCTCCCTGATCATTCTTGTGGTGATTGCCGGCCTCGTTTTCTGGGGGATCTCCATCTACAACGGCCTCGTCGCCATGCGGCAGCGCGTGAGCCAGGCCTTCGCGGATGTCGATGTCCAGCTCAAGCAGCGGCATGACCTGATCCCCAATCTCGTCGAGACGGTGAAGGGTTACGCGACGCACGAGCGCGAAACGCTCGATGCTGTGGTGAAGGCGCGGAATGCGGCCATCGCGGCACAGGGGCCGGCGGCGCAGGGGGCGGCCGAGACCGTGCTCAGCGGCGCCTTGCGCCAGCTTTTCGCGCTGGCCGAGGCCTATCCCGACCTTAAGGCCAATACCAATTTCCAGCAGCTGCAAACCGAGCTGGCCGATATCGAGAACAAGATCGCGGCCGCGCGGCGGTTCTTCAACAACGCGGTGCAGGAATACAATACCGGCATCGAGAGCTTCCCCGCCGTGCTGGTTGCCGGCTCGCTTGGCTTCCACAAGCGCGAGTTTTTCGATCTCGGCGAAACGAGGACGCAGGTGGAACAGGTGCCGCAGGTCAAGTTCTGAACCGGCTCGCAACAATGGTGGCGGCGCTGGCAGCCGCGGCGGGGCGCTGACGTATGGCGGCTTACGGGCTGTACACGCATATCCGCAGCAACCGCCGTCGCTCGGTGGCGCTGCTGATTGGCCTGTTCTTCCTCGTCTATCTGATGACCTTCGCCGGCGCCCTCGTCGCCGAAGCGTTTCTTGACGACCGTGCCTCCTTCGAGACCATTGTCTCTCGCGCGGTGAGCGACCTGTTCGCGTCCGCGCCGTTCGTGACCATCGCGACCGCGATCTGGATCGTGATCGCATATCGATTCCATCAGAGCATGATCGATGCGCTGACCGGCGGGTATGAGGTCACCCGCCGGGACCAGCCGCGGCTCTATAATCTGCTGGAAAATCTGTGCATCTCGCGTGGCATCCCGATGCCGAAGCTGAAGGTGATGGATTCGTCGGCTCTCAACGCCTTCGCGACCGGGCTCAATCAGAAGCAATATTCCATCACCGTAACCAGCGGCCTCGTCGAGCGGCTCAACGACGCCGAACTCGAAGCCGTGCTCGCCCACGAACTCACGCACATCCGGAACGGCGACGTCCGGATGATGGTGATCGCGGTGGTCATCGCCGGCGTCGTCTCGTTCGCCGCGGAAATCTTCTTCCGCGTCATGCTTCGCGGTGGAATCCGGGTGGGCGGCGGCGGCTCCTCGGGCGGCAGCAGCGACCGTAAGGGCGGCGCGGGCGCTGCGATCCTGCTCGCCATCGTGGTCATCGCCGTCGCCTGGTTTCTGTCTCTGGTGATCCGGTTCGCATTGTCACGGTCGCGCGAATATCTGGCCGACGCCGGAGCCGTCGAACTGACGAAGAATCCCGACGCGATGATCATGGCGCTGCGCAAGATCGAGAATCGCGGCGAGCTGGAAGGCGTCACGTCCGCAGTGATGGAGATGTGCGTCGACAATCCGCAGTCGGGTATTGCCGACCTGTTCGCCACCCATCCATCGATCGACAGCCGTGTTGACGCCCTGGTGCGAATGGCCGGCGGTCACGATCCCGGGCCGCTCGCCGCTCT
>Ga0180217_1004510_pt1 | contig 10975 bp, 10 predicted proteins | sample eDN3rd37CBELigOP_FD_128521 | JGI IMG/M metagenome (GOLD analysis project Ga0180217, IMG submission 128521) | Enriched Organic Plus compost microbial communities from Emeryville, California, USA - eDNA 3rd pass 37_C BE-Lig OP (version 2) (version 2) ... | reverse complement strand
GAGGGTGCGAGGCGGATTGAGCTGTTTGAGATCGACCCCGGCCAGGACGCTCCAGGCCGCGATCATCATCAGCCCGACGGCCCCGCCGAAATAGCCGCCATAGACGCCCAAAAGGAACTGGAGGACGAGGATGGGGCCGTTCCCGACCTGGATACGCCGCTGCAGCCACGGGGCGATCCGGGGCCCGAACGCCAGCGCCAGGGTGGCGATGAGCAACAGCCAGGGCAGGATCTGATCGAACGCCGAAGAGGGGGTCCAAAGCAGCAGCAGGCTGCCGGCCAGACCTCCGACGAGGGTCACCGCCAGCATGGGGCGGATCGGAACCCCGCAGATCTCGCTTAAGCCCTGGCGATAAACCCAGGCGCTGGCCAGTCCGCCAGGATAGAGCGCCACCGTACTGGAGGCGTTGGCCGTCACGGACGGCACGCCCGCCGCGATCAAGGCTGGAAGGGTGACGAAGGAGCCGCCGCCCGCCAGAGCGTTCATGGCGCCGGCCAAGAGCCCGAAGCCGGCAAGAAGCAGCAGCTCATTCCCCATGCCGAAGGCTTAGCGCCTCGCGGCGGCCGCGCAATTTGGCATAGCCGATGGCAGGCTTCGGATTTGGAGAAGCTTGCGGGTCAGAGCCCCTTCAGCCAGGGAACGAGGCGTGCGTTCACCTCCTCCGGACGCTCTTGCTGGGTCCAGTGGCCACAGCCGGGGAGGATGTCGGCGCCGCGCAGGTTCGGCATCTCCGCCTGCATCATGGCCCGCAGGTCGCCTCGGCCGAGCATCGACAGCACGAGGTCTCGCTCGCCGCCGATGAAGAGCGACGGCTGTTCGATCTTCCGCCCCTGGAACTGCGAGAGGTATTCGAAGTCGCGGACGTGATTGCGATAACGGTTCAGCGGGCCGCGGAAGCCGGAACGTTCGAACTCTCCGACATAGTAGTCCAGGTCTTCCGGGCTCAGCCAAGCGGGGAAGGGGTCGGGATCCACGAGCCCCTCGAGCAGGCTCTGGCCGTGGACCTTGTCCCTGGGCCAGGTCCCGTCCGGCGCATCGCCGCTGATGGCGTAGTAGAACTTGCGCAGCGCGTCGCGGACGTCCGCCTCCAACTCGGCCTCGGCCGCGCCGACATTCTGGAACCAGGCCTGGTAGAAGAACTTCCCGCGGCTGGTGAAGACCTCCTCGATCATGTCGCTGAAGGGCCGCTTGGGCACGCCGGTATAAGGCACCGCAAGGCCGGCCACGGCCCGGACGCGGTCGGGTCGGACGAGGGCGGTGTTCCAGACGATGGGCGCGCCCCAGTCGTGACCGACGAGGACCGCGGGGGCCTCCGAGCTCAGGGCCTCGACGACGCCGGCCACGTCGGCGATCATGTGCTCCATGTCGTAGGCTTCGATCGGATGCGGCCGCGAGGACCCGCCATAGCCGCGTACGTCGATGGCGCAGGCGGTGAAGCCAGCCTGAACGATAGGCCCGATCTGATGACGCCAGCTGTGCCAGCTCTCGGGAAAGCCGTGCACAAGGACCACGAGCGGCCCTGAACCCTCGACCGCCGCGCGCAGGCTGACGTCCTTCAAATCGATCGTGCGAAATTCCGCCATGAAAAAAGGCTAAGGCGCCTAGGATCGAACGACAAACTTCTTCGTCGATGGCCTATGCGTCGAAGGGTCGGCTTGCCGACGAACGCGCTTGAAGCGCACCTGTAGGCTTTGCCGCAAGAGCAGAGGTTCGATGTCGAAAAGAGTTCTGGAGCGTGTGCGTGAAGCCACTCGGGACATGCACGAGGCGCTGGAGCGGCGGCTCGACATACTTTCCCGAATGGAGACGCTGGAGGGCCGCAAGGTCTTGGCGGAGCGCTTCCATGCCTTTCACGCCGGGGTCGAAGCGGCGATCGCGTCGACACTTCAGCAGCTCCCCGATCTGAACTTCGAGGATCGGCGCCGCACGGCCTTGCTGGCGGCGGACCTCCAAGCCCTGGGCGTGGCGCCGGCCCCACCGGCGTCCATCAAACGCGCCGAAAGCACCGCGGAGGCGCTCGGTCTCCTTTATGTGCTCGAGGGATCGAGCCTCGGCGGCAAGGTCATCCGCAAGCAGGCGATAGCCCGCGGCCTCGACATGGACGGCCTGAGCTTCCTCAGTCCCTATGGCGAGCAGACGGGCCAGTATTGGAGAGCCTTCCTCGACGTCCTGGACCGCGAATGTCCCGAGCATGACCTCTCGAGCGGCGAGGCCGCAGTTCGCGGCGCGAAGGCCGGCTTCGCTCATGCGCAGATGGTCCTTTGCGAAGGCCTGCCGTCGTGACTGACGCGATGGACCTCACGGCCTGTGATCGCGAGCCGATCCATATCCCGGGCTCCGTCCAGCCGCACGGCGTCCTGATGGTCGCCGATCGGGACAATCTGATCGTCAGCCACGGCGCGGGAGATATCGAGGGGCTGCTCGGCGTCGATGACTGGCAGGGCCGAGCCCTGGGCGACCTCGTCGGCGACGAGACCGCCGCCAGGGTGGCGCGCCTCGTCGAATCCTCGGCAAGCGGCGGCTTCGCAGGCCAGGCGAAGGGCGAAGGCGGCCGCGTCTTCGACGTCCATACGCATGTCTCCGGCGAGTACGTGATCGTCGAGATCGAGCCTGGCCCTGCCTCGGCGCCGACCTCCTCGGCCATACTCGGCGGTCTCGAGGCGGCCGCCCTGGCCTTCGAGCGCACGCCTAATCTGAAAGCGCTCTGCGACCGGGCGGCGCTGGAGTTCCGGCGCCTCACCGGCTTCGACCGGGTGATGATCTACAGGTTCCTGGACGACGAGGCGGGAGCCGTCCTGGCCGAGGCGCGCGATCCGGCGATGCCGTCGTTCCTCAACCATCACTTCCCAGGTTCGGACATCCCGAAGCAGGCGCGCGCTCTCTATTTGCGCAACCTGGTGCGTGTGATCCCCGACGTGGCCTACAAGCCCGCGCCCCTGCGACCGGCATGGCATGGCGAGCCGCTGGACATGAGCGACAGCGCCTTGCGGAGCGTCTCGCCGGTCCACATGCGCTATTTGCAGAACATGGGCGTCGGCGCCTCGGCCTCGGTCTCCATCGTCAAGGATGGGGTGCTGTGGGGATTGATCGCCTGCCACCACGCGACGCCGCGATTGCTTCCCTACGACATCCGCGTCGCGTGCCAGGCCCTGGCTGGCGGCCTTTCCCGGCAGATCAAGGCCAAGGAGGAGGCCGAAAGCTACCGCGAGCGGATCCGGCTGCGCAGCTTCGAGGACGAGGTCGGCTTCCTGCTGAACCGTTCGGCCTCGCTGGACGAGGCGGTGCGCGATTGCCTGCCGCCGCTGGGACGGATGCTCGAGGCCGATGGCGTGGCGGCCTTGCGAGCGGGCGAGGTGGTGATCTCCGGCGTGTGCCCGCCGGAAAGCGCCATCCGCGAGCTCGCCGCCTGGGTGCTGGAGAACGCCCCGGACAAGGCGTTCCAGACCGATCGCTTGTCGGAGATCCATGAGCCCGCCTCGGCCTACCGCGAGATCGCCAGCGGTCTCCTGTCTACGGTGGTTTCGGCCGACGAACCCTTCGTCTTGCTGTGGTTCCGCGCCGAGCGGGTGCAGGAAGTCAATTGGGCGGGCAACCCGCACAAGGCGGTCAGCGTCGAGGGCGGGCTCAATCCCCGCGCTTCGTTCGAAGCCTGGAGCGAGTCGGTGCACGGGCGTTCGCGCCCGTGGTCCCTTACGGCCCTCGAGGCGGCGGACCGCCTGCGCGACGCCATGCTGGCGTCGCGCCAGGCGCGCCGGCTTCGGGAGCTGAACCATCGTCTCTCCGAGAGCCTGGCCGAGAAGGAGGCGCTCATTCAGCAGAAGGAGCTGCTGCTCCGCGAGGTCAATCACCGGGTTCAGAACAGCCTTCAGCTCGTCTCCAGCTTCCTTGGTCTGCAGGCGCGGGCCTCAGACGACGAGTCGCTGAAGGAGAGCTTCGAGGAGGCGCGGCGGCGGCTCACCGCCGTGGCCCTGGTCCATCGCCGCCTCTATCGCGCCGACCAGATCGAGACGGTCGATCTGGCCCGCTATGTGGAAGAGCTGATCGACGACCTGCGGCTTTCCCTGGGCGCGGAGTGGGACGGCATGTTCTCGCTGCAGCTGTCGCCGCTGCTCGTGCCGACCGATCAGGCGGTCACGCTCGGTCTCGTGCTCACCGAGCTGGTGATCAATGCGAACAAGTACGCCTATGGGGGGCGCCCCGGCCCGGTCGAGGTCTCCCTCTCGCGATCCGACGCACGGCTCAGGCTGATCGTGGCCGACAATGGCCGAGGACGTCAGGGGCAGGCCCAAGGCTTCGGCAGCCGGATGATGAGCGCCATGGTCGGGCAGCTGCAGGGCGAACTCGCCTACGAGGACAACGAGCCGGGGGTGCGGGCGATCCTCACGGCTCCCCTCGCGCCCTAGCGATCGCGGTGCTTGACCCAACGGCGCCCGGCGCCGCAAATGACCGGCGTCAAAATCAAACATGTGTTTAGAGGGAGCGCCATGGGCGAACTGTTCGACCTGACCGGGAAGGTCGCCGTCATCACCGGATCCTCGCGCGGGATCGGCAAGGCCATCGCCGAGCGGATGGCCGAGCATGGCGCCAAGGTCGTGATCTCCTCGCGCAAGGCCGGACCTTGCGACGAGGTGGCCGCGGCCATCAACGAGAAGCATCCGGGCGCCGCGATCGCCGTGCCGGCCTCGATCTCCTCGAAGGAAGACCTTCAGCGGCTGGTGGACGAGACGACGAAGGCGTTCGGCAAGATCGACATCGTAGTCTGCAACGCGGCGACCAACCCCTTCTTCGGGCCGATGTCGCAGATCAACGACGACCAGTTCCGCAAGATCCTCGACAACAACATCATCGCGAACAACTGGCTGATCCAGATGGCCGCGCCGCAGATGCGCGAGCGCAAGGACGGGGCGGTGATCATCATCTCCTCGATCGGCGGCTTGCGCGGCTCGACCGGGATCGGGGCCTACAACATCTCCAAGGCGGCGGACTTCCAGCTCGCCCGCAACCTGGCGGTGGAGCTCGGGCCGGACAACATCCGGGTCAACTGCATCGCGCCGGGCCTGGTGAAGACGGACTTCGCGCGCGCCCTATGGGACACGCCCGAGGCCGAGAAGCGCTCGAGCGCCAACAACCCCCTGCGCCGCCTGGGCGAGCCGGACGACATCGCCGGCGCGGCCGTGTTCCTGGCTTCCAAGGCCGGCTCCTGGATGACCGGCCAGTCGATCGTGGTCGACGGCGGCTCGACCTGCTGATTTAGCGAACCGGAGAGAGCGTGCGGGCTTTGGCGAGGCGGGCCACCCCCTCGTCCAGGGTCGCGTCGCTCTTGGCCAGACAGAGCCGCAAGATATTGAAAACGTGGTCCTTTTCGTAAAGGGCCGATGCCGGAATGGTGGCGACGCCAGCCTCCCGAACGGCGCGCAAGGCGAATTCGCGATCGCTTTCGGAAACGCCCGAGGCCGCTAAATCCACGTTCAGGAAATAGGTCCCCTGCACCGGCAGGGTGACGAAACCCTCGCGCCGCAGGCCCTCGGCCAGACGGTCGCGGGAGCGCTGGAGGGCCAAGGGCATGGCCTCGAACCAGTCGCCGCTCTCGTCCAGTCCGAAGGCCACGGCCGCCTGCAGGTTCGGCGGCGTGGTGAAGGTGAGGAACTGGTGGGTGCGCGCCAGGGCGCGGGTCAGCTCCGGCGCGGCGCAAAGGAAGCCCACCTTCCAACCGGTCAGGCCGAACATCTTGCCGGCCGAGCCGATCTTCACGGTGCGCTCGCGCATGCCCGGCAGGGCCATCAGCGGGATGTGCCGTGCGCCGTCGAAGATCACCTGCTCCCAGACCTCGTCGCAGATGGCGACGGCGTCGTGGGCGACGCAGAATTGCGCCAGCAGGGCGAGGTCTTCCCGCGGCAGCACCACGCCGGCCGGGTTGATCGGATTGTTCAGCACGACGAAACGGGTCTTGGGGCCGAAGACGGCCTCCAGCATCGCCCGATCGAAACGCCAATGCGGGGGCGACAGTCTGACGAGGCGCGGGACACCGCCTGCGCGCCGGATCAGCGGCAGATAGGCGTCATAGAGCGGCTGGAAGACCACCACCTCGTCCCCCGGTTGGATGAGCCCCAGGAACGCCGCTGCGAGCGCTTCCGTAGCGCCTGAGGTGACGGTGACCTCGGCCTGCCAATCCAGATCCAGGCCCTGGGATCGGTGGTAGTGCGTCGCCACGGCCCGGCGAAGCTCGGGCAGGCCGGCCATGGGGGGATATTGGTTGTAGCCGTTGAGCACCGCCTCGGCGGCCTTGGCGCGGATAGCCTCGGGGCCGGGATCGTCGGGAAAGCCCTGACCCAGATTGACGGCGCCGAGTTCCCGCGCCAGGCCGGACATCTCCTCGAAGATGGTGGTGGGAAGGCTTGCGAAGATCGGATTGGCCATGACGCTTGCCTAGCACAGCCGAGGAGGAGATATCTTCCCCATGCGGATCGCGCCTTTCGAACCCCGCCACGCCGAGGCCTGGCGCCGGCTGAACGAAGCCTGGATCTCCAAGCACTTCACCATCGAGGCCAAGGACCGTGAGGTGCTGGACGACCCGGTCGGGAAGATCATCGACAAGGGCGGCAGGATCTTCATGGCCGAGGCGGCCGGCGGCGAGGCGATCGGCTGCGTCGCCCTGATCCCCATGGCCGACGGCGGCTTCGAGGTCGCCAAGATGACGGTGGCCGAGACGGCCCGCGGGACCGGTCTTGGCCGCCAGCTGATGCAGATCTGCATCGAGGCGGCGAGCGCCGCGGGCGCGCCGCGGCTCTATCTGGAGACGAATTCCAGCCTGGCGCCGGCGCTGTCGCTCTATCGCGCCATGGGTTTTACGGACCTGGATCCAGCCATGCGACCGCCGAGCGACTATGCGCGTTGTGACGTCTGGATGGAACGTCCGCTCTAGCTTGAACGAATGAGGAGGGCAGATGGGGGCGCCGCCGCCGCAAGCGCCAAGCTTGGGTCGGTCCCTCGCCTACGGGGGCGTCTCCCTGCTCCTGGGCCTGACGCAGGGCCTCGGCTTCAACCTGGTGAACAACAACCTGCCGTGGATCCAGGGCTCGCTCGGGGCCTATCCGAACGAGGCGGCCTGGCTCTCCACCGCCTATACGGCCACCAACGCCACCATCGGCCTGCTGGCGATCAAGTTCCGCTTCCAGTTCGGCCTGCGGCTGTTCGGCGACATCGGCCTTGGGCTCTTCATCCTGGTGGCGGTGGCGCACCTCTTCACCAACGACCTGCGCTCGGCCATCGCGGTCCGAGCCGCCTCGGGCGTGGCGGCGACGGCGCTCTCCACACTCGCCCTGCTCTACATGATCAACGCCGTGCCCCAGGAGCGGCGGGCCTTCGGGATCGCCCTGGGCGTGGGCTGGAGCCAGCTGGCCGCGCCGCTCTCGCGGCTGGTCTCCTCCGATCTCCTGGAGATCGGCCAGTGGCACGGGCTTTACCTTCTCGAAATCGCCATGGCGCTGTTCTGCCTGGCGGCGGTCAACCTCGTGCGCCCGCCGCCCATGCCCAGGGTGAAGATGTTCCAGACGCGCGACTTCCTCACCTTCGTGCTCTTCGCACCCGGCATCGCCCTCCTGTGCGCGGTCCTGGCGCAGGGGCGGTATGTCTGGTGGTTCAACGCGCCGTGGATCGGCTGGGCGCTGGCCCTGGCGATCGTGCTTCTGGCCGCGGCCATACTGGTGGAGCTGCACAGGGCCCAGCCGCTGTTGCACATCCGCTGGCTTTCCAGCGCCGACATGCTGCGCCTGACGGTGATCATCCTGCTGTTCCGCATCGTGCTCTCCGAACAGGGGGTGGGCGCCTTCGGCTTCCTGCAGGCCATGGGCGTCAACAACGACCAGATGCGGGACCTCTCCTGGGTCATGTTCTGGGCGACGCTGGCGGGGGTGATCGGCGTGGCGGTCACGATCAATCCCGAGCGCGTGTCGACGCCGGCCCTGATCGCCCTGCTGCTGATCGCGGGAGCGGCGCTCTACGACAGCCGGGTGACCAACCTCACCCGCCCCGAGCAGATGTATCTCAGCCAGGGCCTCATCGCCTTCGCCAGCGCGCTCTTCCTGCCCGCGGCCATGCTGGCGGGCTTTTCCCGCGCGCTGAAGCAGGGCCAGCAGTTCATCATCTCCTTCTCGGTGATCTTCAGTTCCGGCCAAAGCCTCGGGGCGCTGGCTGGATCGGCCTTCCTCGGCACCCTCATGACCATCAGAGAGAAGGCGCACTCGGCGGCCATCGTCGAGCACCTGGTGCTCACCGACCCTCAGGTCGCCGCCCGCGTCAGCCAATACGCCGGCGCCTATCGCGGGGTGCTGACCGACCCGGCGCTTCGCCAGGCCGAGGGCATGGCCCTGCTCAGCCAGCTCGCCACGCGCGAGGCGACGGTGCTGGCCTATGCGGACGTGTTCCGGGCCATCGCCGGGCTTTCTCTGCTGGTCTTCCTCTATCTTCTCTTCCTGCGCCTGAGAGAAGACGCCCGCGCCCGCGCAGCGGCGCTCAAGCCGCAGGAGGCCGCCTGAGGTGAGCGAGACTGTCGAGATCGAAGCCCCGCCGCCGCGCCGCCCGTGGTCGCGCGCCGCCATTCCCGTGGCCGTGGCGGCCTTGGGCGGGGTCCTGCTGGTGCTGTTCGCCTGGAGGCTGCCCCCCTTCGACACGGGGGTGGAGAGCACCGACAACGCCTATGTGCGCGGCTATGTGACGACGATCAGCCCAAGGCTCGACGGCTATGTGGCCCAGGTCCTGGTCAAGGACTTCATGCCGGTGAAGGCCGGCCAGACCCTGGTGGTGATCGACGATCGCAACTACCGCCAGGCGGTGGACCAGGCGCGCGCCGAACTCGCCGCCCAGAAGGCCACCCTGGCCAATTCCGAGCAGCAGCGTCGGCGGGGAGAGGCGAACATCAGCCTGGTCGGGGCGGAGGCGCAGAGCGCCCGCGCCGCCCTCGCCAAGGCCCAGGCGGACTACAACCGGGCCGCGCCCCTGGTCGCCCAGGGTTGGCTCGCGCCGACCGAGCTCGATCGACTGAGGCTCGCGGTCCAGCAGGCCCAGGCCTCGGTGGTCCAGGCCCAGGCGCAAGGCCGTGTGGCGCAGGAGGACCTGACCTCCGTCGGGGTCAACCGGGCGGCGCTGGAGGCCAATGTCGAACGCGCGGAGGCGGCCCTGAAGCTCGCCGAGATCAATCTCGCAAACACGCGCATCGTCGCGCCCACCGCCGGGCGGGTGGGGGAGGTGGGGGTTCGCGTCGGGCAGTACGTCTCGCCGGGGACCCAGCTCATGGGCCTGGTCCCGAGCGAGGTCTGGATCACCGCCAATTTCAAGGAGACCCAGATGACCAACGTCGTGGTGGGGGATCCGGCGCGGGTCAGGATCGACGCCCTGCCCCAGGCGGACCTGCGCGGCCGCGTGGAGCGTATCGGGCCGGCCACCGGGTCGGAGTTTGCGGTGATCAAGCCGGACAACGCCACCGGCAACTTCACCAAGGTGGTGCAGCGGCTGCCCGTACGCATCGCGCTCGAGCCGGGCCAGGAGGCGACGGCGCGCCTGCGGCCCGGCATGTCGGCTGTGGTGAGCATCGACACGCGGGCGCGCTGAGGCTCGGCGGGGCGGGCGGCTAGTGCGGCCGATCGGCGATCCCCTCGCCACCCTCCTCTTCCTCCAGCAGAGCGGCGTTGTCGCCGGTGGCGGACAGGCGGACCTGTTCGCCCTCGACGGCCGCCACGAGCGCCGCGGAGATGTAGTGGTGATGATCGCCGTGGGAGCCGCTATCGGCGCGGGTCAGCTTGATCCGGCGGCCTTCCACCTTGTCCACCGTGCCCAGATGGACGCCGTCGGCGCCGATGACTTCCATATGCTCTCTGATCGCCGAAAGGTCGGCCATGGCTTTGCTCCTTGTTCAGTTGCGGCTCGACGCGCCAGCCGGCTTCCGCCCCACCAAGGCAGGCGATGCGGCGGCGAGCGCGGCTGCGGCGGCGAGGAAGGGCTGCGCGATCAATCGCGGCCGCTCAGGTCAACCGCTGAAGGAGCGGCCTGTTCCTAAGGCCAAGACGCAGAACCCACTGGCGGCGGCGGTGAGGGGCCGCGATGGCGTGGCGGGCGCCTAGTGCTCGACGGCGTCGAGGGCCGCGCCCAGGGTGCGGCGAGTGACGGGCTTGCCGAGGAAGCCCACGGGCTCGATCTCGGCCATGGCGCGGCGGAAATCCTCGGTGATGGAGCCGGAGACGAAGAGCGAGCGCACGCCCAGGCAGGTGTAGAGCTTGCGCGCCAGGGCGCCGCCATCGGTGTTGCGGGCCAGGCGGATGTCGACCAAGGCCAGGTCGGGTTGGTCGCTGGAGGCGAGCGCCCAGGCGGTGCCGGCGTCGGCGGCTTCGGCCACCACTTCGTGGCCCATGTCCTCCAGCAGGCTGACGATGTCGAGCGCGATCAGCGCGTCGTCCTCAACCACCATGATACGCATGGCGCAGCTCAGCTCCTCGGGAAAATCACGGCGAAAGACGCCCCGGATGCAGGTTGTTCGATCTCAAATCGGCCGCCTAACTGTCTCGCCAAAGCTTCGATCGCCCGCATGCCTAGACCCCGCTTCGCGGTTGGCGAGAAGTCTTTCGGAAGACCGTCGCCATCATCCCCAACACTCAAACGGTAGAGCTCGCCGTCAGTTCCGAACCTTACCGTGATCTTGGAGGGCCTATCCGCTGGGCAGCCGTACTTCAAGGCGTTGGTTATCAATTCATTCAGTATAAGAGCCAAAGGCACCGCCTGCCTCAGGTCGAGCTGGGCCTGCTCGATCATGGTTTCCAGCTCGATATCCTCGCGGCCGAGGGAGTCGACGAGGTCGCGGGCGAGGGTCTCGGCGTAGCGTCCGGCGTCGAAGGCGCCGACCGTGTCGCCGGACTTGTAGAGCTGTTCGTGCACGCGCCCGACGGCCATGATTCGGTCGAGGGTCTTGTCCAGCGCCTCGCGGGCG
>Ga0180217_1004509_pt1 | contig 10977 bp, 11 predicted proteins | sample eDN3rd37CBELigOP_FD_128521 | JGI IMG/M metagenome (GOLD analysis project Ga0180217, IMG submission 128521) | Enriched Organic Plus compost microbial communities from Emeryville, California, USA - eDNA 3rd pass 37_C BE-Lig OP (version 2) (version 2) ... | reverse complement strand
CGAGTGGGCGGTGGCGCTGTTCCAGCCCGCCGAGGAGTTCGGCGCCGGCGCGCGGGCGATGCTCGAGGACGGCGTGCTCGAGCGCTACCCCGCACCCGACGTCGTCCTCGGACAACACCTCACGCCGCTTCCCGCCGGGGTGATCGGCGTACGACCGGGCACGCAGATGGCCGCGTCCGACGGCCTCACCGTCACCCTGCACGGTCGCGGCGGGCACGGGTCGCGCCCGCACGCGACGATCGACCCGGTCGTCATGGCCGCAGCGACCGTGATGCGGCTGCAGACGATCGTGTCCCGCGAGATCGACCCGCGGGAGATGGGCGTCGTCACGGTCGGCGCGATCCACGCGGGGCTCAAGAACAACATCATCCCGCCCGACGCGACCCTGCGGCTCAGCCTCCGCTACCCCGACGACGAGGCACGCGAACGGATGCTGATGCGGGTGCAGCGCGTCATCCGAGCCGAGGCGCTGGCCTCGGGCGCGGAGCGGGAACCGACGATCGTCACCGACCACAGTCTTCCGCCGACGATCAACGACCCCGGCGCCACCGCCCGCACCTGCGAGGCGTTCATGGAAGCCTTCGGCCCGGACGCGGTGGTCGACCCCGGCATGTTCACAGGCAGCGAGGACGTCTCATGGTTCGCCCGCGAGGCCGGGGTGCCGCTCGTGTTCTGGTTCTGGGGCGGAGTGGATCCCGAGACCTACGAGAGCGCGGTCGCGGCGGGCACGGTCGACCGGGACATCCCGACGAACCACTCGCCGTTGTTCGCCCCGGTGCTCCACCCCACGATCGAGCAGGGCGTGGCGAACCTCGTGGTCGCCGCCCGGGAGTGGCTCCGCTGAACCTCGACCCGCATCCGTCGGGCTCGTCCGTTCACGCGACGTCGCCGGGCCGTGCCCGCCGCACCCGGGCGATGACCGCCGTGATGAGGAAGCCGCTGAGCAGGGCGAGCACGGTCGCGACGCCGAGGGCCTCGAGCCGGAGGAGTCCCAGGACGAGCATCGAGTGCTCCGTCGCGGTGGTGAGCAGGATCGTCGGGGTCAGGAAGAGCATGAAGTACGCGTAGTTGCCCGCGCTGACGTAGGCGACGCAGAGGACCGCGCAGGCCGCGGCGGCGATCGTGGGGATCGGCGCAGGCAGGAGCGAGACGAGCATGGCGAGGATCGCGCCGACGACCGACCACACGACGCGCAGGAAGCCCCGTGCTGCGCGCTCGTCGGCGCCGACGGACAGGATGATGCAGAAGGACAGCAGCGCCCACCCGAGGTGAAGGAACCCGATCGCGTTCCCGGCGGCGACGATGAGCACGGATCCGGCTGCGGTTGCGATCCCGTACCCGATCCGTTCCGCGGTCGAGGTGCCGTGGGGCAGGGGCACGTGCCGTTCCCGGGCGATCGCGGCGAACGCCCAGATGACCGCCGCGCCGATGACCGACCCGAGCAGCACGTGCCAGAGCTCGGCCCCGCCCTGAGCGAGGGCGGCGAACGCGAGCAGGTTCACCGGGGAGCGGGTCAGCAGCACGGTCTCGCCGACCGTGACGAAGCCCTGGAGGAGGGAGACGACGACGAGGGCGATCAGCGTCACCCACAGTCCGAGACCGCCGACGGTGAAGCCGAGCAGGGCCACGGCGAACGACCAGACCGTCGAGAGGATCCGCGTCCGCCAGCTGCTCCCGCGCACGACGGAGAGGAGGAAGAGGATCGTCAGGTAGCCGGATGTGGCGGTGTTGGGGCCGATGAGCTCCTGCGCGCCGCCGAGGACCGCCGCGGCCACCGCGACGAGCACCACGGCGGAGAGCAGCTGTCGGAGGGAGAGCCTCGGACTCGGTGCGGCGTGCTCGCGCGGTGCGTCGCTCACGGCGCGGCCACAGGCGCTCCGGACCGTCGCGCGAACCGTCGCGCGACGGCGCCCAGGCCACGGTCGAGGGCCACGTAGACGAAGGCGACGACCTCCAGCGCGACCCCGAGTCCGACGAGCCACACGGCCACCCCGCCGATGCCGAGCCGGTCGACCTCCATGAAGGGGTAGGGGTAGGGGGTGCCGCCGCCGAACGTGCCGCCGAGCCCGCCGTAGGCGAACGCGAACACCAGGTACGCGGCCGGGACGATCGCCCACAGCGGCGGGTCGTACCAGCGGAACGCGCCTTTGGCCGTGAACAGCAACCAGTCGCCGATCGTGAGCAGTGGCGTGAAGATGTGGATGAGGTTGTCGGTGAGCGTGAACGGCGTGTAGCCGCTGCGCTGCGTGAACGCCTCGGGCACCAGGATGATCAGGTAGATGAGCATCGTGACGGTGATCGCCATCATCACCGCACCGCCGAACCGCGCGGACGGCGTCGACTGCCCTCGGGTCCCGTCGCGCACGAGGTCGCGGACGGTGCGGGCGGCGAGGGCGACGAACCAGCCGAGGCAGAGGATGTTGCTCAGCACCGTGAAGTAGAGGAACTGCACCCCGGCGACGTGACCGGTGAACAGGCCGGTGATGCGGGCGATCCCCCAGAACACGAGTCCGGCGGCGATGACGCGGTAGGCGAGTGCGAGCCGCCGATCAGGGATGAACACCGATCGATCGTACGTCGGCCGTCGCGGCGGCGACCCGACTCGCCGCCGCGACGCGTCCCGGACGGGACGCCGAGTGATCCGGCCCGGCAGGTGGTCCCGCGACGCCCCCAACGTCGCCACGGGTACCGGACGGACCTCGTCGTACCCGTTCACGTTAACCTCGTGCTCGCGTCCGGAACCCGTTTGGACTGGAAGTCCGGACAATCCCGGACAGGACTCAGCGGGCGGTCGGGAAGACCGCCCGGCTCTCGGTGCGCAGGCGGAGGATCACGGTCACGGCCAGATACGCCAGCAGCCCGGAGACGAGCTTGTCGCAGAGGGAGACGCTGAGGTTGATCGCCGCCACCGCGCGCCACGCGCCCTCGATCACCTCGGCCCCGCTCAGATTCGAATGCAGCAGGTGCCCCTGGTACATGAGCATGTTCAGCGGCGTACCGAGGACGGTGCACAATCCCGCCACGAGCAGACTCAGCGCGAGGAACCGGCCCAGCGTCCGATCCGCGTGCCACCACTTGGCCCCGTACCCCCACGCGAGGCCGGCCGCCGCGTTCACCACACCGAACACGATCGTCTCCGGGAGCATGATCAGCGCCGACACGGCGTTCGAGAGCAGTCCCACCGCGGCGCCGCGCCACGGTCCGAGGAGGAGGGCTGCCGCGGCCGTGCCGATCGTGTCGAGGAACAGCACGCTGTCGAAGCGATTCGCCAGCACCCCGCCGATGACGTTGACGCTCACCGCGGCGACCATCACGAGGACGGCGAACTCGGGGGTGGCCCCGATCCGCTCGGCGATGGTCCGGTCCGGACCCAGCGAGGCACCGAACCCTGCGGGCGACTCGATGCGGTCGGCCGCCCGCCTCCGTGGCGCACCGTGCACGTGCGGTCGCCGACCGTCCGGCACCGGCTCGCGATCGGGCTCCGAGTCGCGCGGGGGAACGGGCGCGGCGGGCGCCGTCGCCGGCACGGTCTCCTCCGCGCGTGCCGCCCCGAACTGCACCCGGATGCACCGGTCCCGCCACATCGCGGCCTCGCCGGCGTCCCCACCGAGCGCGCGAACGATCTCCGCGACGAGGTCGGCGTTGACCCGGCGACGCCCGCTGCGGAACACGTCGTAGACCGACGACCTCGCCACCTGGGCGGCCGCCTCGGACATGCCGCGGCGCTGTCGCTCCGCCATGATCCGGCCCGCGATCTGCGCGTAGGAGGGCGCCCCCGCCCGCAGGCGGCGCTCCTGGAGCGCTGCGGCGAATTCGTCCAGGGTGGACGGTGCCGCCGTCCCGGCGCCTGTCACATCAGCTCCCACGGATCTACGGGTTCCCTGGGGCAAGCATAAGCACAGCATCCGTCGCGCACCGGACCGCCGTCGCAGACCGACACGTTCCCGCCGCATCTACCCTGGAGAGGTGACCCCTTCCGGCTTCGATCCCGCTCGCGTGCGCGAGGACTTCCCCCTGCTCGCGCAGGAGGTGAACGGGCACCCGCTCGTCTACCTCGACTCCGGTGCGACGAGCCAGAAGCCCCGCCAGGTGCTGGATGCGGAACTGGACTTCCTCACCCGCACGAACGCGGCGGTCCACCGCGGCGCCCACACCCTCGCGGCCGAGGCCACGGAGCTGTTCGAGGACGCCCGGGCCGCCGTCGCCCGTTTCGTCGGCGCCGACGAGGAGACCCTCGTCTGGACGCACGGGGCGACGGAGGGCATCAACCTCGTGGCGTACGCGATCGGCAACGCGTCCGCCGGCCGCGGCGGCGCCGCATCCGCCGCACTCGCCCTGCGCGCAGGCGACGAGATCGTCGTCACCGAGACGGAGCACCACGCGAACCTCATCCCGTGGCAGGAGCTCGCCGCCCGCACCGGCGCACGACTGCGCCACATCCCGGTGCGCGAAGACGGCACGCTCGACCTGGATGCGGCGACCGCCCTCGTCGGCGAGCGCACCCGCGTGCTCGCCTTCCCGCATGTGTCCAACGTGCTCGGCATCGTGAACCCGGTCGCCGACCTCGTCGCGCTCGCCCGGGCCGCCGGTGCGCTCACGGTCATGGACGCGTGCCAGTCCGCGCCGCACCTCCCGCTCGACCTGCCCGCGCTGGGCGTCGACCTCGCCGTGTTCAGCGGCCACAAGATGCTCGGCCCGTACGGCGTCGGCGGCCTCTACGGGCGCCGCGAGGTGCTCGAGGCGCTGCCGCCCTTCCTCACCGGCGGCTCGATGATCACCACCGTGACGCTCGACGGGGCGGAGTACCTGCCCCCGCCGCACCGCTTCGAGGCGGGCACCCAGCCGGTGTCACAGGCCGTGGGCCTCGCGGCCGCGGTCCGCTACCTCGACGGGCTCGGCATGGCCGCCGTGCACGCGCACGAGCGGCTGCTCGAGACGCGGATGCGGGAGGGCCTGCGCGACATCGACGGCATCCGGATGCTGGGCGACGCCGACGCCGAGCGGGTCGCGCTCGTGGCGTTCGAGGTCGAGGGCGTCCACGCACACGACGTCGGCCAGATCCTCGACGCGCGCGGTGTCGCCGTGCGGGTCGGCCACCACTGCGCACAGCCGTTGCACCGCCGCTTCGGGCTCACCGCGACGGTGCGCGCGTCCGCATCCGTGTTCAACACGGTCGACGACGTGGACGTGTTCCTCGACGCCGTCTCGGGCGTGCGCGCGTACTTCGGGGTGGGCGCATGAGCGGGCTCGACGGGCTGTACCAGGAGCTCATCCTCGACCACTCGAAGGCGCGCGACGGCTTCGGGCTCGCCGAGGAGGAGGGCGCCTGCGCGACCTCGCACCAGAAGAACCCGATCTGCGGTGACGAGATCACGCTGCGCGTGCGCCTGGACGGTGATCGCATCCGCGACGTCACGTGGGAGGGCGCCGGCTGCTCGATCTCACAGGCGTCCGCGTCCATGCTCACCGGACTCGTCGACGGCGTCGACCGTGCGCGCGCGACCGCCCTCATCGACGCGTTCCGCGAGGCGCTGCGCTCCCGTGGGAAGGTCGAGCTCGACGAGGACGAGTTCGGTGACGCGGCGGCCCTCGGCGGCGTCTCGAAGTTCACCGCGCGGGTGAAGTGCGCGATGCTCGCCTGGGTCGCCCTCGAGGACGCCCTCGCCCGCGCCTGACCGCCCTCGGGCCTACAGCCAGACGAACGGGATCATCGCGGTCAGCACGGCGGTGACCAGGAAGATCGCGGTGCCGGTGATGATGAGCATCCACTGCGTCATCGGCCGGCGCACGACGGCGGCGACACCGAGGAGGAACAGCGTGATCGCCATGAGCGGGGTGTAGAGCCCGAGCGTGTCGCCCTGGAGCCCCAGCGCGTCGGCCTCGGCGCGGAGCGCCTCCGAGCGGGCCTGCTCCTCGGCGTAACCGCCGAACAGTGCGGCCTGGTACGCCTCGTCGCTCTGCGGGTTGTGCCAGAACTCCGGCTCGGCCTCGTCCTGCGCCGCGGCCGCCTGGATGGCGGCGTCGAGCTCCTCGGAGACCGCGACGAAGTACAGCTGGTCGTACTGTGCCTGCGCGATCTGGTCGCCGGCGTCGACCGCGACCTGCAGCATCGACAGCTGCTGGATCGTCTGGCCGTCCGAGACGTACTGCTGGTTCGCCTCGAGGTAGAGCGACTCGGCGGAGGTGCCGGCCGCCTCACTCTGCGACATCTTGTCGTCGCTCTGCCCGCCGTAGAGGCTCGACTGGAACGAGGTGTACGCGGTCGCGACCGAGACGACACCCAGGAGGATGACGACGATCAGTTCGACGTGGCGCTTCCACCAGGGGTCGACGGTCGCGATGCTGGCGGTGTTCTCGGACACGGGTCCCCTTCGGTCGGGCAGGCGAATGCCCCCGGACGCTAACGGAAACGGCCCCGTCGCCGAGGCCGTTTCCGGTGGGACCACCGAGACGCGCGGGATCAGCGCGAGGAGCTGGACCAGACCGTGGTGGAGCCGCCGCCCCCGGAGGCGCGGCGGTTGCGGCGCTGGCCGCCCGTGCGCGGTGCAGCGGATGCGGCGCCGCGACCGGCGGCGGATGCGGCGGGGCGCTGCGCACCCGCGGCCGCGGGGCGACCCGAGACGGTCGCACCGGTGCCGGCCTGACGCTGACGCTGCCCGCCCTGGCTCGCACGGCCGGAGCCCTGCGCGCCCTGGCCGGCGCGACCCGAACCCTGCCCGGCGCCGCCGCGGCCGGAGCCGCCTCGACCCGAACCGCCACGACCGGCACCGCGACCGCCGCCCTGGGACTGCTGCTGCACCTGCACCGGCGCGGGCTTCACGTACGGGGCGACCTCGCCGACGAGCTCGGCGACGGCGGGGTGCGCCGCATCGACCGGCTCGAACCCGGCGGTGATCGCCGCCTGCTTCAGCATCTGCGAGACGTCGCGCTTCTGCGACGGCGTGACCACCGTGACGACCGTGCCCTCGGCGCCGGCGCGCGCGGTGCGGCCGGAGCGGTGCAGGTACGCCTTGTGCTCGGTCGGCGGGTCGACGTGCACGACGAGCTCGACGCCGTCCACGTGCACGCCGCGGGCGGCGACGTCGGTGGCGACGAGCACGCGCACGCCGCCGTCCTCGGCGGGGGCGCCGAACGCGGCGAGGTTGCGCTCGCGGGCGTTCTGCGACAGGTTGCCCTGCAGATCGACGGCGGGGATGCCGGCGGCGGTGAGCGACTTGGCGAGCTTCTTCGCCTGGTGCTTGGTGCGGGTGAAGAGGATGCGGCGGCCGGTGCCCGAGGCGAGCGTGCGCACCAGCTCGTTCTTCGCGTCGTCTGAGACGAGCAGCACCCGGTGCGTCATCGCGGCCGCGGGGACGCTGGACTCGTCGACCTCGTGACGAACCTCGTTCTGCAGGAACTTGCGGACCAGGCCGTCGATGCCGCGGTCGAGCGTGGCGCTGAACAGCATCCGCTGCCCGCCCGTGGGGGTGGCACCGAGGATGCGGGTGACGACCGGGAGGAAGCCCAGGTCGGCCATGTGATCGGCCTCGTCGAGCACGGTGATCTCGACGCGGTCGAGGTGGATGAGCTTCTGCTTCATCAGGTCGTCGAGACGGCCCGGGCAGGCGACGACGATGTCGACGCCGTCGCGGAGCGCCTGCTCCTGCGGACGCTGGCTGACGCCGCCGAAGATCGTGGTGACGCGAAGACCGGAGACCTCGGCGAGCGGGGTGAGGGTGGCCGCGATCTGCGTCGCGAGCTCACGGGTCGGGGCGAGCACGAGGCCGCGGGGGCGGCCCGGGGTGCGGCGGCCGTCCGCGAGGCGGGCGACCATCGGCAGCGAGAACGCGAGCGTCTTGCCGCTGCCGGTACGGCCGCGGCCGAGCACGTCGCGGCCGGCGAGGGAGTCGGGCAGGGTGCTCTGCTGGATGGGGAACGGTTCGGTCTTGCCGGACTCGGTCAGGACGGTGGCCAGGCGTGCGGGCACGCCGAGGTCGAGGAACGAAGGCATAGGGATGCGACTTTCGGGAAGGCGCGACCGGAAGTCGATCGCGGAGGTGGGCGACGGCGCGGATCCGCGCATCGGTTCGCCGCTCGAGAAGAGGCCCGGCGGTCCGTGGACCGGGGCAGCGTATCGACGACGCAGGCGCCATGAGCGCCGCACCGACCCTAGCACGCACCTCCTGTGCGCCCGCCCGGCGGCTTCCCCCGCCGCCGGGCGGATGCCGCGGCTACGCCATCGCGAGCACCTGCTCCAGCCGGGCGTAGCTGGACTCCATGCCTTCGGTCATGCCGGTGGCGAGGACCATGTCGCGGGTCTCCTTGTCCGGGTACTCGATGAGCAGCGTGAGGAGGGTCGCGCCGTCCTCCTCGTAGAGCTGCAGGTCGTTGACGGTGGACGGGAAGTCGGTGTCCGTCATGTGCTCGGTGGTCACCATCCGCCGTGTCGGCTGGCTCAACAGCGTCTCGCCGTCGAATCCGAACGGCTCGCCGGGGGTGTCGCCGACCGGCGCCCAGGCGTAGCGGTAGCGACCGCCCGGGGTGGGGTCGAGCTCGCAGGCGGTCATCTCCCACCCGTCGGGGCCCAGCATCCACTGCCGGAGGAGTTCCGGCTCGGTGTGCGCGCGCCAGACGAGCGCCTGCGGACCCTCGATCAGGCGGGTGATGCGCACGTGGGTGTCATCGAGCAGTTCGGTCTGCGTGCCCTTGCCGCCGGCGTAGTCGCGGAGGTCCTGCAGCACGGCGTCGAGCTGGTTCATCGCCATGCGCGAGCCCTCGACGGCACCCATCTGCACGACCGTCTCAAGGGTTTCGAGGGAGGTGAAGTACGTGATGTTGCGCAGTCGGGAACCGGTCTCGGTCTCCTCGAAGACGAACCGCATCCGCATGGACGGCATGCCCTCCATGGGCTCGCCGTGCTCGTCGGCGAACGCGTCGAGCACCTCGAACGCGTCGGGTTCCTCGATGCGCAGGATCTCCCAGAAGCCGCGGGAGTGCTCGCCGTTCGGACTGGTCATCTCGTAGCGCACCTTGCCGCCGACGGTGAAGTCGAACTCGGTGAAGGTGGCGGGCCAGCCGGGAGGGCCCCAGAAGCGCTCGAGCTGGCGCGGATCGGTGAGTGCGCGCCACAGTCGTTCCTTCGGCGCCGCGAAGTCGGCGACGAGCGTCATGGTGAGCGACTCGGGATCGGTGGTGATGTCGGTGACGGGCATGTCGGTCTCCTCGATCGGGGTGGATGCGGCGGGGTCGCCGCATCCGGTCATGGGTCTTGGGCCAGGAGCGCGTCGAGGCGGTCGACGCGGGCGCGCCACAGGTGCTCGTATCGGTCCAGGAGGATGCGGGCCCGGGCGATCGTCTCCGGCCGGGCGCGGACGAGGCGCTCACGGCCCTCGGCACGCTTGACCACGAGCTCGGCCGCTTCGAGCACGGCGACGTGCTTCTGGATCGCGGCGAACGACACGTCGTAGGCCGCGGCGAGCGTGGACACCGACTGCTCCGCGTCGATCGTGCGTCGCAGGATGTCGCGCCGTGTGGCGTCGGCGAGCGCGCGGAAGATCCGGTCCACCGCGGCGTCGTCGAGATCAGAATGTACAACCATTTGGTTGCACGTTAGCCCCGGTGGGCCGATCGCACAAGACCCGGTTTCGCTCGCACCACGGCGCCCCGCCAGGATGGGAGTCGTCCGAACCCGAACGGAGCAGCGATATCGCGCGCCCTCATGTTCGTCGCGCTGGCGCTGTGTCAGTGGGCGCCGTGGATCCTCGCCGTGCTGCTACCCGGCCCCGTCGCCGCTGTCGCAGGGGCTCTGCTGTTCGCCGCGCTCGTCGCATGGGCCGTCCGGCGCACGCCCGCGGCCGACCGGCGCCGATGGGGGCTGTCCGCCCGGCGCCCCGCCGGCCGCCTGCTCCTGACGGGGCTCGCAACCGGCGCCGTCGCGTACTTCGCGGTGTTCGGCATCCGGCGCATCGCCGGCGGCCTCGGCCTGCACGCCGGATGGAACCTCGGCGCCTATCTCCTGAAGGAGGGCGACCCGGCGCTCGTGCGGCTCACCGCGGACCTGCCCACCGGCTGGGGCGGGTGGAGCGATTGGGTGAGCGTCGCCGGTAACGCCGTGCTGCTCGTCGCGACCCTTGTGCTGACGCGCCGGCGTCGCGCATCCGTCGGCGAACTCAGTCGGATGCGGCAGCGCAGCTGACGCACATCGTCGCGAAGGGCCGGGCCTCGAGCCGGGCGGGCGGGATGGGCTGGCCGCACCGGACGCACACCCCGTAGGTGCCGGTCTCGACGCGCTCCAGGGCGGCGATCACATCGGCGCGTTCGGCGAGCGCCGCACGCCGGAGCGCGTCCACCCGCTGCCACTCGCCGGACAGGGTGGAGCCCTCGGGGTCGTGTTCGTCGTCGGCGGTGCCGTCGGCACGGTCCGCGCGCAGGCTCGCCTCGTCCTCGTCGAGCCGGGCGAGCATCGTGTCGAGCTCCTGCGCGCGGGCGCGCAGCCCGGCCACCGCGGCGCCTGCGGCGAGCGCATCGGTGACGCCGGGTGCGGCATCCATGACGGGCCGGTCGGGGCGGGGATCGGTCATGCCCGGGAGACTACGCCGAACCGCTGGCCGCACGGCCCGGCGCAACTAGACTGGTCGCGTCCGGCACCCGCGATCCATGGAGCTCAGCCGCGTGACCACCCCCACCGAGAACCCCACCGCCGCGCGTCCCGTCGCCGACACGGTGGAGAACGCCATCGCCACGCCTGAGAAGGAGCAGCCGTACGCGGCGCTCGGCCTCAAGGACGACGAGTACGCGAAGATCCGCGAGATCCTCGGCCGCCGCCCCACCTCGGGCGAGCTGGCGATGTACTCGGTCATGTGGAGCGAGCACTGCTCCTACAAGTCCTCCAAGATCTACCTCCGCACGTTCGGCGAGAAGGTCTCGGACGAGATGAAGACCCGCCTCATGGTGGGCATGGGCCAGAACGCCGGCGTCGTCGACATCGGCGAAGGCTGG
>Ga0180217_1004508_pt1 | contig 10979 bp, 15 predicted proteins | sample eDN3rd37CBELigOP_FD_128521 | JGI IMG/M metagenome (GOLD analysis project Ga0180217, IMG submission 128521) | Enriched Organic Plus compost microbial communities from Emeryville, California, USA - eDNA 3rd pass 37_C BE-Lig OP (version 2) (version 2) ... | reverse complement strand
GGCGCCTTCCCAGTTCCGGATTTCTGTCTCATCTTCGCTCCTTTGAAAGGCTACGATGAGCCAGAAATCCTCCGCTCTCAATTAAGCCCGTTTGGTCCCATTAGCGCTGACGCCGGACAGTCTGCCTAGGAACGACCGAACTGGCGGCGCATTGCTGAACGGCAGTCGTCCTAAGGACAATTCGTCGCGGATGGGAGAGGACCTAGCGGCAAGATAAACACCGGAACAGGGAACGATCAGGACGCGAACAGGGAATTAAGCCTCTGATAACAGAGAACGTGTAGAGCATCCCTAAGCATCCATTGTTTGTGCAGCTGTTTGGCTTGGACGCGATCTGTATTCATCGTCGATCGCCATGCGAACGAGCTAGTAACGACCGTCATTGCGTCAAGGCAAAGCATCTTGGCGGACGCACCCAAAGTTTAACAGCGGTAGTGTTGCGAGGCTCACGCTCTGCTGCAGAAGGTGCTCGAGAAATGACGTTAGATACTTAGAAGCGAGCCGTCTCCTCTCGAACGTATGGGTGGTACCGCCGCCCCCCCAGTTTGCCTCAGTTTGAGCAGCCCAGTGGCGACAAAGTGCATCGGACTCCAATCCTGTCGGTGCTGCGCTCAGGCCAAATCAGTCAAAAAATACTTTAAGCTATTGTTTAGCAATGCCCGCGCGCTGCATCACATCGGTCCACTTTTCGATATCAGACACAAGCTTAGTCTTAAGCTCCTCAGGAGAGCTCGCTTCGGCCTGCACACCAAGCTCAAGGTACCGCTTCCGGATTGCCGGATCGGCCAAAATCTCACGCATGGCGGCGTTGACGGTTTCAATTACATCTTTCGACGTGCCGACTGGAGCGTAGAGACCGTTCCAGGAGACCACTTCAAGGCCTGCCACACCCTGCTCCTGCGCCGTCGGACTGTCCGCCAGTTCTGCAATTTCCGACCGTTTGGAACCGGTGGTCGCCAAAACTCGGATTTTCTTGTCTGCAAGCAACCCTCGGATCGCCGCGGGAATCTCAACAACAACATCGATGTCTTTTCGCAGCAGGGATGCCATGACATCGCCGCTGGCCTTATGGGGAACGATTTCAGCTTCGATGCTCGCGCTAACCTTAAGCAATTCAGCGGTGAAATGTTGACCGCTCCCAATCGCTATCGTTCCGATATCCAAACTGCCCGGCTTTGATTTTGCAGCAGTGACAAAATCTCGAAGAGATTTGTAAGGTGATTCGGCGCCTGTAACGACCACCAGTTCAAAGGTCCCAAGCAGTGAGATCATCTCGAACTGCGTAACAGGATCGACCGGGAGAGACTTAAACATCGCGGCGCTGATGGCTGTGCCATTCGCTACAAGACCGAGCGTATACCCGTCTGGCTTGGCATTGGCCACCGCGCGGGCAGCAACAATGCCTCCGGCGCCAGGCCTGTTATCGATCACGAATGGCTGCCCAAGCCTCTTGCTTAGTTCTCCGGCCACCAGACGAGCCGTTACGTCACCCACACCACCCGCGCCAAACGGCAGCACGATTGTCACTGGACGGCTCGGGTACTTGCCCTGAGCAACGACCTGATCGAGGCCAGCCGTCAACAACAAAGCCGCGGCCAAACCCGCCCCAAACATCCGACGGCTCATCATATCGATCCGCAGCATCCATTCCTCCCCATCAAAACAAGCCGTGAAAGCAAAAATCGGCGCCTACCTTGTACTGGATGACTCAAGTTCGTTAATCAAGGCCGTCGCGCCTGACTTCATCATCCAGCTTAAACAGCCTCACGGCATTATCAGTGAGAATGAGCCTGCGCTCTTCATCGGTGAGTGCCGCATCGTCCAGAACCTTGAATCGCTGCTCATGCAACGAACGCGGAACACGAACCCAGCGCCAAGTCGCGGACCAATCCGTTCCGAAAAGAATTCGATGCGGGCCGATGTGGTCCAGCGCAAACCTCAAATGCTCGGCACTGGTCCCAACGACATCAAGATAAACATTCTCGTTCCGCATAGCGACCGTCATTGAGCTATCGAAATACCGGCCAACACTACGGCCCATCTTTGTCAGGATGATCCGCGCATGGGGGTGACGGCATGCAACCTCATCAACCCAGAGCGGATCCCCATAAAACAAGCCTCCAGGAAACTGGGTCCAGGCAGTCGGAAACTGAATTGGGACCTCGTGGTTTGAAACCACCCTCATAAGGCCATCCAAGTCACGGGCAATGTGCTCGGGATGGATTTCATTTGTAAGCGCTCTAACGAATATCTCTCCGACGCCTTTCATCTTAAGCGTTGTCAGGCAACGCTCGATCTCTTCGGGTGCCCACTCCCGCGTCGGCCCCGGATCATCATGATAGCCCGCCGCCTCCTGATCATGACCAACACGGGCCAACCCGGCCAACCTGTTGGGATGTCGGGCAACAGATTGAGCCACTTGATCGTTCGAGACATAGCCAGGCCGAGCTTGAACGAGCGCGAACCCCACTCCATGCTTGTCCATGTCCCCAATGAGATCATCGGAATTATCGATGGGAGACTCGATCAGACTGCGATTGTAAAGGTCTGGGTGACGCGTGCGGAGCGCGATCAGATCTGCCGCTGTTTTAACATATGGACTAAGATCGCTATAAGATGGGAAGCTCCACACGTGCGTGTGCGTGTCGATGATCATTGGCTATGCTCAAATATACGGTTTCCTGGACAACCGCGCCTTTCGATTGCTGGCTATTTCCAGCGCATTCCCTTAGGCTCAATGACGAATGTGTCAAGGGCAGCGGCAATATCCTCCACGAACACCGCCCCAACGTCCCGGCGCGCTACAGGCAGCACACCATCTGCGTGAACCGCCCCAACCGGCGGAGCAAGGCATGCGTGTGGGATCGCATCCTATCGGTGGCTTCAAGGCGCACCACGGTGGCATTTAAATGATTCGATGCCTCACCGATCTGCGTTCATCGGCATGCGACGATCAGTCAGAAAGAACAGGCGAGATTCCCATCATTCTCTCAAAGCATCGGCACGGAAAGAACCCGTCCGCCGACTATGGCGGACCGATGCCACATGGAATGTGGCCAGACCCTATGTCTTTAACGATTTTGCCCCATCGAGTGGCGCGGCATGTAAAGGCGGCCCTGTTGAGTCGCGATGCCCATCTCCAGACTGTCGGCGATCCGGCGGGCACGCTCGATGAAATAAGCCGCCGCCTGGGGCGGACACATCTCCACGGCCGTTTGTTCGAAAAGAGCCAGCCAACGGTCGAAGTGCCGGCCGTCGATCGGAAGGCTGACATGCTTTGGCATCGGCTGCCCATGATAGCGACCGGTCATGAGCACGACCGACGACCAGAAGGCACAGAGCTTTGCGATGTGATGCTCCCAATCGACAATTTTAGCAGCGAAGATCGGCCCGATTAACGGATCGCGTTGGACACGCCCGTAAAACGTCCGGACCAGACGCTCGATCATGGCTTCGTCAATACCGGTCCTTTCCATGATCTCCACCGTGATTCGGGCACGCCGCTGTTGTGCGTCCTCCGAGCCAATCCGCGAGCCCGCAGGCGTGTCTCCAACGGGCTTAGAGGTTGTTCCATCGGAACGCGGCTGGTCCGTGCTCATGCTGCTGCATCCAAAAATGACAACGCGGCCTGCGTGGCGCGCGTCGCCGCGACCGGGATCCAATCGCGATCAATGCCCTTATCTTCTTTCGAAAAGCGAGCCCGGCACCTCACGTCTTCGAGCGCCATTCCCGGGTGACCGCGTTCGAAATCGTCGCGGCCCGACGCTTCGATTCGGTCACACCCAGCGACGGTGTCCTGAACGGCAAATGCCTGGATCATCCTCATCGTATCGCTCCCACGTCGCCGACATCGATCGGCGACGCCTCGCTTGCTTCGAGCGCAAGCACCAGCCAGTTCGGACATTCGCCAATCCCCAGGCTGGCCGACGCGAACATCCTATCCAAGCATTCGGCCTTTGAAAGACGACCGGTTTCGGCACGGTCGAAACGACGTTTCAAACATTCAGGTTGCTGGCGGGAGACGCTGCGCATGCGCGCCTCCTGATATAAAGATATATTCTATATATATCTTTATAGGTCCAACCACAAGGGTGGAACGCATGATCGATCATCCGTCCTCGATCGAACCGCGAGAGCCGAACATTTCCGGCGATTAGGGGCTCCGTTCGATCGACGTTTCCCGACGCGCCAGACTGATCGCAATCGATTCCGCCATGCGCTCGGCAATCTCAATCAAGCGGTCGGCTGCCTCCTTCTCGCAAACGTCCCGCGCCGCCTGCCGGAACAACAACAGCCAACGCGGCAGGAGCGATGCCTTGATCTGGGAGTGCCTCAGGTGCGCCGGAATGAATTCACGCGCCTGATACGACCGGTCCAGTCCCGTCACATAACACCAGAACGCGGCGACCTTCTTCAGATGGGGCGCCCAATCCTCCCCGATGAGATCGGAGAAAACGGGGCCGAGCAGAGCATCCTGCCGAACCTTGCCATAAAAGTTCGCAACCAACTCATCGATCAGCGGCGCTGAAATGCCGTTGTCAGAAGCATGACGAGACGAACCTGCGGGCTGCGTCATCGGCTCACCTGGTCTGTTCTGGACGCCCTAGGCCGCCGGCGTGATACCGAAATCGCGGGGTCGAAGCACCAAATCCGCGAGAGTGTAGCGGTCGAGTGTTCCCAAGAATGCCTCGAGCGCCTCTTTCAGCGCGCCCCGCAACCGGCAGCGCGGCGTGATCACGCATTCGTTGCCAGATGAAAAGCATTCGACAAGCGCAAAATCCGGCTCGGTTGCGCGCAAGACGTCCCCGAGGCGAATCTTGTCGGGACTCACGGCCAGAGCGAGCCCCCCCGAGCGTCCACGGATAGCCTTCAGATAACCCGTGCGCGTGAGCTGATTGACGACCTTCATCAGATGCGCGCGGGAAATTCCATAGACCTTGGCGGTTTCGTCGATGGTGATGAGATGCTCGCCGCGAGTCGCGGCGTACATCAGAACACGCAAGGCGTAATCGGAAAAATTCGTCAATCGCATCGCGTTTCCAACATCCCATGAACCATCGAACGCTTGATTAAGATGCATCTTCCAAGTATCTTTTCAAGCCTCAACCGTTGGCTTGATTGCGGCAGATATCGATGGACGATCGCATATGTCGCGCATTCCAAATTCATCGCACATTCCAAAGGAACTTCCGGCCGGCCTCGTCGCCTATGGCCAATCGCCGGTCTTCACACCGGATACACTTCCGGCCAAGCTGCAAGCGGCGCACTCGACCAAGACCGGAACTTGGGGATTGCTCCACGTGCTTGAAGGAGCGGTGCTTTACCGCCTCGAACCGCCTCGCGAGGGCGAGACGCTGATCACCGCGGGCGAAACCGTCGTCATCGAATCTGGAATTCCGCACCGGGTCGCGTTTGTCGAACCCGGACGATTCTATATCGAGTTTTACCGCTCCTCCGGCGTCATCGAGTAGGGACTTGTCAGTGAGCCCGAAAGCTTTCTCGCGGCGAACAGAACGACAAGGCTCAACGCCAGGAGTTTCGCCAGCTCGAAGACGATATAGAGATTGTGCAGATGGGACGGCTCCGGCACTTCTCCAGCGATGATCAGACCGACCCGCTGATCGAGAAGCGGCAACAGCCAGATCGCTTCCGTCACGACGATCAGCGCTGCGGCGATCATGGCGCTCACACACGCCCATGCGCGATCCCCCGCTAGAACAACCACCAGCAATGCTGCCGATAGCAACCACTCCACCTTGCTGAAGATCGCGAAGGTGTGCCGGCCGACATCCAATGCCACTGGCAACGACAGACTCGGAGCCAGAAACTTCACCGGAGTGGCTAGGAACGACACGCCCAGCAACATACCGAGCCATATGGCTGCGACGATCAAAATCGCTACCAACCATCTTTGATACGTCGCGTTCCGCTGGAAGCCCATTGCATTCTCTGGCATCGAGAAATAAGATATATACACAATACTTCTTTTTCGCGAACTGCGTCAATCGACGAGCGGCTTTGGAACACGTCATGCAGGTGGAACGAGTGGACGGCGCCTTCGTGATCGATGCGGCCTTGATCGGCGAATTGCTCGACGTTTCCGCCCCCGACGTCCCGCCTTTGATGCGGGATCGCACCATTACATGCGTATGCGAAACCGGGATCGATGCTGATCGAGACACCTTTCGACTAAATATCTTTCATCGCACGCGGCACGTCCGCCTTCGTGTCGACGCGACCGGGCGCGTTCTGCAACGCTCTATTATCGACCTCGGCGAGGCGTTTTCCAGTTGGACACGACGAGCGACTGGGACAGGCATGCCTCGGCCGTTCACGAGCGTGTCATCAGCGGATTAGAATGATCGGGTCGATTGCAGCTTCGATGCTCGCATAAGGCGCGGATTCATCGATTTATGACAAAACCATCGAGGCATTGAAGGCCGCTTCATGATCGGACAACTCACTATCAGCGAACGTCAGTCCGCCCTTGTCATCCTGCTGATTCTGGCGGGCGTCGGACTGGCATTGGCGGCTATTGGACGGAACGACCCTCTCGCTGGACACGGCGCGCTGATTCTGCTCCTGGCGATCGCGGGCATTTTCGCAGTTATTTCCGGCTATTATTCGCCGGAGCCATCGGACGAGCGCTTGGCGCATTATTATGACGACCCGACCAAGGTCGGCATCATCCTGGCCATGGGATGGGCGGTGTTCGGACTTTTCATCGGAGACTGGGTCGCCTGGCTTCTGGTATATCCCGAACTGACGTTCGACGCCGGCTGGGCCAGCTTCGGCCGCATCCGCCCGGTCCACACCACGTCGGTCATCTTCGGTTTCGGCGGCAACGCACTGATCGCGACATCGCTTTACGTCTTGCAGCGAACCTCTCGTGCCCGGCTGCCCGACCAACTCAGTCCGTGGTTCGTCCTCGCCGGCTACAATCTGTTCTGTCTGCTGGCCGTCACCGGCTACATGATAGGTATCACGCAGTCCAAGGAATATGCCGAGCCGGAATGGTATGCCGACATCCTGCTGGTAATCGTCTGGGTGGTTTACTTCGCTATCTATCTTCGCACCCTGACGCGACGCAAAGAGCCGCACATCTACGTCGCCAACTGGTATTATATGGCCTTTATCCTGGTCGTCGCGATCCTGCACATCGTCAACAATCTCGCCGTTCCAGTGTCGTTCGGCCACGCCAAGAGCTACTCCGCCTTCTCGGGCGTTCAGGATGCGATGACGCAATGGTGGTACGGCCACAACGCGGTGGCGTTCTTCCTCACCGCCGGCTTTCTCGGCATGATGTATTATTATCTGCCGAAGCAGGCGAACCGTCCGATCTTTTCCTATCGGCTGTCGATCATCAGCTTCTGGGGCATCACGTTCTTCTACATGTGGGCCGGCTCGCATCACCTGCACTACACGGCTCTTCCTCATTGGGTGCAGACGCTCGGCATGACGTTCTCGGTGATGCTGCTGGTGCCGTCCTGGGCCTCGGCCGCCAACGCTCTCCTGACGCTCAACGGAGCGTGGGATAAGGTCCGCGATGACGCAACGCTTCGTTTCATGATGGTGGCGGCGGTGTTCTACGGCCTGTCCACCTTCGAGGGGTCGTTCATGGCGATCCGCTCCGTCAACTCGCTGTCTCACTACACCGACTGGACCGTCGGCCACGTCCATGCCGGCGCGCTCGGTTGGGTCGCCATGATCACCTTCGGCGCGATCTATGCGTCGGTGCCATGGCTATGGAAGCGCAAAGGCATGTATTCGGCGCGGCTTGTCGAGGTCCATTTCTGGCTCGCGGTGGCCGGCACCATCATCTATGTCTTCGCGATGTGGAACTCCGGCATCATCCAGGGGCTGATGTGGCGGACCTACAACGAGAGCGGCACACTCGCCTATTCCTTCGTCGATTCGCTCGTGGCCATGCGGCCCTATTACATCGCGCGCGCCATCGGCGGCCTGCTCTTCTTAATCGGCGCGCTGGTCGGCTGCTACAACATCTGGATGACGATCCGCACCGCGCCGCGGACCGCCGGCGAGGCGGTCTCCGACAGGCCCGATGCCATTATCGCGGGCACGTCCGCGCTTCAGCCCGGGGAGTGACGCATATGTTCGGGCTTCACTATCGGCTGGAGCGAAAAGCCGTCAGTCTTGTCCTCGCGATCGTCGGCGTCGCCAGCGTCGGCGGCATCGTCGAGATCGCGCCGCTGTTCACCATCCATCAGACGGTCGAAGACGCGCCCGACATGCGACTCTATACGCCGCTCGAACTCGCGGGCCGGAACATCTATATCCGCGAGGGTTGCTACGCCTGCCACTCGCAGATGATCAGAACGCTGCGCGACGAGGTGGAGCGCTACGGCCCCTACTCCCTCGCCGTCGAATCCAAGTACGATCATCCGATGCTGTGGGGCTCCAAGCGAACCGGGCCGGACTTGGCGCGGATCGGCGGCAAGTATTCCGACGAATGGCATGTCGCGCATCTCAACAATCCCCGCGCCGTGATGCCGGAATCGATCATGCCGGCCTACGCATGGTTGTCTCGAACCACGTTGCGGATCAACGATCTCGAGGCCCAACTCAAGGCCATCCGGGCCGTCGGCGTGCCTTACACCGACGAGATGATCGCCAACGCGTCCGCCGATGCCTACGCGCAGGCCGCGCCCGATTCTCCGGGCGCGGAAGGGGTGACAAAACGTTACGGGGAAGCGACGAACGTGCGGAGCTTCGACGGCAGGCCGGGCACGCCGACGGAAATGGACGCCCTCGTTGCCTATCTCCAAATTCTCGGACGGCTGACCGACGCCGCCCATAAACCCGTCGCCTCGATTGGGAGATAACGATGGGATTCGACCACGGAACGCTCGTCTGGTTCTCGAAATCGTTCGGCCTGTTCTACCTCATCGGGCTGTCGGTCCTGGTGTTGGCGTATGTCTTCTGGCCGTCGAACAAGAAGCAGTTCGACAATGCCGCCGAATCCATCATCCGCGATGAGGACAAGCCATGGCAGTGACCGAGCGTGATCCTCACACGGGCTATCTGACCACCGGGCACGAATGGAACGGCATCAAGGAGCTCAACACGCCGGTGCCGAAGGCGGTGATCGTCTTTCTCGTCGCGACCGTCCTGTTCTCTCTCATCTACTGGATCTTGTTTCCGGCCTTTCCGCTGGGGTGGACCTACACCAAGGGGCTGCTCGGGATCGACCAGCGCACGACCGTCGCCCAATCCCTTCAGCAGGCGGCTCTCGAGCGGCAGGACTGGACCCAGCGGATCGAGGCCGAGAGCTATCAGGCGATCCAGACCGATCCGGCGCTGATGACCATCGTACGCCAGACCGGCCGCACCCTGTTCGGCGACAATTGCGCAGCCTGCCATCGCTTCGACGCGAAAGGCGGCAAGGGCTTCCCGAACCTGACATCCAGCTCCTGGCTGTGGGGCGGCGACGCGGAGGCCATTGCCGAAACGATCCGCGTCGGTATCAATTCCAGCCATCCCGAGACGCGTGTGGCCCAGATGCTCGCCTTCGGACGCGATCAGATTCTGTCCGAGATCGAGGTAAAGAACGTCGTCGGTTATGTGCGATCGCTCTTCGATCCCGAGGCGGGAAAACAAATCCCAGATGACCAGCTCAACGCGGGAAAGCAGGTTTTCGGCGCGCAATGCGCCTCCTGCCACGGCGAAAACGGCAAGGGAAACACCAGCCTCGGCGCGCCCGATCTGACCGATCCGCACTGGATCTACGGCGGCGATCCGCAATCCCTCTTCACGACGGTTTGGAGCGGCCGGCAAGGCCACATGCCGACATGGGAGGGCCGGCTCGGCGCGGTCGACCGCAAGATTCTCGCGCTTTACCTCGTCGACCTGAGGTCGCGCGACCCATGAGCGACACACCGGCTCCCACCGCACCAAGACGAAAGGCCGCGATCTGGCTCGCGATCGGCCTCGGCCTCGCGCTTCTCGTCACGGCCAACGGCCACCTCGTCTATGTCGCGGTGACCTCGCAGCCGGGTTGCGTCGATCATGTCCGGCAAGGCAGCGGAACGCAGGACCGCTTCAGCGCAGCACGATCATCGTGTTCTCCTCCGCAGCAATCATTGCAGAAATGAAGCGAGGCCGACCGTGACGACGATCCCAGCCCTGGTTCCGCCCGCGCCGCGCGACAAGATCTGGAAGCGCGACCTTGCGCCCTCCGCCCCGTTCGCATGGCTGGCCGCGGGTTGGCGCGACCTCCTCGTGGACCCACTCGCGAGCCTCAGCTATGGGCTTCTGGTGTTCCTTGTCTCTATCGCGACCGTCATCGGACTGGTCGCGTTCGGGTGGGACCACATCCTGTTTCCGGCATTCGCGGGCTTCATGGTGGTCGGGCCGCTGCTCGCGATCGGTCTCTACGAGAAGAGCCGCCGCCTCGCAGAAGGAGAGCCCGTCAGCCTTATGCGCATGATCCTCGTCAAGCCGGAATCGGGCGGACAGATTCTGTTCACCGGCGTCTTGCTCTGCCTGTTGATGCTTTTGTGGATGCGCACCGCGGTGATCATCTACGCATTGTTTTTCGGGCTGCTGCCGTTCCCGGGGCTGGACCATATCGCCTCCATGCTGTTCTCCACGCCGACTGGATGGGCGATGCTTTTCGTTGGGAGCGCGGTCGGCGGTCTGTTCGCGGCGTTTTCATTTGCCATCAGCCTGTTCTCGATTCCCATGCTCCTGAGCGAGCGCGTTGATGCGTTCACGGCCATGGGGATCAGCACGGCACTGGTGTGGAACAACCTGCGCGTGATGCTGATCTGGGGCGCCATCGTCCTCGCGCTGTTTCTCCTAAGCTTGGCGACCGGCCTTCTCGGCTTGATCGCGGTGTTTCCGGTGCTGGGTCATGGCACCTGGCACGCCTACCGGGCCGTTCGCACGGGGGCCGGCGGACGAGACGACTGATGAACTGCTGCACGCCAGCATCCGACGTTATCGCCGCCGCGGACATC
>Ga0180217_1004507_pt1 | contig 10980 bp, 8 predicted proteins | sample eDN3rd37CBELigOP_FD_128521 | JGI IMG/M metagenome (GOLD analysis project Ga0180217, IMG submission 128521) | Enriched Organic Plus compost microbial communities from Emeryville, California, USA - eDNA 3rd pass 37_C BE-Lig OP (version 2) (version 2) ... | reverse complement strand
TATCCGGAATATATTGCAGGACTATGAGTCTGAGGATATCCAAGAAATTCGGGTTATCGATAATAAAAGCCGTGTAGTTGGGAGCTCAAACCCATATAGTCAGGGAATTGTTGGCAGAAAAACGAATGAGGATTCGGTCAAACGTACGTTACTGCTTGGCGACAATCCAGATTATGTGCGCTTAGATGAATCAACGTATGATCGGATGTATGTATCTTCAACACCAATTCGTTCGAATGGAGATATCATCGGCGCAATCTTTTTAATCGCGAGGATGGAAAATGTCTATGATGATATAAAAGAAATCAATGATATTTTTGTAACGGGTACTGGAATTGCGATGGCGATTACGGCAGTCCTTGGAATCTTTGTCGCTCAAACGATTACAAGACCAATTTCAGCAATGAGAAAGCATGTTTTAGAATTAGGAAGAGGTAATTTTTCAAAGAAGGTAAAATTATTCGGCCATGACGAGATTGGTCAACTTGCAATGACCTTCAATAATTTATCGAAAAAAATACAAGATGCACAAGCGACAACAGAAGGGGAACGTCGCAAGCTCTCTTCTGTGCTTGCTCATATGACAGATGGGGTAATTGCAACCGATAAAAAGGGGCGGATAATCTTAATCAATACGCCTGCAATTGACATGCTAGATGTTTCACGTGAAACAGTCCTTGATCAGTCAATTGTTTCCGTCTTAGGGTTAGATGAACAATATACTTTTGAGCAGCTTGTTCACGATATAGATACGGAAATCCTTGATTTTAGTACGCATAAAAAACAATACATTATAAAGGTTAGTTTTTCAGTTATTAAAAAGGAATCAGGCATTATCAATGGTTTAATTGCTGTATTATATGACGTGACCGAGCAAGAAAAGATTGAAAGTGAGAGACGAGAGTTTGTCGCAAATGTTTCACATGAATTACGAACACCATTAACGACAATGCGGAGCTATCTTGAAGCACTAGCAGATGGTGCTTGGGAGGATGAAAAGATTGCGCCTCAGTTTTTACATGTAACGCAAACCGAAACAGAACGGATGATTAGGTTGGTCAATGACTTGCTGAAGTTATCAAAACTAGATAGTAAGGATTATCGTTTATCCAAGGATTTAATTGATTTTACAAAGTACTTCCACCGAATCATTGACCGATTTGAAATGACAAGGAAGCAGCATATCTCCTTTATTCGAAATTTACCTGAGAAGCCCATTTATCTGGAAATCGATCAAGATAAGATGACACAGGTTCTCGATAATATTATTTCAAATGCTTTGAAATATTCACCTGAGGGAGGAACGGTATCCTTTCAAGTGGAAGAATCAAATGATGAAATCGTCGTAAGCGTAAGAGACCAGGGTGTTGGAATACCGAAGGATAACATCAATCGAATTTTTGAGCGATTTTACCGGGTGGACAAAGCACGCACACGTAAATTAGGAGGAACAGGGTTAGGTCTTGCGATTGCCAAGGAGATGGTCGTTGCTCATGGAGGCAGGATTTGGGCTGAAAGTGAAGAAGGGGTAGGTACAACTATTTTCTTTACCCTACCAATCAATGTGAATCAAGATGGTTTAGAGGATGATTGGGATGAAGTATGAATCAATAAAAACAACAATTTTAATTCTCTTAGTGCTTTCTAGCATTGTTCTTACATGGTCTTTGTGGACGTATCAGCCCCAATACGATCACCTAGGAGAAAATGATGACTTAGTAGCGGAAGTAACGACAAATATTACAAAGGACGCCTCCGAAATTATAAGGCCAACTAAAATTCTTTATCATATTGATGGTCAGCATTTTGGGACTTTTAACGAGACGGAACTGAACCGAGTCATGAAAGAACTTAGGTCTTGGGAAATTGATGAGGTCCACAACATTACACATACTGTTCAGGATCAAGGTTTAGCAGACTTCTTAAAGCAAAATGGACAAGTTGAAATATACTTTCCTGATCCGTTTCCGCTAGAGCTTTATAAATCGTTTATTAAAAAAATTAATGATAAGGATCATTCCTTCATTTCGTTTGACCGATTTGTAATTGATGTCAATTCTGAAGAAGATGGCGAAGGGATTGTGTACTTTGTGTCCACCGGTGACAACTTAGTGTATGAGGGCCGTGTCAATAGTAGGCTTACAAGGGAATATCGGAAAAACTTTTATACAACGGCGACGAGATATCCCGAGCAAATTGAATATGAACTATCAGATACGAATTCAGTCTACTTACCGAAGGACACAACAATTGTAGAACGTGTTGACTATTATATTGATGCGATTGAAATTGATACCTTTAAAGATCGCTTATTCACCAATTCAAGTCTTGTTAAGCGGGATGTTCTTACTACAGGTGAAGTTCATACCGATGGAACAAGGTTACTAAGAGCGTATAATAATAAAAAGTATATTGAGTTCATTAATCCAACAAGAATTAGTGGAGAACCAGCACAGACAACAGATTTAATTCAAACTAGCATTGATTTTGTTAATGAACATGTTGGATGGACAGATGATTACCGCTTTTTTAGGTGGAGTAAAGAGAGTCAAACGACAGTTTTTAAACTCTATGTAAAAAATATCCCTGTTTTTAGTCAAAATAAACTAACAGATATTACACAACAATGGGATAACAATGATATAGCGAGATATTTTCATCCATCCATAAACTTACGAATCGATTTGGACTCAATTAAGGTGAGACTACCAAAAGGCGAAAAGGTAATGGAGGAAATTATAAGTAAGCCAAATTTTAATCCTGAATTGCTCGAGTCTGTGACAGTTGCTTATGACCTTGTAGAAAGTGAAGATAATTCCCAGTTTGTTTCACTTCAACCGATTTGGACTTACAGGTATAATGGAAGTTGGAAAAAGGTTGAGATAAAGAATGAGGATTTAGGAGGACATAAAGATGGATTGGAGTAAAACCAAGTCTTTATTTATCGTTACCTTCTTGATTCTCAACATCTTTTTAGGATATCAGCTTGTTCAAAAGAGGGATAGCAGTCAACTCGATTTGCTAAAAGAATTAAGTATTGACGAGAAACTAGCGGAAGAGGAAATCACGTATGAGGCTTTGCCAAAGGAACCGGAGGAATTAAGCTATATAAGTGGGAAAATCAAGGTTTTTACAGAGGAAGATGTTAAAACTCTTAAAAATCAGACCGTTAACATTGATACTGCTGGTATGCTAAAGGCTGAGTTTACAGATCCTATTAAGCTTTCCTTAACAGATCAAATGAAGATCGGACAATTTGTGAAGGAACATATCCTATCGGGGGACAAATATACCGTTTGGGATGTGGATGAAGAGGCTGGCACGGTTGTTTTAATTCAACAATATAAAAATTACAAGGTCTTTGGCCAATCATCGAATATAAGTGGTGTCATCTATTTGTATCTGAATGAGGATCATGAGGTAACGTCCTATGAGCAAACATTAATTCCTGAATTTGAAGAGCATGAGATGGAGGAGTTAATTACGCCTATGGAAACTCTAGAAAACCTTTTTAATAACTTCCATCTCAAATCAGGTAGCCATGTATCTAAGGTGGAAGTTGGGTATTACCCACTTGTCCCATATTCAGAATCACAGTTATTGGCTCCAGCTTGGCATGTTACCATAGACGATGAAACAGATATTTATGTCAATGCCATCGAAGGACAAATTTTAAATAAGATGGAGTGAACGATTATGGGGTTGCATTTTAGTGTGCTTGCAAGCGGGAGCACAGGAAATGCGTTCTATGTTGGAACAGACAAGCATTCCTTGCTTGTAGATGCCGGGTTAAGTGGTAAACAACTAGAACTGTTATTTAAAGAAATCAACAAAGAAATTAAGCATCTTTCCGGAATTCTTGTGACACATGAGCATAGTGACCATATTAAGGGGCTAGGTGTACTGGCTAGAAAGTACAAGCTTCCCATCTATGCAAATGAAAAGACATGGAGTGCGATGGAGCGTAATATTGGAGAAATCCCGACAGAACAGAAGTTTATTTTTCAAATGGGGTCAGTAAAGACATTTGGAAATATGGATGTTGAATCTTTCGGTGTTTCCCATGATGCGGCTGAACCAATGTTTTATGTATTCCACAACGAGGGAAAAAAGGTTGTTTTAATTACGGATACAGGCTATGTCAGTGACCGGATGAAGGTTACCATTGAAAATGCCGACGCGTATGTATTTGAAAGTAACCACGATGTGTCTATGCTTCAGATGGGCCATTATCCCTGGAGTATTAAGCGACGTATTTTAAGTGATGTTGGACATGTATCGAATGAGGATGCAGCGTTAGCTATGTCAGATGTAATTGGGGATAACACGAAACGAATCTACTTGGCGCATCTAAGTAAAGATAATAATTTAAAGGATTTAGCACGTATGTCGGTTAAGCAAACCTTAGAAAGCAAAGGGTATGTTGTCGGGGAACAGTTTGATTTGTATGATACAGATCCAAAGGTACCTACAAAACTAGCTTATGTGTAGAAAGAAGCCCATTTGATTTTGATCAGATGGGCTTTTTTGTGTGCATGTCTAGCTCCAGCGCCTAGCCAGTTTTCCCCTTGAATTGGCTCCAGCGAGTATCTTGCGAAAAGCTCTGCTTTGAGCAGCTCGAGGTCATAAGCCAATCCGTCAAGAAGGATAAAAGGCATCCTTCTCACCGGCTTTTCTTATGCTTGTCGGACTTGCACAGGACAAGGAAGGCTTCGACAGTCATAACATCGCACGAAGAAAATGCAAAGCATTTTCGAGGAAGTGCTGACATCGACGTTTGCCACAGGAAGTGGCAGTAGTTAGTCGATGTTCCACTTTCAAGGCGGTTGCACTTTTCGAAGAAAAACACTTGCCGCGCCCATAATTTTCTAGTAACTTGAAAATAGGATGAAAGTAGGGATGCTATGAAATCTTTTATGTTGCAAGCGGCAGGTTTAATGGTGCTTTGGGTGTTGTTTTTCATTTTTGAAAGGCCAGTTCCAACAGCTTATTCAATTATGATTTGTGCTGTTGTGATGACCTTATATTTTTTCCTGAAAATCACATCAAAGCCAGTCTATTTATATGTTGCGATAACCACACTTCTACTGACGCAAGGAGTTATTGAATCAGGCAATCCATTTACACTTTTATTACTATTGTACGTTGTGTTATTAGCTGCAATTCAACTAGAAAGTCAACCATTTAAAGGACTTGTTGCTTTTACGGTGACCAGTTTATTGGCTTTCTTAATGTGGATGAAAAGTGATTTATCCGTTTATGTCTACTTTCTCTTATTCTACCTTCTTGCCCTTCAAGTGAATGAACTTTGGACGAAGCAAGAGGAACAACGCAACCTTTATGAAGAATTGCTTGGGGAATATCGAAAGTTAAAGAGGGTTGCCCTTGTGGCGGAGGAGGAAGCACGATATCAAGAGAGGACCAAAATTGCAAGGGACATCCATGATTCTGTTGGGCATAAGTTGACAGCATTGTTAATGCAGTTGGAAGTCTTATCAATTAAACAAGGTCCAGAACATTATCAAGATTTAAAGGAATTGGCTAAAGAGAGCTTAGAAGAAACACGTTTTGCAGTACGAACTTTAAAGGACCGGGAACATGAAGGAATTGCAACCATCTTACAGCTATTCAAAAAACTTGAGGCTGAAAGTCATATTATGGTCCAACTGACGACAAAACAAGGAATCTTGTCCGAACAGCTCACAAATGAACAAAGTGTCGTGCTATATAGAGTAATCCAGGAAGGACTTACGAATGCAATGCGCCATGCCCACTCACGTGAAGTTCAGGTGCTGCTTGGAAAAACAGCAGACGGAAATATTGAACTTGTTATGAAAAACCGAATCTATAAGAAGGAGTCATTTAAAGAGGGATTCGGGCTGTCAAATATGCGGAAGCGAGTTGAGGAATTGGAGGGAATGCTATCAGTCTATCAAACGGATGAGGAATTTGTCATTAAAGGTATACTTCCGTTAGCAAAAACGTAAGGGAGGGGAAACGGACATGTGGAATGTGTTAATTGTAGAAGACCAATCGATTGTTAGGCAAGGCTTAAAACTCATGTTGGAGCAAGATGGAAAAATCCGTGTTGTGGCTGAAGCCGAAAATGGAGAAGAAGCAATTAAGAAGATGGAGGCACATGTGATTGATGTGGTATTAATGGATATCCGGATGCCAGTTATGAATGGACTTGAAGCAACTAGAAAGATCAAGGAACGTTGGCCCGATACTAAGATTTTAATCCTCACAACCTTTAATGATGATGAATACGCAATCCAGGCATTAAAATACGGGGCAAATGCTTTTTTACTGAAAACATCAGACCAGAATACACTAATCCATGCGGTTTATAGTTGTTTTCAAGGGGGTCTAACGATTCATGAAGAAGTTGCAGCGAAAGTAATGCCGCGATTATTACACAAGGTTGAGAAGAAACTTGAACTGCCTTTATCTACACGAGAATTAGATATTACAAAATTAGTGGGGGAAGGAAAAACAAATAAGGAAATTGCAGATGATTTATTTCTATCAGTCGGAACGGTAAAAAACCACATCACACAAATCTTGCATAAATTAGAACTTCGGGATCGTACTCAGTTAGCTATTTTTGCAGTGAAAAACGATATTACATAAAAGACAAGGGTTGTCCTAACTTCAGTGGATGACCCTTTTTTCATGCAGATATGACTCAGGTCATGTTTTTAACATAAACAAGTGACGTTAGATAGTGCTGTAAGAAGCCTTGAATGTCTATGATTAATGTATAAAGGAGGCGACGGTATGTTAGAAGTGATTGATTTATCGAAGAAATATAAACAAAAGTATGCTGCACAGGGGATTAATATGTTTTTAGAAAAAGGGGAGATTGTGGGTCTGCTTGGTCCAAATGGAGCAGGAAAATCTACCACCATCTCTATGCTTTCATCTTTGGTTGTTCCAACATCTGGTGATGTGAGGCTATTAAATGAAAGTACAATTAAGAATCCACAGAATATCCGTAAGATTTTAGGAGTGGTTCCTCAAGAAATCGCATTGTACACGGATTTATCGGCTGAAGAAAATTTGCGGTTTTTTGGAGAGATTTATAGGCTAAAAGGTGCTGAGTTAAAAAAGCGGATTGAAGAGGTTCTAGAGCAAATTGGCCTAACTGACCGAAGAAAGGATCTAGTTAAAACATTTTCGGGTGGTATGAAAAGAAGGTTAAATATTGGAGTGGCTTTACTTCATAATCCGGAAATTATTATTATGGACGAGCCAACGGTAGGGATTGACCCGCAATCTCGAAATTATATTTTAGAAGCGGTAAAACGGCTCAATAAGGAACGTGGAATGACCGTATTATATACAAGTCATTACATGGAAGAAGTCGAATTCTTATGTGACCGTATTTATATTATGGATAAAGGTCATATTATCGCCTCAGGTACAAAGGAAGAGTTAAAAAATATCCTTTCCTCTGAAAATACGATTTCTATTCAGGTTGAGCGGGTAAAAGAAGAATTTATTCAATTACTTGAAGCAGATCCAACCATACGTCAAGTAAAGGTGTTGGACCGTAATGTAACAGTAATTGTTCCAAAGGAGTACAATTTGTTTCAAAAAATATCCCAGATCGCTGAGGAAACGAGTACAGCATTGATATCAGTAGAAGTAAAAGCGCCAACACTTGAAGACGTATTTCTTCATCTGACGGGTAGAGCGTTAAGAGATTAGGAGGTGAGAGGATGATAATTCCATTTATAAAAAAAGACTTATTGGTGTTACTAAGGAACCCCCAGGAGTTACTTGTTCTAGTTCTAATGCCGCTTGTCCTTATTGCTATCCTAGGCTTTGCCTTAGGTGGAGTGATGGGGGGAGATGCAGAACCGATCACGGCTAAAGTGGCATTTATTACACATAGTGATGAACAAAAAGAGATAGAGGCATTTATTGAAGAGATAAAGGGACAGGAAATGCCAGAGGAAGCAGAAACAGCACTTATCCAAAGCGCTAATCTACTTCATCCAATTCAGACATTAGTAGATGATGTGTTTGGTAGTAAGGAACTAAAAGAAATTGTGGAACTTGAGGTAGTTAAGGCTGAAAAACTAGATGAAATTAAAAATGATGATCATTACGCTGCTGTGATTGAGATACCAGCGCATTACACATATGATATTCTATCATCTGCCTTACTTGATGAACCTTCATCCGCGACAATTACCCTTTATAAAAATGAAGGAAAACAGATTTCTCCAAAAATAGTGGAGGATATCCTTATGAATTTCCAAAAACAGCTTACTTCCATGACCGTAATAGGGAAAGCTGGAGTTCAGCTAGAAGATATAAAAAGTAAGGAAATTGGAAAAACAGAGACTGTTACCGAGCGTGAACCAATTAATTCATTGCAATATTATTCCGTCGGTATGAGCGTCATGTTTATTATGTTTATTGCCTCTCATATTGGCTCATCTGCCTATCGCGAAAAACAGTTACAGGTGTTCAATCGAATTATTTTATCAAATACGTCAAGATGGTCATATCTAGGTGGCATCTTTTTCTCTGTAATAGTAATTGCGATAATCCAGCAAGCGATTTTATATGGAGTTACTTCTCTCATATTTGGTGTGGTTTGGAAAGATCTTTTCGGGTTTTTCTTAGTGAACCTATCACTATCCTTTGCGATAGGAGGAGTCGGAGCATTGTTGACCGCATTAAACTACCGAATAGACTCAGAAGGCGTATCAAACTTTTTTGGAAATGTAATGGTGTCCATCTTTGCCTTTTTAGGTGGAAGCTTTACACCGATTGCTGAAACTTCTTCTGTTATCGGTATGTTGGGGAATCTTACGCCAAATGGTGCAGGAATGTCCTCCTTATTACAATTGCTTCAAGGTGTGGAGCTATCGGCTATTGCTCATCATCTTTTTTATTTAGTGGGCTTTGGTTTGATAATGCTGACTGCAGCTGTTTTTAGCTTTCCGAAAAGAGGTGATGCCATATGATAAGTATTTTACAGGCAAAGTTTAAATTATTTTTAAGAAAGCCAATGCTTATGATTGGCATGACCGTAATGAGTATTGTGTTTGCTTTGTTATTAGGTGCCGCAAATTATTCAAATATTAAAGTACCTATTTATACAGATATTGAAAATATTGAAGAAACGGGATTATGGAAAGAACTAAATAAGACAGAGGCGTTTGAATTTATACGAATGACTGAAGATGAGGCAAAGAAAATGGTCAGTGAAGGTGATGCAGAGGCTGCTGTGAAGCTAGAAAAGGAATCTTACACAATTGTCATTGTGACGGAGACTTCAAACCTTCATATAATAGAAAGCTATCTTCAGACTTTTTATAGCGATATTTTAATGGAAGAGAAGATTAAAGAGGCAACAGCAACAAATTCTTATATCGACTCAGATGCCATTATTGAAGAATTAAACGAAAAGGAAGAGAACCCGTTATTTAAGATTCAAGCTGCGTCATTTCGTAGCGATGATGCTGTGATTATTGATAACCAACTGCAGACGATTTTTGGATTTACCTTGTTTTTTGTCATTTACACCATCTCTTATAATGTTCACAACATCTTACAAGAGAGAACATGGGGAGTTTGGGACCGCATGATTTTATCCCCTTTAAAGAAATGGGAGATGTACGCCGGCAATTTAGTTTATAGTTTCCTAATGGGATATTTTCAGGTTGCACTTATCTTTATAGTGTTCCGGTATGCCGTCGGGGTAGACTTTTACGGGGGATTTGGAAAAACATTAATTGTGTTAATCCCATATGTGTTCTCAATTGTCGCACTATCGTTATTTTTAGTCAGCGTTGTTAAAAGCACTCAACAATTCAACGCGATTATTTCACTGATATCAGTATGCTTATCGATGCTGGGTGGGGCTTATTGGCCATTAGAAATTGTAAGCTCAGACTTCTTGTTAAAGGTGTCAGACTTTGTGCCAATTAAACATGCGATGGAAGGCTTAAAAGCCGCCACCATTTATGGAGCACCAATGAGTGAATTACTATATCCAATCAGTATTCTGACGTTAATGGGAGTCGTGTTAATCGGGATCGGAATCAATTTAATGGAACGGAAAAGCGCTTAAAGAAAAAGGCAGGGGCAAGTGGCTCCTGTCTTTTGTCGTTGTGGGACAAAATCATGAATTGCATAAAATATGGGTAAAATTAATAGAAAGAGTGTAAAAAGGAGAAATCATGTAATGGGGTACTATGATCAGGATTATCTAAACCAAAGGCAACAAAGAAGGAAAGGGAACCGAGGCAGTTGGTTTTTCTCAGCGTTAGTCGGTGCTGTTATTGGGGCACTCCTTGTAATAGCTCTTTTACCGACCTTATCCAAGTATCATTTACTTCCAAGTGAAGAGAATGCGACCCCTGAAGAGGTAAAAGGGCTTGATGAGGTGGAGGAAAAAGCACCAGTAACAGGAGAAAGTGTCCAACAAAATATCAACGTGAACGTAACTACCGAGATTACCAGTGCGGTCAATAAAGTAAGTGAGGCTGTTGTAGGTATTGTCAATCTACAACAAACGAATTTCTGGACAGAGGAATCGATGACAGCGGGAACGGGATCTGGCGTTATCTATAAAAAAGGGGACGGTAAAGCTTTTGTCGTCACAAACCATCATGTAATTGAAGGCGCTTCGGATATTGAGGTAAGTCTTAGTGATGGGGCAAGGGTGAAGGGAAGAGTGCTTGGAAGTGATATTTGGACGGATTTGGCTGTAATCGAGATTGATGGAAGCCATATTAAAAAGGTTGCTCAATTTGGAAATTCCGATAACATTAATCTTGGTGAACCTGTCATTGCGATTGGAAACCCGTTGGGACTTGAGTTTTCTGGGTCAGTCACACAAGGAATTATTTCAGGCTTAAATCGGACGATTCCTGTTGATATTAATCAGGATGGAGTACCTGATTGGAATGCTGATGTCATGCAAACAGATGCTGCGATTAATCCAGGAAATAGTGG
>Ga0180217_1004503_pt1 | contig 10994 bp, 9 predicted proteins | sample eDN3rd37CBELigOP_FD_128521 | JGI IMG/M metagenome (GOLD analysis project Ga0180217, IMG submission 128521) | Enriched Organic Plus compost microbial communities from Emeryville, California, USA - eDNA 3rd pass 37_C BE-Lig OP (version 2) (version 2) ... | reverse complement strand
TGCGTTGCGTAGCCTTCTTCGAGCGAACCCTGCCAGGCGATCGCGGCAGTCTTTTCGCCGCCGACGATTGCAGCGCCGATGTCTTCACCGGCGAGTGCGCTCGCCACCAGCATCTGCTCCACCAGCGGGTAGCGCAGCTGCAGCTTGCCAGCGACGGCAACGATTGGAATGCCGAAAGAGAGGTCGAGGCCGAGGCCGCCCTGCTCTTCGGCAACAATCACGCCGAACAGACCGTTCTCGGCCAGAACAGCGGTCTTTTCAGCAAAGCTCTTGCCTTCGGCATCGGTGATCGCGGCACCGGCGGCCTCAGCAAAATCCTCTGGACGCAAGCTATCGTCACTCATGATCAAAGATCCTTCGGCAGGTTGAGGATGCGCTGGGCAATGATGTCGAGCTGGACTTCCGACACACCGGCATAGATCGACTCCGCACGGGCGAAGAGGTAGGCGGTCGTGAAGTGCTTCTTGGCCCGCAGGGCCTCGGCGCTTGCCGTGGGCTTGATCTGCGACACCATCTCGTAAGCGAAGGTGGCGAACGCCTGGTGCGTTTCCGACCAGTAGAGCTTATTGAGCGAACCGCGTGCGCCAATCGGTGCACCGCCAGCCATCTGGTCAACGGCCTGTTCGATCAGGCCCTTGAGTCCGTCGATCTCCGTCACGATCTGGCCGATGCGGCGCTGGTAGTAGCCATCCTCAAGCAGCTTCGCCAGTTCCGGATCGGACTTGAAGGCGGCAACGAGCATCTTGAGCTCGGCCTCGAAACGCCACGGACGGTACATGCGGTTCGTTGCGCGTTCGATCGAGAGAACACGGATCGCGGCCGACCAGCCCTCGTCCGGCTTGCCGAGACGGGCGCTGTCCGGAACGATGACGTCGTCGAAGAACACTTCAGCGAAGGATTCCTTGCCGTCGATCGACTTGATCGGAACGACGCGGATGCCTGGTGTGTTCATCGGCACGGCGAACATCAGCAGGCCCTTATGCTTGTCTGCAACCGTTCCCGTGCGGGTCAGCAGCAGACAGTAGTCGGCCTTCATAGCGCCGGAGGTCCAGATCTTCTGCCCGTTGATGCGCCAGTTGCCGTTTTCCTCGACGGCGCGGGTGCGCAGACGTACAAGATCGGAACCAGCCTCAGGCTCGGAAAAACCCTGGCACCAGTAGTTCTTCATCGCGAGGATCTTTGGCAGGAACTCCTGCTTCTGCTCCTCGGTGCCGACCGCCATGATGATCGGACCGGCAAGCTCCTTGCCGACGGAGCCAACGGATTCCGGCATCATCAGCGCGCCGATTTCCTTGTTGACGGCAAGGTGCTCGCGCAGGGTGAGACCGTAGCCGCCATATTCCTTAGGCCAGGTCATGCCAGCGAGACCGGCACGGTACATGGCCTCTTCCCAGTCGCGGCATTCGTTCAGCGACGGCGTCTTGTAATCGACGCTGTCCGCGCGCATGGACGACGGCAGGTTGGCCCGGAGCCACTCGCGGGCATGAGCGCGGTAGGCGCTTTTGCTCGTCGCCGGGTCCGGATGGGCGACTTCGATATTGTAGGTCATTCGATAGGTCCCTCAGTGGGAAGCGGCGGCTTGCCCGACCGGGATGATCAGCGCGTCGAGGGCGACGACACCTTCACCTTCCGGACGGACAAGAACCGGGTTCATGTCGATTTCAGCTACGTCGTCGGCGTGACGGCAGGCGAAGCGCGAAAGCGCGGCAAGCGTTGCTGCAGCCGCCTTCACGTCGGCCTTGGCCTGGCCACGCGCGCCGTCCATGACAGGGAACATCTTGAGGCCGCGGATCATCTCAAGCGCTTCCGCCTCGGTGACGGGAGCCTGCTGAACGGCAGTATCTTTCAGCACCTCGGCGTAGATACCGCCCATGCCGACCATGACGACCGGACCAAAGACGCTGTCACGCGAAATGCCCATGATGAGCTCAGTGCCACCCTTCGCCATCGGAGTGACCAGAACGCCGTCGATGCGGGCGTCGGCCTTGTAGGCGCGTGCGTTGACGAGGATGCGCTCATAAGCTGCGCGGACATCGGCCTCGTTGGTGAGGTTCAGCACCACGCCACCGGCTTCCGTCTTGTGCTGGATGTCCTCGGAGACGACCTTCAACACCACCGGATAACCGAACTCTGCAGCATAGCAGGCTGCATCATCGGCGGAGGTAACAATCTGCTCCGGCAGGACCGAGACGCCAGCGGCGGCAAGCGCCTTCTTGCTCGCGTATTCGTTGCGGAAGGCCGCGGGATCGAGCTTTTCTACCTTGCCCTCAAAGCGGGTGGGCGCGGCAAGCGTCTGCAATTCGCCAAGGCGCGCAAGACCAGCCAGCCCCTTCGCTGCGGCGTCGATGGACGGGAAAACCGGAACGCCCATGGCGTTGATTTCCTGGACCGCATCGGCAGGGCCTGCGGTTGTCACGATCAGCAGGCGGTCGGGATGCGACTTTCGGACATCACGGATGCCATCCATGTAGATGCCGCGCAGACGCCTGTTGTAGAGCGACAGCGACAGGAACAGCTGCACCGCATCGGTGTTTTCCTCTTCCATGAGCGAGGAGAGCATCTTGTAGAGGATGTCCGGGCGCGACGACATCTGAGCCGATGCGTCGACTGGGTTGTTCGTTCCGGCGGTCGGCACGGCTTCCTGGATCCGCTGCTTGGTGCTGTCGGAAAGGTCCGGCAGCGTCAAGCCAGCTTGCGTGGAAGCGTCGGCCATCATAATGCCGAAGCCGCCGGAGGCTGCAACGACCGTCACACGCTTGCCCTTGGGCAGGCGGTTCGGCAGCAGCATCGATGCGGCATGGCCAACGTCGAGCAGTTCCTCGACGGAATGCACACGAAGCGCACCATAACGGCGCAGCACGGCGTCGATCACGGCGTCTGAACCAGCAAGTGCACCCGTGTGGGACGCTGCAGCCTTCTGGCCGGATTCGGTCGAGCCGATCTTGAGCACGATCACCGGCTTGCCCGCCTTGCGCGCCTTTTCCAGCGCGTAGGTCAGACGCTCGCCGTTGCGGCAGGTTTCCATGACCGTGAGGATCAGGCCGGTCTCGGCATCGTCCGCGTAAGCGGCAATACCGTCAGCCACATCCACGTCGGCCTCGTTACCCGTAGCAATGAAGCGGGCGATGCCGAGACCGCGGCGGGCAACGTTCTGCACCACATAGGAGCCGATGTTACCGGACTGAGAGACAATACTGACATTACCGGCAAGCGGCATGTTCTCTTCAAGCACAATGGAGAAGGAGCCGATGACTGCTTCCGCCACCGAGAAGGAACCAAGGCAGTTGGGTCCGAGCAGGCGGATGCCTGCGGCGCGTGCAGCCTCAACCAGTTGTTCCTGGGCGGCGGCTCCCTCAGGGCCTGCCTCTGCAAAGCCGGCGGAGAGAACCACGACGGCCTTCACGCCCTTCTTGCCGCAATCCTGCAGGGCGGGCAGCACGTGCTCGGCGGACACGACGATGATCGCCAGTTCCGGCGCGGTCGGCGTATCGAGCAGCGAGGCGTAGGCCGGGAGGCCCTGAATCTCGCCACCACGCGGGTTGATCGGATAGATCGCGCCCTTGTAGCCATACTTCTTGAGCAGGAAGATCGGGCGTCCACCGATCTTCTGCGGATCATCGGATGCGCCGACAATAGCGATGCCTTCTGCCTTGAAGAAGGCGTCCATGCCCGCGCCAGGCAGAACAGTCATGTCAGTCATGTATCAACGGCCTTTGAAAACAGGCTTGCGCTTCTCTAAGAAGGCCATGCGGGCTTCCTTGGCATCTTCAGTCTTGGCGAGCGCCATGGTGAATTCCTGCTCGTGGCGGTAGGCCTCGCGCTGGGGCATGACGTCAACCATGTTGGCAGCACGCTTTGCATAGCTGATGGCGAGCGGTGCCTTGGAAGCGATTTCAGCGGCCAGTTCCATCGTCACCGGCAACAGCTGATCGGCGGGAAGAACCTCTTCGATAACATTGCGGCGAAGCAGGTCATGAGCGGAAAGGCGCTGGCCAGTGAAGAACATGCGGCGGAGTGTCGAGCGGCCGAAGAGCGTCTTCAGCATCGATGCGCCCCCGGCGAGACCGACATTGATCTCTGGCATGCCGACCGATGCTTCTTCAGAAGCGTAGAGGATGTCACAGGCGGCAGCGAGACCGAAACCAGCACCCAGCGCAACGCCATTGATGGCTGCTATCACCGGCTTGGCGCACTCGCGGATGGAATTGGTGGTCTCACGGGTCACACGGTTGTGCTCAAGGAAGTCGCCCGGCTTGCTGGCGTCAGGGCGGTCCTTGAGGTCGGCTCCGGCGCAGAACACCTTGTCGATGCCGGTCAGTACGGCGCAGCGGATGTCGTCGCGTTGGGAAATCTCGTCGAAGGTGGCAATGATCTGGCGGCGCATCTCGCGGCTCAGCGCATTGACCGGGCGGCGGTCCATCGTGACCAGCGCCACGTAGTCGGTAACTTCCAGGCGAACATACTGTTCGGACATCTTCGCTCCCTTTGAAAAACGCTGACTGACCGGTCGGTCAGCTTCTGCCTATCAAACAGCGAGGGTGCGCAACAAGTTCAGGAATAGAGATTCACATGAAAAACTCTCCTGCAAACCCTGCAGGAATTACGTGGAAAAAAGCCCTATCCGTCTGTAGCGGCTCGGAAATTTTGTTGGCAGCGCGGGTCCACCGCAATGCGGCAATCTTATTGTGCGTCGCAATAATTCGTGTAAGCCTCGTTATTTATTCTCCGGCAAAACGTTCGATTCGCTCCGCGCTGACCGCAAACGGCCCGGGCTTACCTTCCTCAAAATAATCCTTCTCCGAGCGCACGATGCCGCCGGTAATCATGTCGAAATAGGCCTCCGCGATCTGGCGCGCGGTGCGCTTGCCGCCAGGCTTGTACCAGCGATGCATCCAGTTCAGTGACGACAGGATGAGACGCCCCGCGAGGCGCGTATCCTCGATCTGGAAAATGCCCTTTTCCACACCGTCATCGAGGATGGCGCGCAGCATTTTCTCAAAGGCATCGCGACGCAGTTTGACCTGCATGGACATCTTCGGTTCATTGGAATTCCAGAATTCCTGTGAGGCGGAAATCCATGAAAGCCGGTTGTTTTCGAAGTAGGCAGCAGTCTCCAGCATGAAGGTGCGCAGCTTCTCTTTCGGGCAGCTGATCTTGGCGATTGCCTCTGCAACCGTCTCATTCAGGCCGGCGCTCGTTGTTGAAGTGGCGCGCGTGAAGATCTGGTATTTGTCAGTGAAATGATGATAAAGCAGCGACTTCGAGATGCCGCACTTCTGCGCGATGTCGCGCATGGACGTCGCCTCATACCCCTTGGTCATGAACAGCTCGGCTGCCACAGACAGTATGAGGTTTACTCTATCGTTGCTTCGCGAATTCAACCCATTCCTCGATAATGGTTATGTTCTGTTGCCGGCCTCGCGGTACTCATTAATGAAAAAAGGACGGATGACAATGTCCATTCATATTGCGCGATGTGGCGATCTTAAGCTCGAACTGGGCGAATGTCCGTTCTGGGACGTCGCCAGCCAAAGGCTCTGGGTCATGGATTGCCGCCGGGGTCGCATCTATTCCATGGACCGTGATTTCAATGTTTCGCTTGAGGCTGAAATCGAGCCGCCCACAGGATCGTTTGCCCTCTGCGCGGACGGAAGTCTCATCGTCAGCCGCAAGGAAACCATCGTCCGCATGCGCGACGACCAGCAGGAGGTTCTCGCCCGGATCAGCGAAAGCCATCCGAACATGCGGCTGAACGACGGGTCAGTCATGCCGGACGGAAGTTTCGTCGTCGGCACCATGCATATCTTCCGCCAGCCCGGGGAAGAGCCCCTTGGTGGGCTCTACCGACTCACCGCTGACGGTGAACTCATGCGCATCGGCCGCGCCTTCGGCGTTACAAACGGACCAAAGGTGAGCCCGCTCGATGGCCGTTTCTACGTCTGCGACAGCACCCCGCGACAGATCTACAGCTACGCCATCAATGAAGATGGCAGCCTCTCGGACGAAAAGCTCTTCGCCAGCACCGACTCGCTCGGCTCGGCGCCGGACGGCTGCTGTTTCGACAGCGAGGGTGGTCTCTGGACCGCTCTAGTCCATGCCGCCGCGATCATTCGCTTTGCGCCTGACGGATCGGTCAGTCAGCGCATCGATCTGCCCCTCGCCCATCCGGCATCGCTCTGCTTCGGCGGACCGCAGATGGACGAGCTCTACGTCACGTCCATTTCAGACAGCGGCCGCCTGAAGGCCGATGAGCCCATGGATGGCGCGGTGCTGCGCATTACGGGTGTGGGTTATCGCGGCCTTCCGACGCTTTATTTCGGGCGTTAGACTTCTCCTTGATGATGGTCGGTTCGCGAAACGTGAACCGTCGCTCGCCACCGCCAACCCGCGCGGTGACGAAATCAAGGAAAACACGGATCTTGGTGGGCACCAGCGGGGTGTCGATAATGGTGGTGTAAATACCCTCTTCGAAAGTCGTGTTCGTCACGTGATAGTCCGGCAGAAGCCGAACCAGCGTTCCGTCTTCGAGATCCTGCGCCAGCGTATAGTCGTCGAGCAGCGCGATCCCCTCGCCTCGGCGCGCCCATTCAAGTAGCGCAATGCCGTTGTTGGCGATGTGGCGGGGATGGATCTCGAGCTCCTGCAGCTTCTCGTCCTTCTTGAAGCGCCAGACGTAGCTGCCGCCTGGCAGCATGTATGCAAGCGTCGGCCAGCGGCTGATGTCGTCCGGCGTCTTGATCGCAGGCATGGCCGCTATAAGGTCAGGCGAAGCGACAAGGTAGCGTTCTGATACAAACAGCCTGCGCCTCTTGAGGCCGGCTTCTTCAGGCGGCGCGATGCGGAAATCGATGTCGATATTCTGGCGGCGCAGGTCAACCAGAGCTTCTGACAGGGTGAGCTCGACCGTGATCTCCGGATATTCCTTGCGGAATTCGGTGATGAGCGGCGTCAGGACGCCCAGTCCGAACATCGTACGGGAATGAACGCGCAATATACCTTGCGGCACTGACGAGATGGCGGTGATGGAACTTTCCGCCTCGTTGATGGACCAGAGAATGCTCTCGATCTGCCGTGCATATTCCTGTCCGGCTTCTGTCAGGATCACCTGCCGGGTTGAACGGACAAGAAGCTTTACTTTCAGATAATCCTCGAAATCGGCGATGACGCGCGATGCGGAGGTCGGCGAAACGCCAAACTGCTTGGCCGTAGCCGTAAAGCTGCCGGTCCTGGATACCGACAGAAACAACTCCATCGCACGCAAGCGATCCATGATTACTCTCCTAAAATGCAGGACAGATAAGCCATTTAACACAATTCCAAACTTTTGCGTATGGAATTTTAATGCTCTCAGAAAATTGCCAAGCCCTAGGGAGTTGTTAAATGGAATTTGGCGTCTTTATTCTTGCCCAGCAGCGTGGCTATCATCAGTCTTCTCAACAGGTTATTACCAATTCGATCGAGCAGACTGTTCAGGCCGAGCAGGCCGGGTTCAACGCCGCGTGGTACGCCGAGCACCACTTCAACAACTACTCACTCTCTCCTTCCCCGCTTATGATGGTTGCGCATGCTGCCGGCAAGACCAGCCGCATCCGCCTCGGTACCGCCGTCTGCATCCTGCCGCTCTACCAGCCGCTGCGCTTCCTCGCAGAGGTCGGTTTCGCTGACGTCGTATCCAACGGTCGTCTCGAACTCGGTGTCGGCTCTGGCTACCAGGACTTCGAATTTCAACGCTTCGGCACCAATCTGGCCGACTCCGGCAAGATCTACAACGAGTTCCTCGACATCATCCCGATGGGTCTGAAAGAGAAGACGTTCGAGTACCACGGCAAGTTCCTCGACATTCCGCCGACCTCGATTGCCGTTCGCTGCGTGCAGGACCCGATGCCTCCGATCTGGGTCACCTCGGGCAATCCTGTAACGCTCGGCCGCGCCGTCCGCGAAGACTATGCGCTGTTCACCACCGCCCTGCTTGGCGGCATGGACGCCGTCCAGCGTCAGCGCGACAAGATGGTCGCTGTTGCCGAAGGTGAAGGCAAGGACCTCGATAAGGACGTCAAGTTCGGCTTCCTGCGTTGCGCCTACGCTTCCGACAACCAGGCCGAAATCGACTCCTACCTCGACAACGCCCGCTTCCAGCGCCGCATCTCCGAGTCGCTGAAGTACCGCCGCGCCGAGACGGACGACGGCTACCTCGTCAAGGAAGTTCCGACCGAGAACGATCCAACCATCGAGGAGCTGCGCAACAACCTTCCGGTCGGTACCGTCAACCAGGTCATCGACAAGCTGCTGGCTGAAATCGAAGTCCTCAAGCCGAAGCACATCGCTGTAAACACCCAGCTTGGCGACTTCGACCAGAAAACCATGCTGAAGCAGATCGAGCTCTGGGGCGACAAGATCATCCCGGCCGTCAACAAGGCGCTCGGAACGTCGGCTGACAAGGCCGCTGCGTAACATGTTCATGCGCGGCTTGTGCCGCGCATGCGCAATTGGTCGTTGAATCAATGGCCAACGTGACCGGCCTGGCATCCCCCCTCCCCCCCAAGCCGGGCCGGTCATGATCCCAACATGTGATTGGGCTCAGCAGCTCGAGGTTCTGAAATATGCGCGTTTATCTGACCAATGCAGGTGTTGTTACGCTCCTTGAACCGGCCAACTTCCGCGGCCTGGACGTTCTGATCGATCCACAAGCGCCGGAGCAGGTTGAACGCGCTATCGGCCGGATCGGTAAGCGCGAGGGTGAAGGCCATGTCCGCCTGTCGCCTTCGGTGCTGCGTTTCCTCTCCCCTCACGCAGGCGAAGCTGAATGGGAAGAGAACTTCGAGAAGATGATCGCCTACGCCACGAAAGCGGGCTGGGTTGACGAAGCTGGCATGGTCCGCGCGCACATTACCTACGCCGAGCCACAACCATCCATCACGCCCGACGTTTTCAAGGCAGCGATGCGGGCACTTCCCGCTGGCATTGCGGCCATAACCACAGGTCAGGGCGACGGCCGCGCAGCCTTCATCGTGTCGAGCCTCGTTTCGATCTCAGCCGAGCCGCCGCTGGTCGGTTTTTTCGCGAACCGCAGCGTATCCGCGCTTCCCGCGCTGCTTGCCGAGAACAAGTTCGCCGCCAATGTGCTTGGCACCGGTCAGGAAGACATCGTCAACACCATGTGCAGCGCACCACAGGGTCCGGCCCGTTTCTCCAACGGAACCTGGATTGAGGGCAAGAATGGCCTCCCGGTGCTCGATGGAGCATTGGCAACGCTGGAATGCGATATTATAAGCTCCACCGCAGTTGGCACCCACCAGTTCATTGTCGGCCACATTCGCCACTCCTCATCGGCCGCAGCCATTCATCCCCTGGTGAACTTCAACGGTGGCGTGCGTCATTTACCGGAAAGACTGAGTGCATGAGCGCATTGGATGGTCTGATTGTCATTGACGCCAGTCGCGTGCTGGGCGGCCCTTACTGTGGGCAGATCCTGGCCGATCATGGTGCGAGGGTCATCAAGATCGAACCACCACAAGGCGATGAGACCCGACTTTGGGGCCCGCCCTTTCAGGGGGACGCGGCAAGCTATTTCATTGGCCTGAACCGCAACAAGGAAGGCATCGCGCTCGATTTCAGCCAGGAATCGGGGCGCGCTTTCCTTTTGCAGCTGCTTGAAGGCGCCGACGTCTTCATCGAAAATTTCAAGACCGGCACGCTCGAAAAGTGGGGCATTGGCCGCGAAGAACTGCGCGAGCGCTTCCCGCGCCTCGTGCATGTGCGCGTCTCCGGCTTCGGCGAGGATGGTCCATACGGCGGCCGCCCGGGCTATGACGCCGCAATCCAGGCGCTCTGCGGTATCATGTCGGTCAACGGCGAGGCAGGCGGCCAGCCGCTGCGCGTCGGCATCCCGGTCGTCGATATCGTCACGGGCCTCAACGCGGCCCTCGGCTGCCTTCTGGCGCTTCAGGAGCGCGAGAAGTCTGGCCTCGGCCAGTTCGTTGAAGCTGCTCTTTACGACTGCGGCATCTCGCTGATGCATCCGCATCTACCCAACTATTATCTTGGCGGCGGCCTGCCGAAGCTCGCGGGCAACGCGCATCCGAACATCACGCCCTACGACACCTATGCCTGCAAGGACGCGGATATTTTCCTCGCCGTGGGCAACAACGGGCAGTTCCGCAAGCTTTGCGAAGTGCTGGGCATTCCGGAGCAGGCTGATGAGCCGCGCTTCGCTACCAACGCCGACCGCAAGGCCAACCGCCCCTACCTGCGCGAGGTTCTTGAGGGCGCGCTTTCCAGCCATGTCGCAGCCGAGATCGCCGAAACGCTGATCACCTCCGGCGTGCCCTGCGCGCCGGTGCGAACGCTCGACCAGGTTGTCGAGGATCCGCACACCAAGGCACGCGGCATGATCGTCGATATCGGCGAGACCTATCGCGGCACCGCAAGCCCGATCAAGCTTGAGCGTACGCCGGCAAGCTACCGCAAGGCTCCCCCTTCCTTCGCCGAGGACAGCGAGGCGATAGCGCAGGAATTCGGCCTTGAGGGCGACGCCGCAGCTGTTCTGCTGCGCAAGAAATAGGATTTGACGCCCGTGCGCTGACAATGCACGGGCATTTTCGCGCACATCCATATGCGCCACGAGGCGCGAACCAAGCGCTTGTCGCGCTCGGCTAGGCTACAGACATTTGGGAAGAGTATATGCCTGTTACCGTTGAAATCATCGGCTCCTACGGCCACGTCACGATCGACAATCCGCCCGTCAACGCGATTTCGGGTGCGGTGCGCAAGGGCCTGCTCAACGCCGCGACGGCGCTTGAGACCAATCCGGACGTGAAGGGCGTGGTTCTTGCCTGCGCCGGCAAGACCTTCATCGCAGGTGCGGATGTTTCCGAGTTCGACAAGCCGGCGATCGAGCCGCATCTGCCCGATGTCATCGCAGCCATCGAGAACAGCTCGAAGCCTTGGGTCGCGGCCATTCACGGCAACGCGCTGGGCGGCGGTCTGGAAATCGC
>Ga0180217_1004499_pt1 | contig 11001 bp, 8 predicted proteins | sample eDN3rd37CBELigOP_FD_128521 | JGI IMG/M metagenome (GOLD analysis project Ga0180217, IMG submission 128521) | Enriched Organic Plus compost microbial communities from Emeryville, California, USA - eDNA 3rd pass 37_C BE-Lig OP (version 2) (version 2) ... | reverse complement strand
TAAGCCTAGCTAGTAAAATGGCACAGGTCGCACAAATGCAGCAGTTAGACCTCATACATGTTCATTATGCTATACCACATGCTGTCTGTGCATACCTTGCTAAGCAAATGCTTAATAATGGATTAAAAACGGTAACGACACTTCATGGTACGGATATTACTGTGCTAGCACAAGATGAGTCGTTAAAGGATCTAATCCGACTAGCGATTCACCAAAGTGATGCCGTAACTGCCGTATCGCAAGATCTCATTCAAGAAACTAGACAGCTGCTTGATATTACAACGCCGATTGAGCTAACCTACAACTTTGTAGATAAGCGTGTATATTATCCTCGCGAAGTAACACAGCTTAGAGGAGACTATGCAGCACCACATGAAAAAATATTGATGCATATCTCTAATTTTAGGCCAGTTAAGCGTGTGTCAGATGTTTTAGATATATTTGATAAAGTACAGCAGGAGCTACCTGCAAAGCTGCTTCTTGTTGGCGAAGGACCCGAACTAACGAAAATTCAGTGTAAGGTTAAAGCTTTAGGCCTTGAAGATAAGGTGCTGTTTTTAGGAAAACAGGAGGATGTCGCTCAAGTCATATCTATGGCGGATATTCTGCTGCTACCGTCTGAGAAAGAAAGCTTTGGCTTAGTTGCATTAGAAGCGATGGCTTGTGGTGTACCGACGATTGGGTCAACAGCAGGAGGAATACCTGAGCTTGTCACTCATGGCGAGACAGGATATCTTGCGCCTATTGGTGATGTTGATGCGATGAGTCAATATGCGATTGAATTGTTGAAGGATGAAAAGCGATATCGTTCAGTCGTTGAGGCTTGCATCGAACGAGCTAGAAATGAATTCTGTAATGATCGGATTACGCACGAATACGAAAGTATATACTATAAAGTACTTGGGCTTGAATCAGAGATCAAGCCATTTACGTCTACGATGTGTCGTGCATAGAAGGTGAGGCTCTATGAAGCTGCAACTGCAACTCCATCTTATTCAGCCTGCAATGAAGGAAGCCTGTCTAGTTCTAGATAGACTTCTGCAAGCAGGCTTTTCTGCCTTTTTCGTAGGTGGTGCTGTACGAGATACGGTACTTGAGAGACCACTACATGATATAGATATTGCAACGAATGCAAGACCAGAGCAGGTAATGGAGCTGTTTCCGAATAGCATACCTACTGGCTTGCAGCATGGCACCGTAACCGTTAGGGTAGATGGCGTAAGCTATGAGGTAACGACCTTTCGCAAAGAGTCGGGCTATACAGATTACAGACGTCCGATGGACATCGCCTTCGTTGATGATCTGCATGAAGATTTAATGCGGAGAGATTTTACTATGAACGCAATGGCTATTGACCGAACGTGGCAGCTGCATGATCCATATGGAGGCTTAGAGCATATGAAAGCAGGGATCTTGAAAACGGTGGGCTCAAGCGAGCAGCGATTTCAAGAAGACGCTTTACGAATGCTGCGTGCGATTCGCTTTGCTACTACATATAAACTAAGTATTGATCAAGAATGCTGGGATGCGATGTTGCAAGCAGCAGGGCTGATGAAGCATATTGCGATGGAAAGAGTCGCTTATGAATTAGAACGATTGCTACAAGCCGATGATCCGATATATGGTATTAAGCTGTTATCGGAAAGCTCGTTGCTACAGCATACGAAGGATAGGTTACATATAGCTGCTGGAACGCTAAAGGATGAGCTTAAGCTACCGAATCATCGAGATACAAGCATGAATTGGGCCGTGTTGTTTCATAGCCTAGCTGTATACAGTGAACAAGCAAGAGAAGATATGCGGGCGCTTAGGACAAGCAAGCAGCTTCAGGCGGCTTGCTATCATATATTGCAGCTTCATGAATGGCTGCAGCAGGTTCTGCAGCAAATGCAGGGTATGGCTTCAGGCAATCAGCTTGAACTTGGGATTGCCGAAGTGGATCAGCTGCAGCTAAGTGTTGCTGAGGGCGAGCTTCTCGCATGGAAGGAACAGTGGCTGGACAAGCTGCTGCACTATCCCGTGCATCATTTAGAACTATTTCTTCACATGTATATGAATGAGTATGATGCTGTCGGTCAGGTTGCAAAGTTTCATGAAGAACTACCAATTCAACATGTAAAGCAACTCGCTGTACGCGGAAACGATCTTGTCACGTGGTGTAATCAACCCTCCGGACCGTGGATTAATGAATGTCTTAAGCATATATTCATTGAAGTCGCGAGCGGCAGGCTGGTTAACAGCAAGGAAGCTATTCGTACATATGTTTTAGATCAATTCGAAGGTGGACGATACAATGAGTAATCATGAACGGCTTGTTGAGCTGCTTAACTCCTCAGAGGACTTTGTATCTGGGGAGAAAATTAGCGAGGCGTTAGGCATAAGCCGAACAGCCGTGTGGAAGCAGATCAAGAAGCTGGAAGCGTTAGGCTACGAATTTGAAGCAGTGACGAAGCAAGGCTATCGGTTGCTTTTCGTACCACAGCCTATACAGGCTATAAACGTTCAACAGTCATTAGTTAAGCATCGATTCGGACATACGATCGAATATCATCATGCTGTAACGTCTACGCAGCATTTGGCACGCGAGCTAGCTGAGAAGGGAGCACCTGAAGGGACGGTTGTCCTTGCCGAGCAGCAGCTGCAAGGGAAGGGACGACTAGGTCGACCTTGGCATTCCCCTTATGGGAAGGGTGTGTGGATGAGTACCATACTAAGACCGCTAACGCCAATTCAGCTTGCACCACAGCTTACATTATTAACGGCTGTTGCCTTAACGGAGGCAATTCGTGCGATAACGTCACTTGAGGTCGGAATTAAATGGCCTAACGATATATTATATAAAGGTAAAAAGCTCTGTGGCATACTACTAGAATCAGTTGCTGAGGATCAGCGTCTAAAATATGTCATCGCCGGAACGGGTATAGATGTAAATTTGAGTGAGAAAGATTATGACGAAGAGCTTTTAACAAAAGCGACTTCCCTTCGTATAGAGCTCGGCAAGTCCGTTGATCGAGAAAAGCTTATTCAAGCCTTCATGCTTAGATGGGAAGCGCTATTCCAGCAATATGAAAGCGAAGGCTTTGAACCAATCGCTAAGCTGTGGGAAAGCTATGCTATATCCTTAGGACAGTCTATCTTAATTACAACTTCACAGGAAAGCTACTATGCAATACCTCTGAAGCTGACGGAACGCGGTTCCATTATCGTCGAGCTTGAGGATGGCGAACAACGTGAAATTTTTTCTGCTGAGATGGGTGAAGTAAAGCAGTAATTTACGGATAAAACATTTTCTGATAAACTAGGTCTACTAGGCGGTATTCATTACGAAGCTGCACTAGTAATTGTGTACGTATCTAAACTGAATTTTAGAATGCACACTCTGCTCAGAGCCGAAGGGACCGAGACAGAAGGAAGCATTACTAGCAATCGTTTCCTTTACGTTCGAGGACCTTTTTAGCGATGGCTAAAAGGTTTTTTTGCTGTGACCAACAACTAAAGGAGCTGGAAAAATTGAAAAAAAGACTTACCATTTCTGCCATGTCGAAGATGAAAGCAGAAGGGAACCCGATTTCTGTCATTACTGCGTATGATTACCCATCAGCGAAGTTTGCGGAAGAAGCGGGAGTAGATGTTATTTTAGTTGGAGATTCTTTAGGTAATGTTGTACTTGGATATGATACAACGATTCCAGTCACAATAGATGATATGATCCATCATTCAAAAGCTGTAGCTCGTGCTGCAGAGCATACATTTATCGTAGCAGATATGCCGTTCATGACTTATGGCGTCAGCCTTGAGCATACGTGCAGCAATGCTGCGCGTTTAATGCAGGAAGGTCATGTACAGGCGCTTAAGCTAGAGGGTGGCGTCGGTATTAGCGAGCATGTCCGTACATTGGTGCAGGCAGGCATTCCAGTGATGGGACATATTGGCCTAACTCCTCAATCGGTTCATCAGCTAAGCGGCTACAAGGTTCAGGGTAAGCTGGAAGGGGATGCGAAGCGACTGCTGGATGATGCATTAGCACTGCAGGAGGCAGGAGCGTTTGCAATCGTGCTTGAGCTTGTAACAGAAGAGCTTGCAAAACTTATTAGTGAACAGCTGCACATTCCAACGATAGGAATTGGTGCAGGCCGTGGATGTGATGGTCAGGTGCTTGTTTATCATGATATACTGCAATACTCTTCACCGATTTTCCCTAAAAAATTTGTTAAAACTTATGCTGATATTGGCAGTACGATCCGTGAAGCGATCGGTATGTATGTTAGTGATGTTAAAAATAAAAACTTCCCAGATGCTTCACATGTGTTTCAAGCTGATGCAGGTACGCTAGACTCACTGTATGGGAGCGGAAAAACTGCTGCAGACACGGAAAAGGAGTAAGCTGGTTATGAATATATGTCGTACAAAGCAGCAGCTAAAGCTGACAATTAAAAAAGCGAAGGAGCAAGGTCAAACGATCGGCTTCGTTCCGACGATGGGGTATTTGCATGATGGCCATGCCAGCCTCTTGCGTGCTGCCAAAGAAGAAAATGATATTGTCGTATTAAGCATTTTTGTTAACCCGATGCAATTTGGTCCTAATGAGGATTTAGAAAAATATCCTCGTGATGAGGAAAGAGACTTAGCGGTAGCTGCATCATGTCATACCGATATCGTGTTTATACCTAGTGTAGAGGAGATGTACCCAACTAAGCCTCTTACATCGATTAAGGTAGCTGGTGTTACAGAGCGCTTATGCGGAGCGTCTCGTCCTGGACATTTTGATGGTGTAGGATTAGTTGTCAGTAAGCTATTTCATCTTGTTGAGCCGAAGCATGCTTATTTTGGGATGAAGGATGCCCAGCAGGTTGCTGTTATTGAGCAAATGGTCAATGATCTCGATATGAATGTGACGATTGTTCCATGTCCAATCGTACGTGAACCGGACGGATTGGCACTTAGCTCGAGAAATGTTTATTTGAATGCAAATCAGCGCACTGAAGCTACTGTATTAAGTCAATCGTTAAGCGAGCTTGCTCAATCACTTAAGTTGAACGAAGTGATGACAGCAGCACAGTGCATCGAGCTTATTACGAATAATATAAAGCAAACAACTGGTGAAATTGATTATGTTGAGCTGCTGGAATATCCAAGCTTGCATCCTATTGCCAAAGGTCAAAGGCTCCAGGAGCTACCAAGCGGCCAACGCTTTATCGTTGCACTTGCCGTTAAATACGGAAGTACACGATTAATTGACAATGCGTTATTCCAAGTAGAAGAGGTGATCGAACGTGTATAGAACGATGATGAAATCGAAGCTACACCGTGCGACAGTGACAGAGGCTAATTTAAACTATGTAGGAAGCATTACGATTGATGAGGAGCTTATGGAAGCTGCGGACTTGCTCGAAAATGAAAAAGTGCAGATCGTTAATAACAATAATGGTGCTCGTCTTGAAACCTATGTCATTAAAGGTGCACGTGGCAGTGGTGTTATTTGCTTGAATGGGGCAGCAGCACGTCTCGTGCAGCCTGGTGATAAAGTTATTATTATTTCATACAGCTTAATGACGGAAGAGCAGGCGCATAATTATAAGCCAACGATTGTTGTTCTGGATGGCGACAATAAACCCATTCATTATATGAATGAGGAAATTCATTCAACAATCGTGTAACCAAGTTAATCCCTTCATTATGTAACAGCTGCCATGCTGAATGAAAACAGTGCTTTCAACAAAAAATGACCGTACACTCCAACTAATCAAAGAAGGCGGGATGCGGTATGATCAACGAACTGTTTTCATCCATGCATGAGCTTCTTGACCACATTACACAGCATTATAAGGATGCTGATGAAGATCAAAGAGAAGATTACTGTGATTCCATTGGACAGCTTAAGGAAACGAATGACAAGATACTGGATCATTACGTTGCTGTCGAAGAGAAAATTGCTCTGTTTTTCGAGCTTTATCGAGACATTGAAGAGCAGGAGGAGTCAGAAGATGAGGTTAGGCAGGAAAAGCTTAGCAGCAGCCCGTTTGCAGCTTCCAGCATAATGCCTCAGGAACAGCATCACACAAGCCTACAACAACTATTGTACGAGGCTATCCAAGCTGAGCAAGAGCACGTTCATGAGCAGGAAATGCCATATGTAAATGTTTATTCGATTGATCAGCAGAACGATGGTATACTATGTAATGAATGTGATTTATTTGTTTCCGCTGAGCATGAGCTTGCACTTGATCAGGCTCAGGGTTACTACAAGCTGTTCATGTTTGCAGAAGCAGCTTCAATATTGAATATGATTATTACTGAGCAGCCTGAATGCAATATCGCAAGGCTATATTATGGAATGAGCTTAATGCACCTGCGCAACTGGAATGAAGCGCAAAGACAGTTTCAGCTGCTTTCTGTATTAAGCGACTTTCCCAAATGGCTCGCGCTAAGCTACAACGCGCTAGGCTGTATTCAGGCAATTAAGCTGAATATGAATCAGGCTGAATTATTATTCAATAAAGCGTATCAGCTGTATCCACAGTTTGAGGATCCGCTTAAAAATTTGCAAAGCTGCAGGCAAGCATCGCTCAAACAGCTATCACTATATTTTGGAAGCACAGAGCTGTGCTGTATGTGAGAGGAACGGTAAAGGAATGAAATATGCCATTTTGGATTTGGAAACAACGGGCCATAGCGTGTTGGACCAAATTATACAAATTGGGTTAGTGGTTGTATCGGACGAACTAGAGATTGTTGATACATTCAGCACATATGTAAAGCCTACTGTTGAAATTCCTCTGTTTATAACGAATTTGACAGGAATTCAGCAAGCGGATGTGCAGGATGCACCGGATATTAATGACGCTTTGCTCGAGGTCATTCCGCGAATCGACGATGCCGTTCTTGTCGCTCATAATGTTGGCTTTGATGCCAACTTCTTAAATCATGCCTTAGATCAATGTGGCTATCTGCCTTTCTCAGGAAGACGGTTAGACACTATGGAATTATTACGTATATTATTCCCATCGATTACTTCTTATCAGCTCGGAACTGCAGCTGAACAGCTTGGCATTGTCCACGAGCAGCACCACCAGGCGGATGCTGATGCTATGGCAACCGCTGAAATTTTCATTCAATGTGTTCAGAAGCTACGTTCCTTGCCGCTGCTCACCCTGCAGCGGCTATCTTCATTTTTTGATGAGAGTAAAGATATTGGGTGGTTTATGAGATACAATGAGGGACTCGTGGAGCAGGGGGTTGTATTCGAATCTGCTGAGTTCGATTATCATCGCCAATTTGCACTGAAAGCGAAGCCTTGGCAAGAAGAGACATCCGTTCGTGATGCCGAGCATGCCAACGATTACTTCGAGCAGAATAAAAGCTTTGAGGACTACATGAACGATGTGCAGGAGCGCTTTCGGGAGCTTTATGAGCATTACGAGGAAAGAAAGCCACAGCTGCAAATGTTTGATGAGGTCTATGAAGCACTTAGTAAGCAAAAGCATTTGCTAATTGAGGCAGGGACTGGAACAGGGAAATCACTTGGTTATCTCATTCCTTCCCTATATTACGGTATACAGGCCGAAGAAAAGGTCGTCGTAAGCACGCATACGATCAACCTGCAGGAGCAGCTGCGCAATCGAGACATTCCACTGCTCAATGAAGTACTGCCGTTTCCCATTCGTGCCTCGCTTCTAAAGGGTAGAAGCAATTATCTATGTATGCGGAAATTTGAGCACAAGCTTAACTTGCTTGATTTTATTGCACCAGTTGATGATCCTATCACTGCTGCACAAATGGTTGTATGGCTGACGGAAACAGAGAATGGCGATCAGGAAGAGCTAAATCTTGGTCTTAGAGGGCAGGATTTCTGGGGAACGGTATCAAGTGATGCAGATTCATGCTTAAATCGCGCTTGTCCTTGGTTTAAGCGCTGCTATTATCATCGTGCAAAGCATGAGGCTAATATTGCCGATGTTTGCATTACGAACCACTCGATGATTTTTACAGATATTCAAGCGGACCATCGTCTATTGCCATCATACCGTTACCTTGTACTGGACGAGGCACATCATCTTGAGGAGGTAGCAAGCAAGCATCTTGGAAACCAAGTAAGCTATTTCTCGTATATTCATGCAATGAGCTCGCTATTTAAAGATACTCGTACCGGTTTGCTTCCATCTCTACGTGTGAAAATCGCTGAAGAGGGCGATGACCATACCGCTGCCTGGAATGAAACGATTGACAGTGCGTATCCTGGTTTACAGACGATTAAGGAGTATTGGGATCAACTGTTCGAAGCGCTATATGACGTTGTTGTTCAACATGCCCAGCAAGCGTCTGATGCACCTTCTGAACAGGCTGGGGGACTTGTTTTTCGATTGAGCCGCAATGACCTTCCAGAGCAATGGACAAAGATCGTAGAAAGTGAGCAAGAGGTATATCTACAGTTGAATCGGTTCTCTAAGGCGCTGGAGAAAATGTCTTCTGATATGAAGGAACGACTTGATGAGGATTTAGTATTGTCTGGATTACTGACGGATTTGAACGGCGTAGTGAGAGATCTGCAACGTTTGAAGGATGAGCTGCGTCAGTTTATTAAGCTTGAGCTCGACGATTATGTCTATTGGTTAGAGGGGACACAGGCTTACAAGCATCGTTCACTGCAGCTTATGTCTTCACCTACAGATGTAAGCGGCTTGTTAAGAAAGTATTTGTTTGACGTGAAGGAAAGCGTCGTAATGACATCTGCCACACTGTCCATTCAGAAAAACTTCACCTATATAAAGGAACAGCTTGGTCTAGATAGCTACGGAGACGAGGAAGAACATCGGCTGAATGAAGTGATACTTGAATCACCATTTAACTATCGTAAGCAGGCGCTCGTTATTATACCACGCGATTTTCCGGTGCTTAAGGGAGCCAACGTTCCGAGTGATTATTTAGAGAAGCTAGTGCAATCGATTCATGATAACGCTCTGCTGCTAGGCGGGAAAATGCTCGTTTTGTTTACTTCTTATCGTATGCTTAAGCAAGTATATGATCCACTGAAGGAGCTGTTAGAGCCAAAGCATATTACCGTTTTAGGACAAGGCATTGATAGCAACAATCGTACAAAACTGACCAGACGTTTTCTACAGCAGCAATCCTCTATTTTGCTTGGTACAAGCAGTTTTTGGGAAGGTGTAGATATACCAGGAGAAGCATTGCAATGTTTGGCGATCGTGCGCTTACCATTTCAACCGCCTAACCACCCATTAATCGAAGCGAAATCGGAGCTTCTGCTTCGTCAGAAGAAAAATCCATTTATGAAGCTTTCAATTCCACAGGCTGTGATCCGTTTCAAGCAAGGATTCGGTCGTCTTGTACGGACAGCGTCGGATAAAGGCATTGTTATTCTTTATGATACACGAGTTATTGAATCCTATTACGGAAAGCATTTCCTGTATTCATTGCCTGGACCTAAGATTGAAACGATGCATACGGATCAAATGGTACAGCGAATGGACCAATGGTTGAAGGAGGTTGAATAAATGAAGCAAGTGAAAATTTCAGATGCTGTAGTTAAGCGTCTGCCTATTTATCTACAAGTGCTCAATGAGCTAAAGGCTCGAGAAATTAAAACGATCTCCTCGCAGGAGCTAGGCTCGCGCTTGGAGTTTAATCCTGCACAAATTCGGAAGGATCTCGCTTATTTTGGGGATTTCGGTCGAAAAGGAATTGGCTATGAAGTGGATTACTTGATTGATAAAATTCGTCACATACTTAAAATCAATCGCACGATAAAGGTCGCACTTGTCGGAGCGGGTAATCTTGGTCATGCTTTGTGTAATTATAATAAATACAGCAACGACAATATGCAGATCGTTGCTGTATTCGATGCACAGGAGCAAAAAATCGGTACGAAAATTAACAGCTTAACGGTACAGCCTATGGAAGAGCTTGCAGAAACAATTCAGCAGCAAAATATACGAATTGGGATCATTACAGTTCCTGCACAGGAAGCTCAGAACGTAGCAAATATGCTTATAGCTGGTGGTATAGAAGGTATCCTCAATTTTGCACCAACCATTTTAAGAGCTCCAGAGGAAGTACGAGTGCAGCATGCGGACTTTACAAAGGAGCTGCTAAGCCTTGGCTATTATTTGAACAATAAAGAGGAGGACCAAGATGAATCGTCTATGGATTAAGGATGGAGCATTTATTACAATGTCTGCACAGCAGCCACAGGTTCTGCAAGGACATATGATCGTTGAAGATGGCATCATTCAGTATGTTGGGGCTGCAGAGCCTAGTGCTGAACTTCAAGCAGGCAGTGAGGTTGTGAATGGCCAAGGTCTATTGTTTATGCCTGGTCTTGTTAACACGCATGGTCATGCAGCGATGAGCTTGCTTCGCGGTTATTCCGATGACCAAAACCTTCAAGTATGGCTTGCTGAAAAAATGTGGCCGATGGAAGCCAAATATACAGAGCAGGATACGAGAGTGGGCGGCAAGCTTACCATTGCAGAGATGCTGTTAAGCGGTACAACTACGTTCGTAGATATGTACGATCGCATGGAAATCATTGCAGAGGCAACGATCGAAGCAGGACTACGAGGCTCTCTAACACGCGGTGTAATCGGACTATGTTCAGAGGAAGAGCAGAACGAAAAGCTTAACAACTCTGTTGCATTCGCTAGAGAATGGAATGGTGCAGGAAACGGTAGAATTCGTACGATGCTTGCTCCTCATGCTCCTTATACGTGTCCGCCTCAATATATCGAGCGTTTTGTGCAAGCAGCTCATGATTATGATCTGCCGTTACATACGCATATGTCTGAAACGGCAGCTGAGGTTCAGCAAAATGTAGATGAGTATGGTGTACGTCCTGTTGAGCATTTAGAGAAGCTTGGTTTCTTCACACGCCCAGCTTTGCTGGCGCATGCTGTGCATTTGACGGATGAGGAAATCACAAAGCTTGCTGAGCTAAATGCATCAATTTCTCATAATCCGATTAGTAATCTTAAGCTTGCAAGTGGG
>Ga0180217_1004496_pt1 | contig 11010 bp, 10 predicted proteins | sample eDN3rd37CBELigOP_FD_128521 | JGI IMG/M metagenome (GOLD analysis project Ga0180217, IMG submission 128521) | Enriched Organic Plus compost microbial communities from Emeryville, California, USA - eDNA 3rd pass 37_C BE-Lig OP (version 2) (version 2) ... | reverse complement strand
TCGTCCAGGCTGGCATCTTGAAAGACCATCCCAATCGATTCCCTGACCTTGCGCGGCGCTCGGTTCACATCATGACCCGCGACGACGACCCTGCCGGCATCGGCAGTGCGCAGAGTGGCCAAGACCGACATCAAAGAGGTCTTGCCCGCACCGTTGGGGCCAAGAAGCGCAAAGGAGCTTCCGCGGGAAATCTCCAGCGAAACGTCTTCGAGCGCGATTTGGCTTCCATAGCGCAGCGATACTCCTTGCACGAGCACGGCGGGCTCTGCGGGTGTGTCTTGTGTCGTCATTTCGGCTTTGGAAAGTGGGTTTTTTGGCGCGACTTTGCGAGGCTCATGCCCCGGCATAGTCTAATGAGAAGGGCGGCTCAATATCCATGCGGCCTCTTCCTCGAAAGAAGACATATCCTGGCGAACGATCGTGCAGTTTAATGTGCTCGCCGGACTGCTCTTCGCAGGCCAGATATAGCGGGGTGTTATTCGATGTATTCGGGATAGTTCTCGGCCACCCAATCGAGCATGGCCAATGTCTTTGAAAGATGCTCCCGCAACGCTCGGCCTGCCTCGTCCGGGTTGCCGGCGGCGATTCCGTCGATGATTTCCCCATGGAGGCGAACGACGCGATCCATGCCGATATTGGGCAGGTTCAGCCGGCGCAGGCGGTCCAGGTGACCGCTGTGACGACGGAGAATGGGCCAGAGCTCCAGAAGCTTGGCATGATAAAAGATCGTATAATGAAATTGCCGGTCCGCAATCAGGAATTGGGAATAATCCTTCCTGTCGGCATGCAGGGCGACCTCGTCATTGGCCTTTCGAAGATCGTGGACGATCTCAGGCGTCGAGTGCTCCGCCAGGTGCCGCACCGCATCGGTCTCGATGGCCCGGCGCATGAAATGAGTCTGCCGCGCCAGATCGAGATTGATCCGGGAGACCAGCGTCGCATATTGCGGATAGACCGTGATCAGGCCTTCCTCTTCCAGCTTTATAAGCGCATCGCGCACCGGCGTTTGGCTCAACCCGAACTGCTGCTGCAGCGTTGTGCGGGAAAGTGTGGTGCCGGGGGCCAATTCAAGCGCAAGAATGCGCTCGCGCAGATACTCCACAATCTGCGGCGCGATCTGCCGGGTACGGTCGAGCTGGACGCGGTTCTTGGAGGCCAAGGAGGTCATTCGGTCGGTACGCAATTGCGTTGAGGTCGACTGATGCATTACTACTTAAGCGCGGCGAATGCCAGCCACCATGGAGCCTGGAGTAAACTTGCTGAAGCCCGACGACCATATGAGCGGTAAGGACAGTTTCGAGGGAAGGCCATCAACCTTTCCCGATCAAGTCTATGGCCGCATCCTTTCGGCCATCATGACAGGGGTCTATCCGAAGGGCGCGCGCTTGCCGTCGGAAAAGCAGCTCGGCGAAACCTTCGGTGTCTCCCGCCCGGTCGTGCGGGTTGCATTGAGCCGCCTGCAGCGGGATGGCCTGATCGAATCCCGGAAGGGCAGCGGCAGCTTCGTGCTTGCCACGCCCCCCGAGGATCTTTCCTCGGTGGCAGACCTGGCGCAGGTGGCACGTTATCAGCGCTACCAGGAATTTCGTCTGGTGGTGGAGGGCGCTGCTGCCGCACTTGCTGCCGAGCGGAGATCGGAGGCCGCCATGCAGAGCATCCAGGCGGCCCATGATCGGTTCGTGCGGGAAGTCGCTGAAGGCAAGTTTCTTTGGCAATCCGACCGAGCGGTGCATCTTGCTATCGCTGAAGCATCGGGCAACGAGTTCTTCCCCCGCAGTCTGGAGGGGCCGGAGGTCTCGCTCGAAGACTTCATGACCGTTTCGCTCTCCCTCACCAGCTCTCGTTCGGCCGAACGCGGGCAGCTGGTCGTTCGCGAACATACCAATATCGTCGACGCTATCCGGGCGCGTGACAGCGTAGGCGCTCGGGTCGCGATGGAGTTCCACATCGTTCAAGCCCGCCGGCGCATGCTGGATAGGTCACTCGCACCTTAGATGCGCAAATAGTTGACAAGTTGTTAGCACAACATGTAAACATTCCCTACAACATTGGGGAGTGCTCGACGTGCCATCAAATCTGTTGACCGCGGCTGATTATCGGCGATCAGTCGTCGCGGTCCCGCCCATCGCCTTCGAGGCATCCGAAGCCGTGTCCGTTGAGGAGAACAGGCGGATCGTCGCCCATATTGCGGCTGGTGGCATCGCCACGCTACTCTATGGCGGGAACGCGAACCTTTATCACTTCGGCGATCGCGCCTTCCGCCAAGCGCTCTCCGTCCTCGCAGAAGCCTGTGCCGGGCGCGTGCAACTCCTGTTCTCCATCGGGCCGGATTTCGGCAAGGCGATGGATCAGATCCCGGCGGTGCGGCAAGCCGGCGTGCACAATGTCATGCTGCTGCCCACCGCCTTTCCGTCTGACGCAAAGGGCGTGGCGGAAGGCGTGCGCAGGATCGCGGAAAAGCTGGGCACAGGGATCGTTCTTTACGTGAAGCGCGATGGCTATGTCGCGCCGGACGATCTTGCCCGTCTCACGGAGGAAGGCGCCGTCACTTTCGTCAAATATGCCGTCGAGAGGGAGAGGCCGGAGGCGGATTCCTACCTGGACGCTCTTATCGCTGCGCTCGGAAAGGAGATGATCGCCAGCGGCATGGGCGAAACCCCGATCCATGACCATATCGGCAGGCGGGGACTCGCCACCTTTACCTCGGGTGCGGTCTGCATCGCCCCGGCGGCTGCCAATGCGCTGCTTGCAAGCTATCGCGCAGGAGAGACCGAAAAGGCCGACCGCCTCGCCAAGCCCTTCCTCGATTTCGAGCGCGAGCGCGCCAGGCTCGGGGGCATTGCCGTACTCCACGACGCGGTGACCGTTTCCGGCATCGCAGACTGCGGATGCCTTTCACCCATGGTTTCCAACCTGGACGAGGCGGGGAAGGCTGCCATTGCGCCGCTTGTCGAGGCACTCCAGCAGGTGGAGCGGGAAGCTCGCACGGCCCGGCCACAGGCGGCGCCCGGGGTCGAGCCGACGAGTTGACTCGCTAATGCATTAGTGCTCTAGTGTGGACCGCAGCGGGCAAACGCGCAACGGAAACGTCACACATAAGGACGTGGAGCTCCGCATCAGCGGAGTTGATCGGGAGGAAAGAATGAGGATCAAGCCAGTCTGTTTGGCAGGGGGAATGGTGTTAGCCCTGGCCGCATCACTGTCGGCCGCCGGTGCCGAGGAAATCACGATCGTCTTGCCGGAACAGCCGGCCAATCTGGAGCCTTGCCGCTCCATCCGCGCCGATATCGGCCGGGTGATCAACATGAACATCACCGAGACCCTCACGATCATCGAGCCGGAGACCGCGCAGGTCACGCCGCATCTGGCCGAGAGCTGGGAGCAGGTGGATGACAAGACCTGGCGCTTCAAGCTGCGTGAGGGCGTTTCCTTTCAGGATGGCGCACCCTTCAACGCCGAGGCGGTGGTGAAATCCATCAATCGCCTGATGAATCCGAAGCTCACTTGCGATAGCCGTTCCAAGTTCGGCGATGTTACGCTCACGCCCAAAGCGGTGGACGAGGGCACCGTTGAGATCGTCTCGGACATTCCCATTCCGATCATGCCGACGCTCATGGGAACTGTGCAAATCGTTTCACCCAACATGCCCTTCGACCAGGAAGTGAACAAACCGGTCGGAACGGGGCCATACGAACTCGAGGCGGCGGATAACGAGCACATCGTGCTTGTGCGCCGTGACGACTATTGGGGTGAGGCTCCGGAAGTCACGAAAGCGACCTATCGCTGGCGCAGCGAGTCGGCCATTCGTGCCGCTATGGTGGAGTCGGGCGAGGCCGACCTCACGCCGGCGATCGCCGTTCAGGATGCCACCAATCCAGAGACCGATTTCGCCTATCTGAATTCCGAGACGACACGCATGCGCATCGATGCGCAGATCGCGCCTCTCGACGATATTCGCGTCCGCGAGGCGCTCAATCTCGCCATCGATTGGGACGGCATGGGCGAGGCGCTGTTCGGCACGGACGTGCTTCGCGCGTCCCAAATGGTGGTTCCCGGCGTGCTGGGCCACAATCCAGATATCAAGCCCTGGCCCTATGATCCGGAACGAGCCAAGGCGCTGATCGAGGAGGCGCGAGCGGACGGAGTGCCCGTCGATACCGAGATCACGATCATCGGCCGCAACGGCTTTTTCCCAAATGCGTCGGAATCGTTGGAGGCGATGCAGGCGCTTTGGCAGGAGATCGGCCTCAACGTGACCATCCGCGAAATGGAAGCTGCGGACTGGGTCCGCTATCTCGACAAGCCCTTCCCGGAAGGGCGCGGGCCGACCCTGTTCCAGCAGCAGCATGACAACAATACCGGAGACGCTGGCTTCACGGTGCCGGTGATGTATACGAGTGAAGGTCAGTACTCGACCATTGCGGACAAGGACCTCGACCAGGTCATCACGAAAGCCATGTCGTCCACGGGCGAGGAGCGTGAAAAGCTCTTCCAGGAGGCGTTCCGGGTGGTTCACGACGAGATCATCGCCGACGTGCCTATGTACCACATGATTGGCTATGTCCGTGTCGGCCCTCGGCTGGACTGGACTCCGGACTTGAAGACCAACAGCGAAATCCGCTTGGCGGAAATCAAGTTCAAACAGTGAACCTTGAGGCGGCCGCTCCACCGGGGGTGGCCGCCCATGGTGCCCGGTCTGCAAAGCAGTCCGTTCTAGCGGGGAGGGGAGTGCACAATGTTCGGCTATGTGTTCAAACGTTCCCTGCAAAGCCTCGTTGCCGTTGCCGGCTTGCTGGTGCTCGTCTTCTTCCTTTCCAGGCTGACCGGCGACCCGGCCTATCTCTATCTGCCGCTCGATTCGACGGAGGCACAGCGCCAGGCTTTCAACGAACTGCACGGGTTCGACGACCCGCTCTACATACAGTTCGGCCGCTATCTTGCTGATCTTCTGCATTTTGATTTCGGCACCGCGCTCAGCCGCAACCGGCCGGCCATGGAGGTGGCGCTCGAAGCCTTTCCGGAAACCCTGAAGCTTGCCGCGATCGCCATGACGCTTTCGTTGGTCCTGGCGATTGTCGTGGGCGCGCTTGCCGCCACCAAGCCCGGTGGCATCTTTGACCGGCTGGCCACCACCATCTCTCTTGCGGGCGCCAGCGCGCCGGATTTCTGGGTGGCGATCGTGGCCATCCTCTTCTTCTCTGTTTCGCTCGGCCTCCTGCCCACATCAGGCACGGGAACACCCTTGCACTGGATCATGCCAATCGGGGTGCTGATGCTGCGGCCTTTCGGCCTTCTCACGCAGGTGGTGCGCGGCTCGATGATGGGCGTGCTGACCTCGCCTTATATAAAGACCGCCCAGGCGAAGGGCGTGCGTCGCACGAAGATCGTTTTCGTGCACGCGTTGCGCAACGCGCTTCTCCCCGTCATCACCGTAGCCGGCGATCTGGCGGCCAGCCTCATCAATGGCGCCGTGGTCGTGGAAACGATTTTCGGCTGGCCGGGAATCGGCAAACTGATGATCGATGCCATCGTGCGGCGCGACTTCGCGCTGGTCCAGGCCACGGTGTTGATCACGGCAATCGCCATCTTCTTCCTCAACATCGTGATCGACCTCGTCTACGCCGCGCTCGATCCGCGTATCCGGCATCAGACCGCATGAGCACGCTCTCCCTGCAAACTCCCGACGCTGAGAAACGCACCGCCTCCGGCCCTGCTCGGATTTTCCGGCTTCTGCTGCGCGATCCACTCGCCACGCTCGCCTTCGCCTTTCTGGTCGTCGTGGTGGTCTGCGCGGTGGCCGGACCGTTTCTCATAGGCGATCTGATCGAGAAGCCCAATTTCCGCGCGCGCAACATGCCGCCCTTCAGCCTGGAGCAGGGTTTCGCCTACATTCTGGGCGCAGACACTTTGGGCCGCAGCCTTCTTGCGCGCCTGGTCGTCGGCGCGCGCAATACGCTCGGCATCGCCACCGCGGCGGTGCTCTGTTCGCTCGTTATCGGCGGGACTTTGGGCCTGATTGCCGGCTATTCGCGTGGCGCCTTGGGCAATCTCATCATGCGGGCGACCGATATCGTGATGAGCTTCCCCTCGCTGCTTCTGGCCCTGGTGGTCTTGTTCAGCCTAGGCCCATCGGTTCCCAACCTGGTTCTCGTGCTCGCGATCACCCGCATACCCATCTATTTGCGCACCACGCGGGCAGAGGTTCTGGAAGTGCGCGAGCGTATGTTCGTCAGTGCCGCCGTCGCGCTCGGCGCGAGCCATTCGCGCCTCATCTTCCGCCATATCGCGCCAATGGTGATCCCCACGCTGCTGACAATCGGGGCGATCGACTTCGCCACGGTTGTGCTGGCCGAATCCTCGCTAAGCTTCCTGGGGCTTGGAATCCAGTCGCCGCAATTCACGTGGGGCTCGATGGTGGCGACCGGGCGAGGCTATCTCGCCAATGCCTGGTGGGTTGCCTTCTGGCCGGGGCTGATGATCCTCCTGACCACCCTTTCGCTCAACATACTGTCGAACTGGTGGCGTACCTATTCCGACCCGCAACAACGCTGGCGATTGGAGCTTGCGCGGAGGCATAGGAAATGAGCACGGCTCCTATCCTCGCCGTCGAGAATCTGACAGTCGACTTCCTCTCCGGAGACGGGCGCTTCAGGGCGACGGACGGCGTAAGCTTCCATGTCCACGAAGGCGAAACTCTCGTTATTCTCGGCGAAAGCGGCTCGGGCAAATCGGTCAGCGCCAGCGCCATCATGGGGCTGATCGACACGCCGCCGGGCGAAATCGTCTCTGGACGCATCCGCTATCGCGGCGAGGACATCGTGGACATGCCGGCCGAACGCCGGCGCGACCTCAACGGCCGGCGGATAGCCATCATCTTCCAGGACCCGCTCGCCCATCTGAACCCGGTCTATACGGTGGGTTGGCAGTTGGCCGAGGTCTTTTCAGTCCATGGAATCGCCGGCGGCGAGGAGGCGCGCCGACGCTCCATAGATATCCTGCGCCGGGTGGGCATTCCCGATCCTGAAACGCGGATGGACTGGTACCCTCATCAATTCTCCGGCGGCCAGCGCCAGCGCATCATGATCGGCATGGCCATTGCGCTTGGGCCGGAGATCCTGATCGCCGATGAGCCCACGACCGCGCTCGACGTCAGCGTCCAGGCGCAGATCCTCGAGCTTCTTAAGAAGCTGCAGAGGGAGGAGGGGCTTGCGATCGTCATGATCACGCATGATCTGGAGGTGGCGGCGAACATGGCCGACCGCATCGTGGTCATGAACAGCGGGAAAATCGTGGAGGAGGGGCCGGCCCGGGAGGTCTTCACGGCACCGAAGCACGCCTACACGCAAAGACTGATGAGCGCGCTTCCCGATCACGACGAGCATAAGGAACGCGCTGACGAGGCGGAGGGTGCCCCGGTTCTGGAAGTTCGCAACCTCACCAAAATATATCAGCTCTCCCCTGGGATGTTCGGCAAGAAGAAGGCGCTTCAGGCCCTCGACAACGTTTCCTTTGTGCTTCGTCCGGGCGAGACGCTGGGCATTGTCGGCGAATCAGGCTCGGGCAAGTCGACAGTGGCGCGTCTGCTCCTGCGGCTTGCGGAGGCGACGGCTGGCACCGCTCTTTACCGCGGCCGCAACATTTTCGAGATGGATCGCCGAGAACTCCTGGCCTTTCGTCGGCGGGTTCAAATGGTCTTCCAGGATCCGTACAGCTCGATGAACCCGCGGATGAACGTCTTTTCCATCATCTCGGAACCGTGGTGCATCCACGGCGACATCTTGGAAAAGCCGCGGTGGGAGGATCGGGTCGCAGAGCTTCTGGAACTGGTGGGTCTTCGGCCGGAACACGCGCGCCGCTTCCCGCACCAGTTTTCCGGCGGACAAAGGCAGCGTATCGCCATTGCCCGGGCACTCGCCTGCGATCCGGAAGTGCTGGTATGCGACGAGGCGGTGTCGGCGCTCGACGTCTCCATCCAGATGCAGATCATCTCGCTCCTTGCGGATCTGCGCGACCGCCTGGGCCTCGCCTATATCTTCATCACCCATGATCTGCCGATCGTGCGCAATTTTGCGGATCGTATCCTCGTGATGAAATCGGGGCGTGTGGTAGAGGAGGGTATGACAGAAGCTCTCTTCCGGAACCCGCGCGAGGATTACACGCGCATGCTTATCCAGGCCGCTCCCAAACCCAAATGGGACCAAGCGCAAGCCATGGCCTCATGATGTCTCCGGCGACGGCGGCCTTTGCCCTTATGGCCTTCAACGCGTCCATGGCGGCGCTCGACACGGTTTTCGTGCGGCTGGTGGCCGGTGAGGTTCATGCGCTGGAAATCGCGTTCTTCCGCAATCTCTTCAGCCTCGTGGCGCTCCTAATCATGCTCAAGCCGGCAGAGCGCAACCTCAACGCCAACGGGTTGTGGCCGATCCATGGGGCGCGTGCCGTGCTCAAGCTTGCGGGCCTCATCTTCTATTTCATGGCCATAACGATGCTGCCGATCGCACTGGTGACGGCCGTGGCCTTCACCATGCCGCTCTTCGTCACGCTCGGCTCATGGCTCATTCTCGGTGAGCGGCTGAGCGCGCATAAGGCGGCGGCATTGCTTGCCGGACTGCTCGGCATGCTCATCATCCTGCAGCCGCCCGGTGTTGAGTTCGGCATGGGGCTGGTGTTCGCATTGTCCTCGGCCATGGCGCTCGCCGCGGTGGCACTCCTCATGAAAGTGACCTCCGGCCAGGAAGATCCGATGCGGATTGCCTGGTACAACCTGTTGCTGACTGTCCCGCTCGCGCTTGTTCTGGCGCTGCCTGTCTGGACCTGGCCCTCCCCCATTGCCTTGGGCCTGATGGCGTTGCAGGGTGTAGGCGGGCTCTTTGCACAGATTTCCTTCGCGCGGGCGATGAAGCTGGCCGACGCTTCCCTCATCATCTCCGTCGACTTCATTCGGCTGCCGATCGCTGCAATCCTGGGGCTTGCCCTGTTCCATGAGCCCGTCCAGATCTGGGTCCTCCTGGGCGGAACCGTGATCTTCTCCGGCGTGCTCTTCAGCGCCTATCGCGAGAGACGCAGAAGCAGACAGGCTTGAAAGCGCTTATCGCTCGACCGGCGGCAGGCCGAAATGGGCGGACAGCGCATCCACCACGGCGTCGCCCATGCGCTGGCGGGTCTCCACCGTGCCGCTGCCGATATGCGGCGTCAGCACAACACGGGGATCGGCCCGCAATGCCTCGGGCACATGCGGCTCCCCCTGGAAGACGTCGAGGGCGAGGCCTGCGATGCTGTTGCTGGCCAGCGCTTCGATCAGTACGCGCTCATCAGCCACGCCGCCTCGAGCGATATTGACCAGATAGCCTTGAGGGCCGAGACACTCGATGACCTCGCGTCCGATGAGCCCGCGCGTTTCCGGCGTGAGCGGGCAGGTCAACACGAGCACTTCGCTCCAGCGGGCAAGCGAAAGGATATCGGCGTGAAAAGTGTAGTCCACGTCCTTGGGGCGCGGTCCTGTATAGGCAATCCGTGCGCCAAGCATCTCAAGCCGCAGTGCAAGCGCGGCGCCGATATGGCCGAGGCCGACAATGCCGACGCGCATCCCCCGCACCGACCGGCCCAGGGGAAAGCTACCTCTCTCCCAGCGTCCGGTCTGCACGAAGGCGTGGCCTGCCACGATCCCCCGGGTAAGCGACAGCACCAGCCCGAGCCCGAGATTGGCGACTTCCTCGGCAAGGATATGCGAGGTGTTGGTGATGCGGATGCCGCGGCTTTGCGCATAAGCCACATCGACGTTCTCAAGGCCCGCGCTGTAGCTGGCGATTATCTCGAGCCGCGGAAGGCCGTCGATGAAGGCGCGGTCGATATAGGTCTTGCGCACGGCGATCCCACGGATCTCGGGGCCGAACGCGTGAAAGAACTCGTCTCGTGATGACGCGTCCTGGGGCAACTCATGCACGTGGAAACGGGCGGTGAGCTCTGCCGTCGTCTTTTCCGGCAGGATGGCGGCTTTCAGGATCGAAACCCGGTCGGACATGCCCACCCTCCTATCGGCCGTTCCTGCTGCGCCATTCGCGGAATGCCACGACGCTTTCTTCCCTGGTCGGCGGATAGAGCCCGATGACGCTGGCACCCTTGCCGACCTGCTCGATCACGAAATCCTCGAAAGCCGTCATCTCGACTGCTTCGTCGGCGATCTCGCCGGCGATCTCGTGCGGGATGACGATCACCCCCTCCTGATCGCCCACGATCACATCGCCGGGCCATACCGCCACATCGCCACAGCCGATCGGCACATTGATATCCAGCGCCTGGTGCAGGGTGAGGTTGGTGGGCGCGGACGGGCGGTTATGATAGGCATGGATCGCCAGCTGCGCGATCTCGGGACTGTCGCGGAATCCCCCATCGGTTACAACACCCTCCACGCCGCGCGCCATGAGGCGCGTGACCAGGATGGCGCCTGCCGAGGCGGCACGGGGATCCTTGCGGCTGTCGAACACCATGACGCTGCCGGCCGGTGCCTGCTCGACGGCGAGACGTTGGGGATGTTGCGGGTTCTGAAACACGCTGAGCGGGTTCAGGTCCTCGCGGGCGGGGATGTAGCGGAGCGTGAAGGCCTCGCCCACCATGTTCTCCGGCTTTGGGCTGAGCGGCCGCACATCCTGGATGAACTGGTTCCTCAAGCCGCGCTTGAAAAGCAGCGTCGAGAGTGTGGCGGTGCTGACATATCTAAGCTTCTCACGCGTCTCCGCGCTCAACGGCGTATGCGTCATGGTTTCTCCGGGGTCAGTAGATGTCCGGCTCGCCGGCGGCGGTGCCGAAGCGGGTTTCCAGGAAGTCGAAGTCACAGCCTTCATTGGCCTGGGTCACATGGCGGACATACATCCAGCCAAAGCCGCGCTCGAAGCGGGGCTTCGGTTGGATCCATGCGGATCTGCGCTCCGCGAGCGTCGCGTCGTCCACCATCATGTCGATGCGTCGTGCCGGCACGTCGACCCGGATGCGATCGCCGTCCCGGACGAAGGC
>Ga0180217_1004494_pt1 | contig 11013 bp, 10 predicted proteins | sample eDN3rd37CBELigOP_FD_128521 | JGI IMG/M metagenome (GOLD analysis project Ga0180217, IMG submission 128521) | Enriched Organic Plus compost microbial communities from Emeryville, California, USA - eDNA 3rd pass 37_C BE-Lig OP (version 2) (version 2) ... | reverse complement strand
TATGCTTCTTTTTGCATGGAACTATGCGATTCTTGCATATCCGAATTGCATTCCAAGGGGAAATTTACATGAAAGAGATCGTTGTTGTCGGTGCAGGCAAAATCGGTGCAACCATTGCCGATCTTCTCGCTTCCACAGGCGAGTATGCCGTTACCGTTGTCGACCGCTCTCAGGCGCAGCTTGATGCACTGGAATCGGGTGCAGAAGTCAAGACACAGGCACTCGATATTGAAGATGCGAAGGCTCTCGAAGCTGCTCTGACCGGCAAGTTCGCCGTATTGAGCGCTGCTCCGTTCCATCTGACGACTCGTATTGCAGAAGCTGCCGCCAAGGCAGGCGTGCACCATCTCGACCTGACTGAAGACGTGGCGAGCACGCGTCGCGTCAAGGAACTGGCCAAGGAAGCCAAGACCGCCTTCATTCCGCAGTGCGGCCTTGCTCCCGGCTTCATCTCCATCGTGGCCTATGACCTTGCGAAGCGTTTCGACAAGCTTGACAGCGTTCGTATGCGCGTAGGCGCTTTGCCGCAGTACCCTTCGAATGCTCTGAACTACAACCTGACCTGGAGCACCGACGGCGTCATCAATGAATATATCGAGCCGTGCGAAGCTATCGTGAACGGCGAACTGACCGAAGTGCCCGCTCTTGAAGAGCGCGAGGAGTTCTCGCTTGATGGCGTCACCTATGAAGCTTTCAACACTTCAGGTGGTCTCGGCACGCTCTGCGAAACGCTGGAAGGCAAGGTGCGCACGCTCAACTACCGCACCATTCGCTATCCGGGCCACGTGGCGCTGATGAAGGCGCTTCTTAACGATCTCGGACTGCGTCATCGCCGTGAAGTGCTCAAGGACATCTTTGAAAATGCCCTGCCAACCACTCTTCAGGACGTGGTAGTTATTTTCGTAACTGTTTCCGGCACCAAGAACGGCCGTCTGGTTCAGGAAACCTACGCAAACAAGGTCTACGCCGCTCCTGTTGGCAAGATCATTCGCTCGGGCATCCAGATTACGACGGCCTCGGCAATCTGCGCCGTGCTCGACATGCTCGCCAAGGGCGATCTTCCGCAGCAGGGCTTCATCCGCCAGGAAGACATCACGCTCGAAGCGTTTCTCGCGAACCGCTTTGGCAAGGCCTACGCACAGGAAGACCATTGCGCACGCATGGTTGCCTGATAGCTCCTGCCGCATGAATTGGGCCTGTTGCGCTTGTGCGCAGCAGGCCCGTTTGCGTTTTTGGTGGCGACGGTCTCTGCCCTACCAAAGTCGCAATTGAATAGGATCGCGTTTAGGCGCAAGCCCGATTCAAACTGGCGGATGGAATATGTTCGTCCGCGTGATTGTGTCCCTTTGTGCGCCCGAATTGAGTACGTTCGGGATGCGCTTTGAAGAAGTAGGAAAGTCATGTTGAAATCAGTTGTGCTGGCCGGTCTGGCCTCAGTCTTTCTCGCTTTGCCCGTTCAGGCGAAGGAATGGAAGGAAATCCGTATCGCCAGCGAAGGCGCATATCCTCCGTTCAACTATATGTCTCCAGACGGCAAGCTTGAAGGTTTCGATCTCGATATAGCGAATGCGCTTTGCGAAGCGATGGAAGCGAAATGCACGATCGTCGCCAATGACTGGGATGGCATGATCCCCGGATTGCAGGCCAGCAAGTTCGATGCAGTCATTGCTTCGATGGCCATCACCGAAGAGCGCGAAAAGCAGGTGGCCTTCACGGAACGCTATTATACGACCCCGCTTGCGGTTGTCGTGCCGAAGGACTCCGATATCACCTCGCTCGATCCATCCGCTTTCGATGGGAAGACGGTTGGCGCGCAGGCTGGAACCACGCAGGGCAACTACGCCGATGACGTCTACAGCAAGGCGGGTGCGGACGTGAAGCTCTATCCGACTGCCGATGAAGCCAATGCCGATCTTGAAAGCGGGCGTCTGGACGCCATTGCCGCAGACAAGTTCCTAGCTGCCGACTGGCTGAAAAAGCAGGGCGCCAACTGCTGCAAGTTCCTTGGCGATATTCCGGGTTCCGAAACGAAGATCGCGGTTGCCCTGCGCCAAGGGGATGACGATCTGCGCGAGCAGTTCAATGCGGCTATCAAGAAAATCCGTGACGACGGCACCTACGAAACGATCCGGAAGAAGTATTTCGATTTCGACATCTATTGATGCCAAAATTTCATCGGGCGCTCTCTTGATGTCAGGAGCGTCCGGTGCTTCAGTCTCAAAACACACAAGAGGCGGAGCATTGTCCCAAATTGATAAGGCTCCAATAATATAAATATAACAAAGAAATAAAGGGAACGACCATGCTGAAAGCCATCCTATTTGCAGGCGTTGCATCTGTCATCGCTGCTCTGCCAGCGCAGGCCAAGGAATGGAAGGAAATCCGGATCGCAAACGAAGGTGCGTATCCGCCTTTTAATTTTGTGGCCGCCGATGGTTCGCTGCAGGGCCTCGATATCGACATAGCCAATGCTCTGTGCAAGGCCATGGATGCCAAGTGCACGATTGTTGCTAACGACTGGGATGGAATGATTCCAGGGCTCAAATCGAACAAATTCGACGCAGTCATTTCGTCGATGAGCATTACGGAAGAGCGCAAAAAGGAAGTCGCGTTCACCGACAAGTATTATTCTACTCCGCTTTCTGTCATCGTGCCGAAAGACAGCACGATCACATCTCTGGATGCCGAGGCTTTCAAGGGAAAATCGGTTGGCGCCCAGGGATCGACGACGCAGGGGAATTATGCGGAGGACGTCTACGGCAAGGCAGGCGCTGATGTTAAGCTATACCCCACTGCCGATGAAGCCAATGCCGACCTGAAAAACGGGCGTCTCGATGCTGTCGTTTCAGACAAATTCCCGATTACTGACTGGATCAAGGGCGACGGCGCGGATTGTTGCAAGCTTATCGGCGATATTCCCGGCACGCGGACCGATACCGGCATTGCGCTGCGTCAGGGCGATGACGATCTGCGGGAACAGTTCAATGCGGCGATCAAGAAAATTCGCGACGATGGGACTTATGCCGCGATCATGAAGAAATATTTCGACTTCGACATCTACTGATTGCTTGTAAAAGACACAGCTCTTTGCTGTAAGCAACAACGCGCCGCCTGAAACGGCGCGTTTATTCTTTATTTTTGTGGATGCCAAAAATGCCGATTCAGCAACAAGATGTCATCGTTCTGGGTGCGGGTATTGTCGGTGTGTCCACGGCATTGCATTTGCAGGCGCGCGGTCGTTCGGTTTGCCTGATCGACAAAAGCGAACCCGGCAATGGCACCAGTTTCGGCAATGCCGGACTGATCGAGCGATCGAGCGTCATACCCTATTCCTTCCCGCAAGGTTTCTGGACACTCGTCCGCTATGGCATGAACTGCCGCTCGGACGTTCGCTACAACCCATTTTACTTACCGAAGATGGCGCGCTGGCTGTTTCAGTATTGGCGGGAATCGTCGCCAGAGCGGCTGAAGGTCGCGACGAACGCCATGCTTCCTTTGATTGAGGCGAGCGTCCGCGAGCATGATACCTTGGTGGCCCAGTCCGGCAGTGAGAAACTGATCCGGTCGCAGGGGTGGATCGAAGTCTTCCGGTCATCTTCGGCATTTGACGCAGCAGTGCGCCGTCTGCCCGATCTGCAGCGCTTCAAACTCTCCTATGACATTCTGGATGCAGCAGCGTTGCGTGAGCGAGAGACCTCGCTTGGCGATGTGGCTGGGGGCATTCACTGGCTCGATCCGAAGACCGTCGTTAACCCGGGAGGTCTGGTCAAAGCCTATGCCGATTTGTTTATCAGAAACGGTGGTGTCTTCGTTGGTGGCGATGCTGCAACCTTGGCGCCGGATGAAAACGGCTGGCAGGTAACGACGGAAGACGGCATTGCGCATGCGCGTGACGTGGTTGTGGCACTCGGTCCGCAATCAGGCCTCGTCTTCAGGAAATTTGGCTATCCCATTCCGCTCGGCATCAAGCGCGGCCACCACCTGCATTTTACCATGAAGGATGGCTCGCGGCTCGGCCATACTGTGGTTGACGAAGAGGCGGGCTATGTCCTTGCGCCCATGGTGCAAGGCGTACGGCTGTCAACAGGCATAGAGTTCGCCTCACCTGATGCGCCCGCCAATCGTATCCAGCTCAGGAAAGACGAGAAGATTGCGCGCCGGCTGGTACCACAGCTGGGAGACGCCGTCGAAACGACGCCATGGCTTGGATTGCGTCCTTGCATGCCGGACATGCGGCCGGTGATCGGTCCCGCGCCGAAGCATAGGGGCCTATGGTTCAATTTCGGCCATGCTCATCATGGCCTTACGCTTGGACCTGCAACAGGGCGGCTGCTCGCAGAAATGCTCGTCGGAGAGGAACCGTTCGTCGATCCGAAACCCTATTCAGCAGAACGGTTTCTATAGTTTTGATCTAAAAATTTCGTGACAGGCTTGTCAGTGTCGGTGGAGCGGGGCTATCAATTGGCTCCACTCTCATATCGCGCAGTTGCGAACAATCGATCCGGAAAATCCAGTGAAAATGAAGCCTTTGGGCCGTACCGGCCTCACTGTCACCGAAATTTGCCTCGGCACCATGACCTGGGGCGTGCAAAATACCGAGCCGGACGCTCACGAGCAGCTAGACATTGCTCTTGATGCCGGTATCAACTTCATTGATACGGCTGAGGGATATGCCATCCCCATGAGCCCGGAAAGCTATGGCAAGACAGAGACTTATATCGGAACTTGGCTTAAGAAGACCGGAAAACGCGACAAGATTGTTCTGGCTAGCAAGATTGCCGGCGGCGGCAGGCAGAAGTGGATTCGAGATGGCGCCAGACCAAGCCGCAACAGTGTCCGGGAAGCGGTTGAAGATAGCCTGAAGCGGCTTCAGACGGACTATATCGACCTTTATCAGGTCCATTGGCCGATGCGAGCGCACTATCATTTTGGCCAGAGCTGGACCTTCGATCCTTCCACCACGAACGGCGCTGCAGAAACCGAACAGATGCACGACGTGCTGCTCGGACTCGGAGATATGGTTCGCGACGGAAAGATCAGGCACATAGGTCTTTCCAATGAGACAGCCTGGGGAACAATGCAGTGGCTTCGTCTGGCAGAACAGCATGGCCTGCCGCGCGTCGCCTCGATCCAGAATGAATACAGTCTTCTGCAGCGTCAGTTCGATTTCGACCTGGCAGAGTTGTCGCTTTGCGAAAATGTTGGACTACTTGCCTATTCGACGCTGGCAGCCGGTGTGCTGACCGGAAAATATCTGGGCGGGAAGCTGCCTGCCGGTTCACGCGCAGCCATTTCCGAAGGCGGCCTCTGGCGAAACAACGTGCACTCCGAGCCAGCCGTTCGCGCCTATATCGATGTGGCAAAGAAGCACGGTCTGGACATTGCGCAGATGGCGATTGCCTTTACACTGACACGTCCATTCATGACGTCGGCCATTATTGGCGCTACGACCATCGACCAGTTGAAGGCCGATATTGCGGCCCACCAGGTTAAGCTATCCGATGATGTTCTCAGCGACATTGAGAAAGTCTATAGACAGTATCCACGTCCGCTTTAAGTCAATGAAAAATGCATGATAGAAGCCCGCCAACTGGCGGGCTCTTTCTATCCAGCAAGATAGATTTCGTGTTTGACGATCCATTGATCGATCGGTGTCTCGCTTGATGAACTGACGATCACCATTCGGTCAAAGCGCAGATTGCGGCCAGCAAGTGACCTTCTCAGGCGAGCCATTTCCGTTTCACGCAAAGCCTTATCAGCGACGCCATAGGCAAGCGAAACATGCGGGAGGAAAGTCGTGATGTCTTTTTCTCCGGATATGCCCAGCGTGTCTTGTTTCAATGCTATTAATGCAGGTGTTTTCTGCAATGCAGCATAGAAGGAGCGGAAATAAGCCTCGGTTCCGGTCACGTCTTCGATCCGAACATCCAGAGGTTTGCGACCGGCCGCAAGACTGAGCACCAGCGGCAGCAGTTCATCTGCTGAGCGCTTCATATCAGGTATCAGTGTCGCGTGCGGTTCAAATAGGGGTGAAGCAAAGCGGCCAGCCAGTTCAGTAATAATGGATTCAAGAAATCGGAAATCATCGAGGACGGGACGCAACCAGATGGAATGGAAAGTCATTGCTGGGGCATCCTCCCAATGCCGCGGTCGTTCTTGAGTGGTCTGACGCTGTTGCGCAGAATGAGCGGTAATTCGAGCATAACCGTCCGAGGCGCCGCGTTTGGCGCAGCCTGACGCTCGTCCAGCAACCGGATGATTTCGGCGGAAAGCCGTTCTGCATTCTGATCGAATGTGGTCAGCCGATAGGCGCCCCATCGTGCCTCCGCAACATTATCAAAGCCAATGACCGAAATATCGTCGGGAATGGAGAGATTGAAGACGTCGCGCGCGCAGTCCATCAAGCCGAAAGCCATGAGATCGTTGACGCAAAAAATGCCTTCGACGCGCTCTCTTTCGCCCAGAAGCAGAGAAGCCGCGCCAAAACCTCCGTCATAATCCGTCAATTCGCCACGCTGTACGCTGATGCTCAATCCGAGGCTCTTGCCTTTGGCGATGAAGGCTTCCTCGCGCTCGACCAGATTGAGGCTGCCGACATTCGACGTTATGAGGCCTAGTTTTTTCATGCCCCGTGCCGCGAAGATTTCGACAGCCGTTTCGGCGGCAAGCCGATTGTTGATGTGAATGTGGTCGGCTCCCTCTTCTGTTCGCCCGACGAGAATAAGGGTCTGGCCGTTTCGTTGGGCAAGCTCCACAAATGACGAGGAAGGCATGCCGGAAAGAACCACCGTCGCTTCCGCACGATAACGCAGCAGTGTTTCATGCGCGGCAGAGAGGTTCTCTCCGTGTTGGCCGGTCGGAATCAATACTGGAACACTGCCGCGGGCTGCGAGCCGACGGGAGAGTGCCGCGATCTGGCGTGAACGAAAAGGGCTATCCGGGTCTGCGGCAATCATGCCGACGATACGGCTGCGATTGGCGAGGAGGCCGCGTGCGAGGTCGTTGACCTGATAGCCGAGCTTTTCTGCAGCTTTCAGCACTTTCTCACGTGTTGCAGGCGAGACGCTAGCGCCCGGCGTAAAGGTTCGCGACACGGCTGAGCGCGATACGCCAGCCTCAAGCGCAACTTCGTGAGCGCTGATAAACCGCGGCATGCTGTCCGCGATTTCCTGTTCTCGCTGGGTATCATTATCTGGCATCTCATCGCCCTACTTTTGAAAGGACATCGGCCCTAAGGAAGCGCTCGACCACGAACATGAAGGCAATTGACGGCACCAGCAATATCAATGCGCTGATCGACGCGATCTGATAATTGCCGCCGGAACTTGCTGTATAAAGCAGCAGGGGCAGGGTGGAAATATCCGGAGCGCCGACGAAGTAAGTGCCGGTGAACTCGTCGAGCGATTCAAGAAAGACAAAGATCGCGCTTGCAAGGAGGCCGGGCGCGGCTATCGGCAGGGTGATGTCAAAGAATGTCTTGAGCGCTGATGCGCCCATTGAGCGAGCCGCTTCTTCGAGCTCGCGATCAATTGCTGAAAAGGCCGCCGTGGCGATCCACACCGCATAGACTAGACCGTGGGTGACATGCACCAGAACAACACCTGTAATCGTACCATTCAGACCGAATGAGTAGAACATCTGCGCAATGTTGACGTAAACGGGCAGGTTGGGAAAAGCCTGCGGTATCAGCAGCGTCAGCAGGATCAGCCCACGAAATGGCAGTTTCAATCGTGCGAGAGCATAACCGGCGGGAATGGCAAGGCCGAGTGAAACGATCACTGTCAGGGCTGCAATGATAACGCTTGTGCCAAGCGATGAGAGCGCATTGCCGCGAGGCGAAAACACATTTGCCCAGAATGAGAATCCATATTGAAGCGGCAGTGTATGCGGGAAATACCAGCGCTCAGCGACAGCCCACAGGAGCAGGTTCGCGAGCGGTCCGAAGATCGCGAATGCCAGCAGGCCAAGCAATATACCGCGCGGTATCCAGCTCCAGTCGAAGAGGTTGCTCATTCAGCGTGCTCCTTCATGGTCTGGCGGAGGTAAACCCAGGCGACGAGGCTGGTCATGAGCAGTGAAATCGTACCCAGAGCATTTGCGACACCGTAATCTCCGTAGGCGTTGATGCGGAATGCCATGTTCGCCGTGATCATCGTCGGTGATTGCGCATTGATCATCAACGGCACGGACAAAACGGACATCATGGTGACAAAGCTCAGTATCAATCCAACGAGCAATGTCTGGCGGACTTGAGGAAGCACGATCTCAATGAGAATGCGCAGCCGTCCGGCACCAAGATTGCGAGCGGATTCGATTGTGCTGCGATCAATGGATGCCATAGCACCCGCCAACAGCAGTGTGACGAATGGTGTCTGTTTCCAGACGAAGGCGATGACGATACCGCGCCAGTCCAGGAAGCTCATTGCCTGTAGCGGTGTAATCGCTCCGGTTTCGATGAGCAGGTTGTTCATCAAGCCGTTCTTGGCAAGAAAGGTGCGGAGTATCTGGCCAACGACGATGAAGGGGATGAAAAGCGGCCAGCGATAGAGCCAGCGCAGAACGGTAACTGCCCGCGGGTTGGAGGCGAGTGTCAGATAGCCACCGATAGCAATAGAGAACAACGCAATCAGCAGCGAAGACAGTGTGACGATGACAAAAGTGAAGATGATGTCGCTTGAATAAAGCTCGAATGCTTTGACGAAATTGCCGGTCCCCCATTCACCGGAAACATGGAAAGCTCCGGTGATTGCGCCGAAAAGCGGCACGATGAACAGCAACAGTACGATCGCCAGCGCGGGCGCGATAAGAAGAATCCCCGTCAGTCGATGCGGCATTCGAAACCCCATGAAAGTGAGCGTAGGAGCGCTCAGACTGAAGTCTCAGCCGAGCACTCCAATCAAAGTGAAGGCTTAGTTGCCTACCTGACGTTCATACGCTTCCAGAATCGCAGTGTTATAGGGCGCGATCGGGAAAGGCTTTCCAAATTTCGCAAGGTCGTCTGGCGAAATATCGGTGAAGAGCTTGTTCCAGGTATCGCCGTCCAGCTCTGCCTTGACATGATCGGCGTCGATGCCCGGATACCAGTTGAAGCGCTTGACGATGCCTTCGGCCTGCACCTTCGGGCTTGTCGCCAACGCAACAAACTTTTCGGCCAGTTCCTTGTGCGCACTCTTTTCGGGGATCACGTAGTGCATCGGCTGTCCGGGCATGCCGGGTGCAGGGAGGACAAGTTTCATTTCCGGGGGCAGCTGTCCATTTGCCTTCCACGAATAGAACATGTCTACCCAGACCGGTCCCATCGCGATTTCGCCGCGGCTCAGCATGTCGAGCGTACCTGCGTTGCCCGGTGTCAGGGTGGCGTTCTTTGTAAAGTCCTTGAGCGAGGCAAACGCCTTGTCCCAATTCTTTGCTTCGCCCTCTTCAAATGGACCCTTCATAAGCTTGTCTGCGTCGCCGCCATAGGCATAAATCCAACCCATGACGAAGCTTACGCCTGACGCACCGCCCTTTATCCCGTTGTAGCCGAACTGTTTCGGATTTTCCTTGGCCCAGGCGACAAGCTCGTCATAGCTTTTCGGCGGGTTGGCGACGAGCGCAGGATTGTAAGCAAGAGCGGTCTGGCTGTTGAACATCGGCATGACATAACCGTCGACATCGGTGCCGAGCGCCATTTTTGCATTATCGCGGGTCACCAGCTTGCCACTGTCGATTTTGCCACGATAGTTTTCGAGGAACTTAGCCGTTACCATGGGGCCGACGAATTTCTCGTGGACGACAGCGACGTCAGTGTCCCATTTTTCCACGCCGGCCTTGGACTGGGCTTCGAAGCGCTCGAGAATCTTCTGCGAGCCGGCATCGCCGGGACCGGTTCCGACCACGCGAACGGTCGTTCCGGGATTTTCCTTCTCGAACAGCGGTCCAAGATACTGATTGATGTAATCGACCATGTTCTGGTCGCCTGCCGTGATGACAGTAAGTTCGTCGGCGGCGGCCGGTGCAGCGGTGAGGCCGATTGCCAGTGCCGCGTTCAGGATAGTTCTCATGAAAGGACTCCTGTCTGAGACCGGGATTCCGGTCATACGATTGAAAGCAGATGCAGAGCATCCGGTGGTGATGTCGATCGGGAACGGTGGCTTTCACGGGCACGAGCCTGCCCGTGAAATCGAGCTTGAAACGGGTATTACCCGTATTGGTATAGGAAGGCGGTCGCGGTCTGGATGCACAGCCGTGCATTGCAAGGTTCATCAAAAATCCCGTAGTTCATTGTTCTTGGACCCTCCAAATTCAATGACAGGCGCTGACGACGGAGCGACAGCCCGCTGATTATCTGTCGAACAGAAACAGGGCATGCTCCGGTATGCGGATTTCTACATTTGCTCCAGGCCTATGGCTCTCCTGAGCGTCGACCATGACATGCCGTTCTCCCACACGGATCATGTGCCGCCAAAGGCCGCCGGGATAACTGGTTTGTTCGACCGTGCCATTCAGGACCAGTTCGGGTGTTGGAGAGTTCCAAGCGGTCCCGGACTCGGTGAGACGCGCTGCTTCGCTGCGGAAACGTGCCGATGCCAGGCCGTCGGAGAGATTGCGGCGACCTGCAGAAATAGTGCTGGCCTTGTTATTGGCTCCCGCTGCGATTTCTATGCGATCAGCCTTGATCTGGATCGGTACTTCGACCAGATTTTCCGCACCCATGAATGCGGCAACGAAATCCGATGCCGGATGATTGTAAACCTCTTCTGGTGCGCCGGCCTGAGCGATTTCACCGTTATTGAGTATGACAATCCGGTCGGCCATAACCATGGCTTCCTCCCGATCGTGCGTCACATGAACCGCAGTGATCCCAAGACGGCGCTGCAAAGCGCTGATTTCATGGCGAACCGATAGTCGGATGCGTGCATCGAGATTGGAGAGCGGCTCATCGAGAAGCAGGATATCGGGCTGAATGGCGAGTGCGCGCCCGAGGGCGACACGCTGGCGCTGCCCGCCGGAAAGGGCAGCAGGTTTGCGTTC
>Ga0180217_1004493_pt1 | contig 11015 bp, 9 predicted proteins | sample eDN3rd37CBELigOP_FD_128521 | JGI IMG/M metagenome (GOLD analysis project Ga0180217, IMG submission 128521) | Enriched Organic Plus compost microbial communities from Emeryville, California, USA - eDNA 3rd pass 37_C BE-Lig OP (version 2) (version 2) ... | reverse complement strand
GGCGATGCCGCGCGGCGTGACCAGGATGTTTCCCGGCTTTACGTCGCGGTGGATCAGGCCGCACTTGTGGGCGTGATCGAGCCCCTTGGCCGCTTGCAGCACGACGCTCGCGGCTTGTTGCTGAGTGAGTGGGCCTTGCGAGCGAACGAGGCGGCGCAGGTCGGTGCCGGCGATGTATTCGGTGACCAGGTAGTGCACGTCGCCGTCTCGTCCCGCGTCGTAGGCTCGCACGAGGTTGGGATGGTCGAGCCGGGCCTGCGTGCGAATCTCGCGAATGAAGTTGTTGACCGCTTCGGGGGTCGACTTGTGCAGCGGCAGCACCTTCACGGCACACTCGCGCCCCATCACCTGGTGCAGGCCCTTGTAGACCTGTCCCATGCCACCCTGGCCGATGAAATCGGTGATGATGTAGGGACCGAGGTTGAGTTTGGTTCGACCGGCGCGAATTTGCTCGGCCTGGTACTTCGTCAGGGCCCCCATTTCGACCAGCTTTGCCGCGAGCGACGCGTCGTCGGCGTCAGTTGAAGCGGCGAGCGTTGAGACCGATGCCTGACGCAGCGCAGCGATCGCTTCGTCGATCTGGTCTTGAGTGACCAGGCCGCTGAGGAGCGCCGAGTTGCGAAACATCGAACGGGGCATAGTGAAGCGAACTCCGTCGCTGCAGGACCCAGCCGTGACGAGTGCCGTGGGATAAGAATCGCGCCGCCGAAAGAGAATGGCAGCGACGACTTCTTAGCCTAACGAAAACGAGCCCGCCTGCCAATGTTCGCCGGGCTTGTGCGCGGTCGGAAGCCCGTTTGCGTTAAGGCGGCAGACATCCTTACGAGAGTCGGCCGGGCGACTCGAAGCCGAGCTGCCGCCAACTGGCGGGGAGCGGGGCTTCGAACGTCATCTCTTTGCGGGTTGTAGGGTGCTCGATCACCAGCCGGCGGGAGTGCAGGGCAATTCCATGGGGAAAAGGCTGCCGGCTGCCGTATTTGCGGTCGCCCAGGATGGGGCTGCCGATCGTGGCGAGCTGCAGGCGAATCTGGTGCTTCCGGCCCGTTTCGAGCCTGACTTCAAGCAGCGTCGCTTTGGCCGTTTTTCGCACGGTTGTGTAGCTCAGGCGGGCCTTCTGAGCCCCGGCGACGTGCGTTTTGGCGACGGTCATGCGGCGCAGCTTCTCGTCCTTGATCAGCCAATGGGTTAGCGTTTCTTCGGGTGAGGGCGGCGCGTTTTCCACGGCTGCCCAGTAGGTTTTTTCTGCCCTGGACTCGCGAAACTGCTCCGACAAGCGAGCAGCCGCCTTGCTGGTCCGGGCCAGGACGAGGACGCCGCTGACCATCGTGTCCAACCGGCTGACGACGCCCAGGTAGACGTTGCCCGGCTTTTGATACTTGGTCTTCAGATACCGCTTGGCTTCGGTGACGACGCTGGCCGTGCCTTCCATGACCCCCATCGTGGCCAGCTGGGCCGGCTTGTTGACGACCAGCAAGTGGTTGTCTTCATAGAGAACTTCCAGCGGCAATGCCCCACGTTTAGCCATCGGTTGGTTTCCGGTAACATGCAGTCGCGATCGGGAATTGCGGCGGCCGTTGCGAGTAGCAACGCGATGGCCGAAATTCCCTCGTCGCCATAATACCCGGAACTCCAATTCTTCGACCGACCCTTATGACGTCGTCGCAGCGACTGATCCTCGCCAGCAGTTCTCCCCGGCGGCGGCAATTGTTGGCCGAAGCGGGCTACGCGTTTGACGTAATTCCTCCCCATGAGGGGGCGGAGTGCGGCGTCTGCAGCCGAGAAACGCCGCCGGAACTGGTGGCCCGACTTGCCTGGCAGAAGGCGGGAGACGTCGCCGCCGGCGTCAGTGAGGGAATTGTCATCGGCTGCGATACGGTCGCCGAATGTTGCGGCCAAATCCTCGGCAAGCCGGCTAACCGCGAGCATGCCGAGCAAATGCTGAAACTGATGCGAGGCCGGGAGCACCACGTCTACAGCGGTTTGTGCCTCTGGCAAAAGCCGGGAGATGCTCACCACGTGAAAGTCGCAGTAACGCGTTTGGTAATGGATCCCATTAGCGATGCTGAATTGGCTGCGTATCTTGATACCGACGCCTGGGAGGGAAAAGCCGGAGCGTTTGGCTACCAGGACGGCCTCGACTGGGTACACATCGTCGAAGGAAGCGAGTCGAACGTGGTGGGATTGCCCATGGAACTGCTCGGCGAAATGCTCGCGGAAATCCGCTAGAGCTGGGCACCGAAGTTGCCTATTTTCGCTGCCTTGCGTAAATGTCTGGAAAGCAAGGCAGGAATTGGTTATATTGCTGCCAGTTTGCACGTCGGTCGACCAGATCCGTTCGCTCGGGAGAGCGCGTTACTGAGCTAGTTCATGGCGATGTTCGAGGATCTCCGATTCGCCCCTGCCGCAGCCCACGGCGCGGTTCGGCTGTTTCCGTTGCCGAATCTGGTTTTGTTTCCGCAAGTTGTTCAGCCGCTTCATGTTTTTGAGCCGCGGTATCGCGAGCTGGTAGAAGAAGCACTGGCTTCAGACGGCCTGATTGCGATGGGGCTGTTGCAACCCGGCTGGGAGCGGGACTACGAAGGCCGGCCGCAGGTCTGGCCGGTTGTCTGCGTGGGGCAGATTCTGTCGCACCATCGCCTGCCGGACGGTCGGTTCAACCTGCTGCTGCAGGGGGCCTATCGGGCTGCGATTCGCCGCGAGCTTCCGGCGGCGACGCCGTTCCGTCAGGTGGAAGTCGACCGGCTCGACGACTATTACCCCACGTCGGGCAAGGCTGCCCGCCCGGCCCTGCAAAAGCGACTGGCGGACCTCGCTCGAAAACTGTCCCCGGAACGTTCGCCTGTTCGCAAGGAACTCGACGAGCTGCTAAGCAACCAGATTTCGCTGGGGGCGCTCTGCGATGTGTTTGCGTTCTCGCTGAGCCTGCCGCTGAGCCTGAAGCAGCGGCTGCTTTCGGAGTGGAATGTCGATCGGCGGGCGCAGATGCTGATCGAACGTTTGACCGCGCAGCTCGAAGAGCAGCCGCCGCAGGGGCCGAACTTTCCGCCGCCGTTTAGTCTCAATTAGCGGCTTGGCTCGGAGTGTCGGGCAGCGTACTTCAGCCGGGCGAGCCGCAATTTGCACAGGCGGGACGCCTGCGCCACGGCAAAATCACTCCGCCCGGCGAACCTCAAGCCTGACCGAATCGTCCCTGCTGCGTTATGATGGGAGTACCGTGCCCGCGCATGAGCCTGGCGCGGCCTTGGATGCACCAACGCGACGCCATGGGGCACGCATGATTCTGATCATCGACAACTACGATTCGTTCACCTACAACCTCGTGCAGCGTCTCGGCGAAATCGACTCCACGCTCGAAATCGAGGTGCATCGCAACGATCAGATCACGACCGACGAAATTGCCCAGCGCAAACCGACGCACCTGATCGTTTCTCCCGGCCCCTGCACGCCGACCGAGGCGGGCGTCTCGGTCGCTGCCATCGAACGCTTCATGAGCGAAATTCCCATCCTGGGCGTTTGCCTGGGGCATCAATCGATCGGTCAGGCAACCGGCGGATTGATCGTACGGGCGAAACGCTTGATGCACGGCAAGACCGACCGCATTGAACACGACGGGCAGGGACTGTTCGAGGGGCTGCCGAACCCGCTCACGGCGACGCGCTACCACAGCCTGGTGATTCAGCCCGATACGCTCAATCCCGACTTTATCGTCTCCGCCTGGGCGGACGCTCCGGGCGGCGAGCGCGAGATCATGGCTGTGCGACACAAGACGCTGCCCGTCGTGGGCGTGCAGTTCCATCCCGAGAGCTTTTTGACTGAGGGAGGGCACGACTTGCTGCGGAACTTCCTCAAGATGACTCCCGCTCGATGATCACCATCGACGAAGCCTTAGAGCGAGTGCTGTCACACGCTCTGCCGCTCTTGCCCATCGAAACGCCGCTCGCGGATGCGCTCGGACTTGTCCTGGCGGAGGATGTGGCGAGCGACATCGATTCGCCTCCGTACGACAAGTCGGTGATGGACGGCTTTGCCGTTCAGTCAACGACCGTCAAGGCTGGCGACGAGCTGGTTGTGATTGAGGAAGTCGTCGCGGGGCAGTTGCCGACGCGCGAAGTGGTCGCCGGCACGGCTACGCGAATCATGACCGGCGCTCCGATTCCCCAAGGCGCCGACGCAGTGCTCATGGTGGAGCGGACCGAGATGGTCCCTTCCGCGTCGCCGCCGCGCGTTCGGCTGCTACAGGATGTGAAGGCTGGGCAGAGCATCATGCGGCGAGCGGCTTCGATGCGCCGCGGCGAAACCGTGCTGCAGGCTGGCCGTCGCTTGGGGGGCGTCGAGATCGGCCTATTGGCCGAAGTCGGGCGGGCACGTGTGAAAGTGCGCCCGCGTCCGTCAGTGGCGGTGCTGGCGACTGGCAATGAGCTGGTCGACGTCGACGTGGTTCCGGCGCCCGGATTGATCCGGAACAGCAACAGTCCCATGCTTGCCGCGCTCGTCGAGCAAGCGGGAGGCGTGGTGGCTCGGCTGGGAATTGCCCGCGATGAGGCGGGCGAATTGCGAGAGAAGATTGACCTTGGGCTGCGGCACGACGTGCTGATTTTGTCGGGCGGCGTTTCGGAAGGCGTGCTCGATCTGGTTCCGCGCATTTTGGCCGAAGCGGGCGTTGAGCCGGTCTTTCACAAGGTACAGCTCAAGCCGGGCAAGCCGCTTTGGTTTGGCGTGCGGCGGTGGGAGGGGCGGACAACGCTGGTGTTCGGCTTACCGGGCAATCCCGTGAGCTCGCTCGTCTGCTTTCAGTTGTTCGTGCTGCCGGCGCTGCAGGCACTGCTCGGGGACCGTCCGAGCGGGCTGCCGCGCGTCGCGGCTAAGCTGGCGGCTGCTCATTTTCAGCGAGGCAATCGGCCGACATTCTGGCCGGCTGCGTGGACCGGGGACGGCGCTTCGCGGAGCATCCAGCCACTCGCCTGGCAAGGTTCGGGGGACCTGCGCACGTTGGCCAATGCCGACGGACTCGCGTTCTTCCCTTCGGGCGATCGGACGTATGAGGTTGGCGAGCAGGTCGAGATGCTTTACTGGCGGTGACGGCCAGAAAGAGGGGGAGGCGACGCGACCAGCTAGCGGAGGTCGCCGTTTCGCTCGCCGGAGCCGACGCCGGCCGGCTCGGTCGATGGCGCGCCGTCTTCGAAGTCCTTGCGGCGGGGACGCGTCATTTCGTCGAGCTTCGAGTTCAACTTGCTGACCGCCTGCGGCGCGTCGGCCTTCATCCAGGGGATGAGGACGCGGAAGGTGCTTCCTTTGCCCAGCTCGCTGTCGACGCTCACTTCGCCGCCAAGCAATTTGCATAGTTCCTTGACGATCGAGAGGCCGAGGCCGGTGCCCGAGTACTCGCGGGTGAGATTGTCGCGGCTGACGACGGTTCCTTGACGGAATTTTTCGAAGATCACTTCGCGATCGGCTTCGGCGATGCCGACGCCCGTGTCGGAAACAAAAATTTCGACGAAGCCGCGGCGGTCGCCACGAGCGCCGACGACGATGCGGCCCCCTTCGGGCGTGAACTTGATCGCGTTCGAGAGCAGGTTGGTAAGGATCTGCTGCACCTTGGCCTGATCCTGGAAAAGAACGGGCAGATCGTCCTCGATTTCGACCTGCAGGTCGATGTTTTTCTCTTCCGTGAGGGCGCGGACCATGTCGGCTTGGACGCTGATGATCGTCTCGATGCGAAACTCGCAGAGCTTCAGGTCCATCTTGCCGGCTTCGAGCTTCGCCAGGTCGAGAATGTCGTTGATCATGTCGAGCAGTTGTCGGCCGCTCTTTTGGATCGTCTTGGCGTAGCGCTTTTGCTTTTCGTTGAGCGAGTCGATGTCGACGAGCACTTCGGAGAAGCCGATGATGCTGTTGAGCGGCGTGCGCAGCTCGTGGCTCATCGTGGCGAGGAAGTCGCCTTTGAGGCGGTTCATCTCGTGCAGCCGCATGTTGAGCTGCGCGAGCTCGTCGACTTTGGCGTCTAGTTCGGCGTTGGCTTGCTGCAAGTTGGTTTGCGCCTCGGTAAGGTGGCGCAACATCTTGTTGAACGATGCAGCCAGGTCTTCGAACTCGTCGTTGGTGTGGATTTCGGCTCGCTGCTGCAAGTCGCCGCGGCTAACGGCGTCGCTCACTTCGCGCAGGTGCTCGAGCGGCTTGATGACGACGTAGCGGACCACCATCCAAAGCGCGACCATCGAGAGGAAGACGGTCAGAATGCCGACGGCGAGCAGAATGGCTCGGGTGCGGTTGATTGCCGTTCGAGTTTCGTCGTAGGGGAGGGCGACTCGGACGACGACGAACGGCAGCTCGCTGTGGCCGGCGGCCGTAATGTCGGACGCCGCGGTCGAATACTTGCCGTACTGCGATTCGTGGCAGCTATAGCAGGAGCCTTCGTTCAGGTTGACCGGCTCGTAGTAGTAGAACTTTCCTTCGTCCGGCGCGGGACGCGTGGCGAAGATCGGCAATTGGCTGTGCTGGTAATCGGCCGGTTTCACGTCGGGCAGATCGGCGACCGAACCGACTCCCGGCTCACCGACGGCGGGGGAGGCAGCCTGATTGGCCTTCTGCTGTCGCTGGGCGAGCTGGTTTTCGAACTCGCGCTGCAGCTTCAGCAGGATTTCCTCTTCGGCGGCGTCGCGGGCGAGCGACAGCCGCGGAACGGGCTCGGAGTTGCGACCGGTGCGCGTATTGGCGTTGCGCTCCTCCATGTCGGCGACGAGGCCGCGGTCGGGCGTCAGCACCGACGCTTCATGCCGGGTGCCGAGCAGTTCATCGCTCATCCGCTGCTGCACGGCGCGGAACGCGGTGTCCGTTTCCCACGTTTCCCAGTGCTTGTCGAACAGGAACGTGCGGACCCACTCGTGGCCGTTTTGATACGTGTTGCGCAAAACGAGCCGTTCGCCGATGTAGTCGACCAGACCGAACGCGACCAGAACCAGCACAAACAGGCACAGGCCGAACAGCCAGCGGCATTTCCGCTCGATGTTCGTTTCGCCCAGAACTTTTTTGAGAGAGCGATAACCCATTGTGCAGCGAGAAGAGGGCGAGCCGGCGTAACTTCAGCATTTTAGGCGGGTTGCATGCATGGAACCAGGGCAATTCTGCCGTGGCACAGGCGTCTCGCCTGTGCGTCTGTGCTTGGGGGATGGGAGTCGACTGCTGCACAGGCGGGACGCCTGTGCCGCGCGCGATTGCCGCAAGCCGCTTGCCAAAGGTATAACTGCTCGGCAGTTGCGGCACGCAATCCAAGCGACGATGGAGGATGCAGCGGATGCGAATACGGATTGGCCTGAGCATGTTCACCCTACTGCTGATGGCAAGCTGCGGCTCTCGAAGCGATGCGCCGACGCCAGTTCCCAGCCCCTCTCCCACGCCGAGCGCTCAGGACAGCCAACCCGCAGAAGACGCTGGTCCCGACACGCCGGATGGCCCCACGAATAGCGACACCGCCCCGGAATTGCCCACTACGGGCAATTTGCCATCCACCATACAGACGCCGCCGCCTGCCGACGAAAAGGATTCGACGACAGCCGCCGACGTCGCCTCACTCGACGCCGACCAACTGGTCGCGAGGTTGCAAGATGCAAACGACCGCGACGTTGTCACTCGGCAGCTAGTGAATCTGGGGGCGGCTGCGGTCGAGCCGCTGGTCGGCGCGCTCAAGAGCGACAACTGGGAGATTCGGGCCTCGGCGGTCTTCTGCCTCGGTCAGATGGGCGCCGCCGCCAGGCCAGCGCTGCCACAGCTGCAGGAAGTCGCCAAGAGCGACGAAAACCCCGCCGTTCGCGATGCGGCTGCATTCGCCATCGACGCGCTCGAAGGCAAAAACAACCAGCCGTAGCCAGGCAAACGTCGAAGAGGCAGAAGCGCATGCGCAATATCCGCGTTGGATCGGTCCAATTTCAGCATGCGCCCGGGGATAAGCGGGCGAATCTGGCGACGATCGCTCGTTTTGTCTCCGAAGCGGCGGGGCGGGGCGTCGAGATCTTAGCGTTTCCGGAATGTTGCATTTCGGGCTACTGGCACGTGCGGCATTTGTCGCGGGACGAGATGCTCGATCTCTCGGAGCCGGTTCCTGACGGCCCTGCGACGCGCCAATTGCTCGCAATGGCCCGCCAGTATCGCATGACGATCGGCGCTGGGCTGATCGAGCGGGATGATCAAAGCCGGCTATTCAACAGCTATGTCGTCGCGATGCCCGACGGTCGGTTTGCCTGCCATCGCAAGCTGCACGTCTTCGTCAGCCCGCATTTGACGCCAGGGGACCGCTACACGGTGTTCGACACGCCGCACGACTGCCGGCTCGGCGTGTTGATTTGCTACGACAACAATTTGATCGAGAACGCCCGGGCCACAGCGCTTGCCGGGGCGGAGATATTGCTCGCCCCGCATCAAACCGGTGGCTGCAAGTCGGGGAGCCCACACGCGATGGGCGTCATCGACCGCAAACTGTGGGACGAACGCGAAACGAACCCCGCGGCTCTACATGCAGAACTTACCGGGGATAAAGGACGCGGCTGGCTGATGCGCTGGTTGCCGGCGCGGGCGCACGACAACGGCATGTTCCTGGTGTTCAGTAACGGCGTTGGGCCCGACGACAACGAAGTTCGGACCGGCAACGCGATGATTCTCGACTGCTACGGCCGAATCCTTCGCGAAACGACGAAGGCGGGAGACGACCTGGTCGTCGCCGATCTCGATGCCAGCCTGCGCGAACGCTGCACGGGAGTTCGCTGGATCAAGGCTCGCCGGCCGGAGCTGTATGGCAGCCTCACAGTGGTGACCGGCAACGAGAAAGATACGCGGAGCGTCCGGTTCGAGTACGACGAAGAGCATCAACGGAAGCTTGAATCATCGACGTAGCGAGCGGCGAAGGAGCGCGGCCACATCACGGACAGTGGCGTGGGCTCTGCGGCTTCGTTTCTCGTGTTCTCATCCTTCCCACGGCTTGCGCCATGGGCTCTAAGGTGCTGCCGCTTCGCGGTATAGAGACTGTCCGCTCAAAGGCGGCGTCTTGCAGTGGCAGCCGGCCCACAAGCGGGCGATCCCAATCGAATCGCTAGCAAGTCGCCGCATTTTTTGCGAAAAACTGGGCGACATGCCGCAAAACCACAAGAAACGCTCTAGTGTCGGCTCCGGTGCATACATTAGGTTTTGCAAATCTTACAAAGCGTCAGACCGCGCCGCGGTCCGTCGGCGCGAGTGAGTACGCACAAGAATCGTTGCGGCGCAAGGACTAGCGCGCGTCGTACTGTTTTCGTGTGACTGTTGTTTTTGGTTTGGCTCGTCGTTTGCTTCCCGCAGCACCGGCGAGTTGCATGGTTCGGCCCCAGGGATTGAGGCCGACGTAACTCCCACCTCCTGGAAGGACCCAGAAGCATGGAAGCTCGTCTCGTGTCCGTCGCGTTGGCGACGGCGGCGCTGCTCGCCTGCGGCGCCGGTGCTCGTTCGCAGAACTTCATTGTTCAAGCTCCGACCCAGCAGCTTGCTCAGGAGATCTGTACGGCGGCTGAGAACTATCGGCGTGACCTGGCCATCGAATGGCTCGGCAAAGAACTCCCCCCGTGGCAACAGCCTTGCCCGATTCAGGCCAAGGTGCATCCGCAGCTTGGCGCCGGCGGCGCAACCAGCTTCATGTTCAACCCGAACGGCGAGCCGTTCGGCTGGACAATGGAGATCCAGGGCTCGCGCGAGCGCGTGCTCGACTCGGTATTGCCGCACGAAGTGACGCACACGATCTTCGCCACCCACTTCGGCCGCCCGCTCCCGCGCTGGGCTGACGAAGGGGCGTGCACGACGGTCGAACATCCCGACGAGAAGAAGAAGCAAGAGCGGTATCTCATCGAGTTTCTGATGACCGATCGGGGCATCGCGTTCAACAAGATGTTCGCGATGAAGGAGTATCCGCCAGACATCCTCCCCCTCTACTCGCAGGGCTATTCGCTCGCCCGCTACTTCATTCAGCAAGGTGGGAAGCGGAAGTACGTTGAATACATTGGTGAAGGGATGCGGACCAACAACTGGCCCGCTGCGACGCGAAAGTACTACGGCTTCAAGGACCTCTCGGAGCTGCAGACGACTTGGGTCGAGTGGGTCCGGGCCGGCAGCCCCGACCTGGACGGCCCGGTGATTGCCAGCAACACGCAGGACGCCACTGACGTGGCCGTGAACGATCCGGCGGTGATGCTCGCAAGCAACACGGTTCCTGTTTCGACTCCGGAAGCCAGGACGAGCGACGCCAAGGTGCTCGGCTCGCAGAGCATGGGGCACTCGTATGTTCGACCCGAGCGGCCGAGCCACTTCACTCAGCCCGCTGGAAATGACGGCGCTGAGCCGCGGGCGAGCAGCGTCGCCCGACCGACGGCCAACGGCAGCTACTACTCGAAGGAAAAGCAGCCAGCCGGCGCTCGTGGCGCTGCTCCGGTGAACTTGCTTCCCGCGGCGCACCCGCAGCCGAGCCGGGAGCAACCGGCGCAAGACAAGTCGGCCCAAGCTGAACCGCCCCTACCCCCGGCGAATTGGTTGGCTTCGAATCTGCCCGAGGCCCAGCCCGCCGCTCCGCTCGCCGGCGCCGGACGGAAGGTGCTGCTTGAGTGGAGTCGGCCCGCGGATAAGCCGTGGTCGCCCGAGGCGATGAGCATTGCCGCCGCTCCGACAGTTTCAAATGCTGCGGCTGAAGCCGCTCAGCAAGAACAGCCGTGGGCGACGCCGATTTCGGCCCTCACGGCTCGCCCGGCGACTTACACGCCGGAAGAAGCGGCGGCTGGCACGGTGTGGCGCTAAGTCGGACTTTCTTCGGCCCCCCGAAGAACTCCGCGGCATTCGATTCCGTAGTAAGAGTACGATCTCCTAAACGCACCACACCCCGGTCCAAGATGGGCCGGGGTGTGGTGTTTTCTTGGGATGCTCAACAGCCGCGCCGTAACACGGCCCGGAGAAGTGCGAGCGGATTGTGCCATGCGGCATAGGTGGGATGCCGCTAGTTCGCCGCAATG
>Ga0180217_1004488_pt1 | contig 11028 bp, 9 predicted proteins | sample eDN3rd37CBELigOP_FD_128521 | JGI IMG/M metagenome (GOLD analysis project Ga0180217, IMG submission 128521) | Enriched Organic Plus compost microbial communities from Emeryville, California, USA - eDNA 3rd pass 37_C BE-Lig OP (version 2) (version 2) ... | reverse complement strand
GGCGAGACCGTAAGCGGTCGTACGGCCCAGCGCCACAGCATTTGCCCCAAGAGCTATTGCCGTGAAAATATCGCTGCCCCGACGAATTCCTGAATCGAAAATGATTGGAACATCCGGTCCCGCCTCGTCGCGAACCTCTGCCAATGTATCGATTGCAGCGGGTTGGCGGTCGATTATCCTGCCCCCGACATTGGAAACATACAGACCAGCTGCGCCCGCATCCAACGCGTAGCGGGCCTGTCGGCGGCTGCTGATCCCCTTGATAAGGCAGGGAAGCGGCGAGGATTGAATAACCCGGGCAGCCTGCTCCCATGTCCAGCGCGGTTGAGTGAAGTCAAGAAGTTCGTCCATCATCGCCATGTCGGACAGGCCCTCGCCAAAGTTGGATAGCGCACCTGCACCGGGTGACGTGAAGCGATCCTCCATCATCCGTTCTCGCCACTGCCTTATTGGCGAAAATAAAACGATAATTTGCTTATATCCTGCCGCTTTGGCTCGATGTATCATATCAAGCACGGCATTTTCCTCGCCGCAGAATGTCAATTGGAACATCACCGCAACCGGGGATGCCGCGCGCACCTCTTCCAGAGAATGATATGCCGCGACAGGCACCATCTGCTTAATGCCTGCAGCTTCCGCGCCCCGCGCGACTGCAAGCATTCCGTCCGGGTGAAGCGTCGTTTCTCCTCCACCAAAAGGTGCTGTGAAGGCAGGAAAGGAAAGCTCGTGGCCGAATACTGTAGTGGACGTATCTGGCCTTGAAACACCCGAGAAAAGTGGGGGGTCGAAAAGATACTTGTCGAATGAAGCAACGTTCGCCGTGGCGGTTATCTCATCTCCCGTACCACAATGAAGGTAATTCCAGATCAGGTCCGAGAGCTTGAACCGGGCCGCCTCCCGAATTCCACGTTGCGTCGCGAATTTCTCGGAACTAGCATAACGATCATCCCTGCGGATATCCTTCACGTGACTCTCCATCGGCACAGACACGCCTTATGATCACGCTCGACATGTTAGACGACTACGCGACTTTGGCAGCAAATTCAGCAGAAGTGAGCGTCCTGTTTATAAAGAAGTCAAATTCCAAGTCTCTTTAAAATCATAAAGGAAAAGAATGGTCTGATTTGAGGAAGACAGTATCATAATCCACCTACGCGCACGAAATAAGATCCACCTGCGCATCATGATGCCAACCGGACAATCGGCAGGGCGGAATTATAAATGATCCATTTGAATTTGAGGCAACTCGAAGCGTTTAGAGCTGTGATGCAGCAGCGAACGATCTCCGGAGCGGCAGAAACGCTAAATCTCTCACAGCCCGCTGTAAGCAAGCTGATCGCAAACCTGGAAGACCACCTGCAGTTTCCGCTTTTCCACCGAGACAAAAAGCGAATATCTCCGACTACGGAAGCATATGTTTTTCTCCAAGAGGTCGATGAGACATTCAATCGGTTCGACCATCTACGTGAGACAGCGGAAGCGCTGCGACAGACACGCAATGAGGTAATACGCGTGGGGGCAATGGCAATGGTGGGGCTTACCATCATGCCCCAGATCATCTGGGAATTCCAGACGATGCGGCCGAAAGCCCAGGTTTCCCTTCAGATACGATTGTCTCAGAACCTGGTCGATCTGGTTGGCTCTGGCCAACTTGACGCGGCTATCAGTCAGGCCTCTCATGACGTCGTTGGCGTTCATTCGGAGATTTTACAGATTTGCAGGGCGGTTTGCGTTCTTCCAAACACCCATCGATTGGCCCGGAGGGAACAATTGTCATTGGCAGACATCGCCGATGAGCCATTGATATCGCTAACCGACGGCGCCGAACTGCGCGAAAGTATCAATCGCAGTTTCGCATCGGCTGGCCTGAAGCCAAATATTCTTACAACTGTTCAGCTCGCAATGGCTGCCTGTCAGTTTGTGAGGATTACGGGCGGGTTAACGATCGTCGACCCGATAACCGCAAATTCCCCCAACAACGTCGATCTTGTCATTCGCCCGCTCGTCGAGAAGATCGATGTGCCGATCTACCTCTACACATCGGCCGGCACGACCAGAAGCCAAGGTCTTGAGCAGTTCATCGCATATTGTCGGCAAAGGCTTTCAATGCTGGTGATTTGATTCACCAGCATTGAGTTTTCTGGCTGGCTATCAGCTCAAATTGAAAGGGTTGTCCATAAACTTGGCGGGCTCCGTAAACCAGTGCACGCCATCTTCCGCAGCATAGGCGCAATCCTCAAGACGGATGCCGCATTCGTCGTAAATGCAAATTGTCGGCTCAATGGTAAAACACATGCCTGCTGCAAGAGCGGTCCGGTTTCCGCGAACGATATACTCTTCCTCGTGAACGTCCATTCCAATGCCGTGGCCAGTACGGTGCGGCAAACCGGGTGTAGCATAGTCCGACGAGAAGCCCGCCTTGCCAAGCACCCGACGCGCGGCATAGTCAATCTCCTCGATCGGAACGCCAAGTTTTGCCGCACTGAACGCAGTCGCCTGAGCCTCCTGCTCCACCGACCAGAGAAACCTCTGTCGCTCGGTTGGAGTTCCGAACACATAGCTGCGGGTGATGTCCGAGCGATAACCGCCCAGCTCGCAACTCATGTCGACCAGCACCATTTCACCTTCAGACAATTTCTGGTCGTAGGGCACGCCATGCGGATAGGCCGTCCCGGGTCCAAACAGGAACAATCCGCCGGGTAGCACAGCCCCGAAAACCGCAAAAGCCTCAACGGCAAAGGCGCGTAGCTGGCGCGCTGACATTCCATCGTACAAAACCGCAGCAACGGAGCGGTGCACCTCAAGGGTAATGTCGTTCAGATATTTGATAATGGCGATTTCACTATCGCTTTTGCGTGAACGGCAGGCGGCAGTTATGACACTCCCATTCACGAAATCATATCGGTTCCCGCCACGACGAAAACCCTCGACGGTGAAGAAACGGGTTTGCGGATCAAGACCGATAGCGCCTTGCGAGATGCCCATGCCAGCCAGCATATCAAGGGCGAGCGCGGTCGGATCTTCATGCTCCTCCCAGCCGCGCACATCCCCTTCGAGTATCAGCATTTCCCGTGTTTTTGGAATTTCAAAAGTTGGCGACAAATATGCAATCTCACCGTCAGCTGGCAAAAGCGCACCGTGTAAGCGCTCTGTGACAGAGATCGACATTCCTGTGAAATAGCTCAGATTCTTGGAGGCATCGAGAAACAGCGCCTCAATGCCCTTTTCTTTCATCTTGGCCTGAGCGGCTTTTATACGCTTCCTATATTCATCATGTGAAATCGTCGGTATCTCGCCTACAAGCTGACGAAGGCGGTCCAACTCAACGGCAAACGTCGACCCACCTACTCCTAAGGTCATTTTGCTTCTCCTGTGCATGTCATGATCTGGGATGTGCAGACCTCCCACAGGGAGGTCTGCATTAAAGAAACTGCCACTCAGCCAGTATCCGAGCGACGAACCAGCTTGTTGGAAAGAGCGGCCATTGCGAGTGTCGTTGACATGAGAACAAGCGCGAGCATCGCCGCCATGGGCCAGTTATTGTTGGAAGCGAATTCCCAGTAAAGCAACGGCGCCATCATGTGGAACCGAGGCCCGCCGATCAACAACGGTGTCGCAAATGCATTCATAGCCAAGATAAAAGAAAGAACTGCAGCAATCGTGATACCAGGAAGCGCAATAGGCCACACGATACGCCAGAACGCGGTCCATGGGCTTGCCCCAAGACTTTGCGCAGCTTGCTCAAGATCTCCCTCGATACCTTCCATAACACTTTGCAGCGTCAGTATCATAAAGGGAAGGTTTACTGAGATTATCCCAATCACCACGCCGAATGGGGTGTACATGAGGGTGATGTCGCCCAACCCCAGCAAGCCGGCTATGAAGTTCAACATACCAGCCTTGGAGAACAGCAGCATCCATCCCACAGAGCGCACTGTGCTGCCCACAAACAAGGGCAAAACGATTGCAAGAATACACAAACTCTTCCATCGACTCCGCATCCGTGCCAAACCGTAAGCAATCGGAAGGGCAAAGATAATACAGGCAACCGTCGTGATCAGAGCAACCAGCACCGTCGTGAGCAGAACCTCGAAGTAATAGGGGTCCGCAAAGAACTTCAGGTAGTTATTCAGGCTGAACGCTTCGACCATCAAACGCGTCGGATCAAACCGGTTCAGGCTGATTCTTAACAAAAGCATCAGCGGGGCCAGCATCATCAACACGACGACGGCAGTAGCTGGAGCAAGAAGCGCTCCAGCCATCTTCATGTCGGCGCGGTTACTCCCGCGCCGGCCAGAGTCTATCTGTGGAGTGGACATTCTACGCCCGCTCGATCGACTTCTTCCACCAATCGAAAAGCTCGCTGATGATTGGTGACATCTTTTCGAGGTCGGGGTTGAACAGCTTGACGCCATCGGTGGGAAGAGCGTAGCGGGCCTTCTGTTCCGGCGTCATCCCCGCATCCATGATGGCAGGGGCATAGCCCATTTTAAGCGCAAAGCCCCGCTGAGCAACTTCGGAGATCACACCGTTAAGATACTTGTACGCACCTTCCTTGTTTGGCGCGTTCTTTGGCATGACCATGCCGGATGTATAAAGAACTGTTCCTTTTGCAGGGAGCACGGACTTGAGTTTGACACCCGCATCCTCCCACATATTGCCACGCGCCTGCCAAATGATCCCCTGTTCAATTTCACCGGACTGGAAGGCCTGCGCCATAATATCCACCTGGGGATATAATTTCATTCCGTTTGCATTCAGCTCTTCACAAAACGCCTTACCTGCCTCGAAATCCGATGGCGTACCGGTTTTGACGATGGAACCGCCGATAATCAGGTAAAGATAATTCGAGGCAACAAAGCCGAACTTTCCTTTATACTCAGGCTTGAGCAGATCATCGAGATCGGCTGCCGGACTGGATGTCTGGGCGGGATCATAGAGAATTACCTGCGGGCTGATGATCTGTGGTAAAAGATACTGATCCCGCGTGACTTCAATGAGATTCTGCCAATTTGGAATTTGCGCCGGGTCCAATGGCTCCAACGCTTCTGCAAGACGAAGACTATAAGCCTTTATACTATCAAAGCATTGAACATCGGTTGTCCCACGGGGAAGCATTCGCTGAGCGGCAACTTTGGCCATGCGACTGTCAGAATCGCCTACGTCATAGATGACATTCACGCCGGCGTCTTTCAGCGCTGCCACTTCAATGTGATCGCGTAGTAATTGCTGATAGTCTCCACCCCATGTGCCAACAACGACATCAGAGCTTGCCTGAGCACTTCGCGGCAGCGCCAACATGCCGGCTGCCGCCGCTGTTGCGGCAAGAAATTCACGGCGGTTGGGAGCGATGCGCTTGCCGGAACGAGTCTTTGAATCCATATCTAGTTCACCTCTTATTATGTTTTATTTATTTTGTTTCAGTTGTTACGGGCGGCTGTTATGGGCGGCAAAATCTGTCCTCCATGCGCGAAAACACGCTCAGAAGATGCGTCCCAGTCGATGCCAACGGCTTCACCTTTGGCATAGAGATGTGTGTCCGGAGCGCCCGAAGGACTTCGAACCAGAATGGTTATGTCAGGCGCAAGTCTGACGAGATGTTCAACGACAGCACCAAGATAAGTTCCCATTTCGATGATGCCCGATACCCGCCCACCTTTTGGCAGCAACTTTATGCGCTCCGGGCGCAGGGCCAATATCGCATCGCTCGCCGGATAGGTATTCACGAGCTTGAATGCGGTTCCATCATGCAGCGTGAAGTCAGCCCCTTCGACATGACCCTTCACGCTATTGCTCTTGCCGATGAAGCTGGAAACAAAATCGGTAGCCGGACTCTCGTAAAGCTCCTGCTGGTTTCCAGCCTGCTCGATTTTCCCGCCCCGCATAACGACGAGGCGGTCGCCCATCGTCATTGCCTCATCCTGGTCGTGGGTGACCATGATCGTCGTAATGCCGTGGTTCTGCTGGAGCAATCGGATGTCTCTCGCCACCGAGGCGCGCAAGGTCGCGTCGAGATTCGAAAGAGGCTCGTCCAAAAGCAGCACGTCCGGGCGGATCGCAAGCGCTCGGGCAAGGGCAACTCTCTGCTGCTGCCCCCCCGAAAGCTGACGAGGATAACGGTCGCCCAACGCTTCCAGTTTTACCAGCGCCAGCATTTCTTCCACCCGAGCGGCGGCCTCCCGCCCCTTGATGCGTCTCATATCGAGGCCAAAGGCAATATTTTGAGCCACTGTCAGATGTGGAAACAGGGCATAGCTTTGAAACACCATGCCCATGTTGCGATTATGGGGAGGAAGCGCATTCAAACTCTTGTCCCGGACAAGAATGTCGCCCTCAGACGGAGGCATGAAACCAGCGATCATCCTGAGGGTCGTTGTCTTGCCACAGCCTGACGGCCCCAGCAGGACAACCAGTTCACCTTCAGACACTTCCAGATCGACATCCTTCACAGCCTGAAAGGCTTCGAAATTCTTAGACAGTGATTGAATACGCAGGAAGCTCATCTTGTAATCTTTCCGAGATTGGCAAAGCGTCCGATCGCCAGGAGAAACGACCCGATCACGATAATCTGCACAACTGAAATGGCCGCAACCAAGGGATTCAGATTGTATTCCAGATACTGAAAGATGGAGATCGGCAGCGTCGTCATACCCGGTGCAATCAGGAAAAGACTCATCTCAAGATTTTCAAAGCTGATGATGAATGCGAACATGCCGCTGGCGATTATTCCAGTGCGCATGCTAGGCAGGGTGACGCGCCAGATGACCATCATCGGGGACGCTCCCAAGCTTGCTGCGGCTTCCTCCACCACTCTGTCGGCGGTCGTGAGACTCGCCATGCAAATCCGGATAACCCATGGAATGGTGATGAGAACGTGGGCGAGAACAAGCAGAACCAAAGTCCCTGCCGTCCGGACACCCGTTTTCATCTCAAGCAATATGGCGCATATGTAGATGGCCAGGCCAACGGCGATTCCGGGAACAGCCAGGGGCAGGACGAGGAAGCCTGAGAGCAGGCTTTTGCCGCGAAATTTGTAGCGCGACAACGCAATGCCCGCGAGCGCGCCAAGTGTCAAACTTATGGCGGCGGATATGGCCGCAAGGTAGAAGCTGGTCAGGATAGGGGAAGAGAAGTATGCGATGCTTTCCGGATACCAATCAAAAGTAAATCCCGACGGCGGATAACGGATGAGACGATCGGAGAAGGTGCTGACATAGATAGTCAGAAGCATTGGCACAAACACAATGGAAGCACCGACAAAGGCAACACATCGAATTGCTAATCGAAACATTCGTATCCTTGTCCGAATAGACGGCTCCGTCAGGAGGCGGCCGCTGCGTTCTGGTCAGCCTCGCAGGCGGTGAATACGTAAGTCAAATAGCAACAAGGAAGTTTTCCATAATCATCAGTTATGTTTCCTGATGATCACTGCAGTTCGTTCGCATCAGTAACGCAATGGTTCAGATGCACCGCCCGGATGCCTTCATAACCCTTGTTTATGAAATCACGTTGAAAGGAAATTTGACCGATTTCAGTTCAGCCTTCTATGCGATGAATCGAACCTCTGCGGTGACGGTGCTTAACTTGGCGCTGCCAATTTATGCCGCTTTGCCGCTTGAACGAGAAAATCGGAAACGGAAGCACTTTCAATGGCAGCTCAACAGCAGAAGCCGATTGTCGTCATTGGAGCCGGTATCGTTGGCCTCGCCACGGCTATCTGGCTCCAGCGCAGTGGACGCACCGTCACACTGATCGACAGGGATGAACCCGGAACAGGATCGAGCTTCGGGAATGCGGGTGTTTTGGCAGCATCGGCTATAGTGCCCGTTGCAACTCCAAGTCTGCCCAGAAACGCATTGAGAATGCTGTTTGACAAGAACGAGCCCCTGTTTATCAGATGGGGCTCATCACCCAGGCTCGCTCCCTGGTTACTCGCATTTCTGTCGAACTGCGCACCGGACCGGGTGCGGCGAATAGCGAAAGATGTCCACGGTCTGACGTGGGACGCCATTGGCGAACATCAGTCTCTTGCTTCTGGAACGAACGCGGAGCAGTACGTTCAACCCTGTGAGTACTGGTATCTCTATCGCGATCATGCAAACTTTGCGGCAGAATCTTTTAGTTGGGGCGTTCGCAAGGAATGCGGCTTCACCTGGGAAGAGTTGGAAGACGCTGAACTGCACAAACTGCAGCAGGGCTTCAGTAAAGAATTTTCCCTGCTTGTTCGCCAGAAAAGCGGACACGGGCGCATTTCCGATCCGGGCCTCTATACCTCCGCTCTGGCACGAAGCTTTGTTCGATCAGGTGGCAGCCTGATGCGTGCAGAGGCACAAGATTTCGTCGTCGAGAATGGCAAGATCAATCAGGTGGTGACCAATCGCGGTAAAATTGATTGCGAGCAAGTGGTACTCGCGGCCGGTATCTGGTCCACAAAACTGGGCCGCAAACTGGGCGTGAAACGACCGATGGAAGGTTTGGGCGGTTATCATGTCGACTTGTGGGAACCGAGCATAACCCTCAAGGCCCCAACCATGGTGCCCGATGCAAAATGCATCATAACACCGATGGAAAACCGGATCAGGCTGGCAGGCATTGTCGAGCTCGGAAGTCTGGATAAAGGTGGGACACGCGCCCCGATCGAGCTGCTGATGAAAGGGCTTCGCAAAATAATGCCATCACTGACCTGGAAAGACCAGACCGAATGGATGGGATATCGCCCCAGCTTTCCGGACTCTCTTCCTGTACTTGGACAGGCACCCAGCTATTCGAATGCTTGGGTTTCATTTGGACACCAAGGCGTAGGCATGACTTCCGGTGCCCGCAGCGGCCGAATTCTTGCCGACCTGATAAATGGTAACAAGCCAAATATAGACCTAGCCCCTTATTCACCATCGCGTTGAGTAAATTGTTATAGGCTGAACGTCCCTTTCATGCTGCAACTCGTCGCAGTCTTCACCAATCGGGTGACGGTGCAGCATGATAAAACTCATCCTCACAGACATGCGGTAGCGGACACACCCAAAATGGGGGCGGAACAAGATTTGCAGAAAATCGTACGCTAAGCTCGAACGGAGCGTGAACCTTCATCGCGGACCCGCATGATGGTCTGGCGGCTGGTCCTGAATGTCAATCAGCATCCAAACGGGGCTCTGACTTAGTTTTGCTGCTGATTCACCGGAGGATCAGTTCATGCAACAGCGGTTTTCGATCGCGAGCCTTGCACCGTCTGGCTTTGCAGTCGATGAGGTTGAGGTTGTCGCAGACATTGTTCGAGTTCGGCTGCGACCACGCCGTCTCTCAGCAGTTTGTCCAGACTGCTGGCATAAGAGTCGCAGAATTCAAAGTCAGTATATGCGCCGGCCTTCGGACCTTCCCCTCAGCGGTCGGCGCGTCGAACTGACGATTGTGGCGCGTCGCTTCTGGTGCGATGCAGTTCTCTGCGGGCGGCGTATCTTCTGCGAGCAGTTCGACAAGGACGTTTTAGCTCGCTACGGCCGTCGCACTCAACGGCTCGAGACGATCGTCCATCACCTTGGTTTGGCGCTCGGAGGCAGGCCTGCTTCTGCCTTCGCCCATCGCCTGATGATGCCGGTGAGCAATGATACGCTGCTGCGGGTGGTTCGCCGCCGTACCGTTGATCAGCATGGCGATCTCAATGTCATCGGCATTGATGATTTTGCCTTCAGGCGCGGTCAAACCTACGGAACGATCGTTTGCGACTTGGAGCAGCGCAGGCCTGTCACTCTCTTGCCGGATCGCGCGTTGGACACTTCCCGATCGTGGCTTGCCAAGCATCAGTCGATATCGATCGTCGCTCGTGATCGTGGTGGTGGCTATGGCGAAGCCATCGCGAAAGCCTTGCCCGACGCCGAGCAGAGAGGTGGTTCGGGAAAATTGGACGGTAGTTTGAGCGGATTTTCTGCCTGAAAGTGGCGAGATAGCCGCAACAGGAGAATCAAGTTGAGCAAACAGAGCAACTGGCCGTGCATCTGTGACCTGAGTACACGTCAAACTGTTGCACAACTCCTAAGACCTGCGACAGATCGGCCATCGCCGGGAAATCCAGAGCTTCCCGTGTCGCACGTCTTTGTCGCAAGTGGTAAAACACTTGCGACATGATTTGTGACAGGAGACGGAGCATGCCACCCCGGAGCAAGAAGGCCAGAAACACGCCGCGCTCACCTGACCACAAACTGGCGGCAGAGAAGGCGTTAAGCACTCTTGATCGGCACGGCCTTGCCTTTCCAGCCGATCGGAAACCAGTTTCGCCCAAGGATTATCACGACCTTGACCACGATTTGGCTGAGGAAGGCATACGGTCGCCGGCTATGCTAATCGGCTATGCCCGCGTCTCGACGCGCGGGCAGGACCTCGACCAGCAGCGTGCCGCCCTTGGCGCGGTCGGCTGCGTCCGCCTCTTCGAGGAAAAGGCATCCGGGGCGAAGCGTGACCGGCCGGAGCTGGCGCGGATGCTCGACCACTTGCGCGCCGGCGACGTGGTGACGGTCACGCGGCTAGACCGCCTCGCCCGATCGACGGCCGATCTTCTGGCGATCGCGGAACGGATCAAGGATGCCGGCGCGGGCCTGCGCTCGCTGGCCGAGCCTTGGGCCGACACGACAACGCCGGCCGGCCGCATGGTGTTGACCGTGTTCGCCGGCATCGCGGATTTCGAGCGCTCCTTGATCGTGGAGCGCACGAGCGCCGGCCGGATCGCGGCGCAGGCCCGAGGTGTGCGGTTTGGTCCTTCCCCTACCCTGTCGGCCGAGCAGATCGCCCACGCCCGCCAGCTCATCAACGAGGACAAGAAGCCAGTGGCGGAAGTCGCCCGGCTTTTGGGGGTGCATCGCTCCACGCTCTACCGGGCTATAGAACGCAATAACGTGAATACGCATTAACGTTACTACGTTTAGTTGCCGGCCCTAGAAGTAGTGTCTTTCCCGGTTCCTTCCGCAAGGGATTGCAGAATCGGGCGGCTTGCTCTTAGTTGTAAACATGAAGGAGCGCGCGGAAGAGATTCGCAGAGGC
>Ga0180217_1004486_pt1 | contig 11032 bp, 9 predicted proteins | sample eDN3rd37CBELigOP_FD_128521 | JGI IMG/M metagenome (GOLD analysis project Ga0180217, IMG submission 128521) | Enriched Organic Plus compost microbial communities from Emeryville, California, USA - eDNA 3rd pass 37_C BE-Lig OP (version 2) (version 2) ... | reverse complement strand
CTCGTCCGTAAGCCGATGCCGCGCCATCCATGCTAATCCTTGAATCGCAAGGTCAGATCATCCACGCCTGAGCTTGTTCGATTTCAGGAAGTACGCCAAGATCAGTTTTCAAACAGAACCTAGGCTCGCGAAGCGGCCTGAGCACTTCGGACGATGCGATGGCAATTGTCGCGGACAAGCTCGCTGAGTTAGTCGCCCCTGAGCCCTGTCCCGCGACCAAACCGTGACTTGGGGATCAGCATCGCATGCACCCGAGCTGTCGATGGGGCCGGTCTCTAGGGCTTGAGCATTGCAGACAACAACCGGTGGTTATCGAGTTCGGACTCGCCGTTTGCCTTTTCTCGAAAAGTGAACTGATTCGGGGCCGAACGGCGATGCGTCAGTCACCCTTTGCAAGCGTGGCCACATCGTTGGACATCATGACTTAGCTAGATCGAAAGTATTGTTCGGACCAACTTGCGACCTGTGTCACCCGCCTGAGGTTTCGCTCGCTTTCACTGGCTACAACTCCGGACAACAGTCTCTCCTGCAGCCCCGGAGCCAGATTTAGCAAATTCATCACCTGCGTCACCCGCGCCCTCGTCACACCGCCGAGCCTCGCAATTTCCGCATAGTCCTTCACCTTCCCCTCGCGAATGAGCCGGTCGAAGTGAAGCGCCAGCGCCATCAGCCTCGCTATCCGCGGCACCTTATCCTGCACAGGCTTGGCACCGCCTTTGCGCACCTGCCGCTCGCTCTTGGCCCCACGTCCGACGTGGAACCGCACCTCGCGTTCAACGGCGTTCACGCTACACCTCCAATCTGCTGAAATCCATTCGGCCAAAACCGCAGCGTCACCGAGCCCGCCGCACCGTCGTAGTCGATTCGTTCGAGCAAGAGGTTGAGCAGACTGGCCTGTTCGGTCGGCGAAAGTGACGCCCACACCGGCTCGAAGTCGGCGAGTGCCTTGCGGAGGTCTACTTCGGGCAGTGGTTTGATGGCAGCCAGGTCGTCATCGATCTGCAGGATCCGACTCTCAGTACCTGCAATCCGCTCCTGCAGGTCCGCCAGGAGCGACGTTTCACCGGCCGCCGCCATTCGTCGCAGATCGTCGTGGTGCCGTTGAAGCTCGCGGACCGCGCTCGCTCGTTGCCGACTCAACGCATCCCGCTGTGCATCTAGGTTCGCCCGCATCTTCGCGGTCGTCTCGCTGACCAGCTGCGGATCGCTGCCAATTGCCTTAATTTCCCCCACCACAAACTGCTCGATCTGAGCTGCCGGCACCGACTTTGACGGGCACGTATCCCACCCCTTCTTCGCGGCGCCATTGCACACGTAGTAGCGGTACTTCCGTGTGCCCTTGCTCGTCCACGACAAGCTCATCGCCTTGCCGCAGGCTTTGCAATGGAGCAGGCCACGTAGCAGGGGCGCATGGTCCCCGTGCTTCTTCGCCGGTCCCGAGAAGCGGTTCTCACGCATCAGGTTCTGAACGCGGTTGAAGGTCTCCGCGTCAATGATCGGCGCGTGCTCACCGTCGTGAACCTCGTCGCGGTACCGAATCTTGCCCGTGTAAGTCACGTTGGTGAGCAGGGCATGCAGCCGGCCGCGATCGAACTTGCCGCCGCCGCAGATACCGCCGACCCTAGTCGCGAAGGCCTTGAGCGTCCAACCTCGGCTGTTGACCTCCCGAAGCACATCCATGATCGACTCGCGTTCGAGGTATAGCCCGAAGATCGCCCGCACCCGCTCCGCCTCCTCCTCATTTACCACGAGCCGCTTGGTCGTCGGATCGATGTCGTAGCCGAGAAATGGCCGACCACCGCACCACTTACCTCTACGCCGCGCCGCCGACATTTTGTCGCGAGTGCGTTCGGCAATGAGCTCCCGCTCGAACTGTGCGAACGAGAGCAGCATGTGCAGCGTGAGCCGGCCGATCGGCGTCGTCGTGTCGAATTGCTGGCTGATCGAAATGCACGACACACCGTGCTTCTCGAACACCGCCATCATCTTGGCGAAGTCGATCAGCGAGCGGCTGAGGCGGTCGATCTTGTAGACGACCACCACGTCGATCTTGCCGGCCTCGATATCGGCCAAAAGCCGCTTGAGCGCGGGCCGCTCCATGTCGCCGCCGGAGTAGCCGCCATCGTCGTAATGCTCGTCGAGGCAGTTCCAGGCGTCTCGGTGCCGTCCGCCGATGTATGCTTCGCAGGCCTCGCGCTGGGCGTCGAGCGAATTGAAGTCGCTGTCCAGCCCTTCACTGGTCGACTTGCGGCAGTAAATGGCACACCGGATCGTCGCCACCGGCGCATTCTTGGTTCGCAGGATCACGCCTCACCTCCGTACTGGCCAAGCCGGAAGAACAGATAGCCGTTGGTGTGCGTTCCCGTGATGTGCTTGGCGACCGCAGAGAGGGATTTGAAAAGTTGGCCTTCAAACCGGAACTGGTCGTCGAGGACCTCGACCTCGAGTCGGCGGCCTTTGTACTCGCGGACAATCACGGTGCCGGGGGAGGGGAGGCGGCCATCATTCGTAGGTTGTGCCTCTTTGACCGGCTGCGGTTTGGTCTTTGGCGGCGTCATCCGCAGGTAGGCGATGTCCGCCAGTTCCTCGGCTCGCTTCAGTGCCCGCTCGCTCAGGCCCCCGTACACCCGGGCCTGCATCCCCCAGGCGATCCGCTTGACCAGGTACTGCTTGTTCCGGCAGCGGGTATCCTCGCCGAAAACGTCGATGAATTTGTCTCTCAGCTGTCCGACGGTCATCCGCTTCATCGCGGCGACTTCGGCGTCCACGTTCAGTGTTTCCACTTGGTGCTCCTTGGGTTAGGACTCTCAGTCTGTAAACCGGGTGTCACAGTGAGCACGGTTTCCGGGGACGCCTCAAGGCGGGGCTGCACTTTTCTGCAAATTTCCGAGTGAGTGACCAAAGGTGGCACTCGGTCGTGTTCCACTAGAAGCCGCGCGGCATATCGCGAAAGGCCGAGGGCGAGAAGTTCCACGAGCTGAGAACGGTGCTGCGCGCAGGGCGAGTAAATGGACGGAGTCATCAGTGGCTCCTGGGAGTGCGAGCCGCAAACACGCGGCGCCTAACACTCCATTACTCGGTTCCGCCATCGTTTAACGCTGTCTCTCCGTTTTTTTGGTCCGATTCCCATGGCTAACATCACCAAGGAATTCGTCTTCGAGGATTCACCACAGACTCTCGCTGATGGTACGCAGGTATTGCTGCTTCGAGACGCAATTCAGCGCTGGGAAGTGTGCTGGCCGGCAGGCGGCCAAGTTTACTACTTCAACTTCCTGATCCTGTATGAGTTCCCGCTCAGTCGGTTCCTGCTCGTTCAATATGGTCCCTGTTGGCCGGAGTCGACCGCGAAGCGGTGGTTCAAGGTCCAGGAAGCGATCTGGACCTCCGATGCGCTGCCACAGGGAGAATTCATTGAGGCAGCCGAGGCGTATGACGCGTTTCGCAGATACTGGCCCGATCAACCACTACCAGTGTCACTGCAAGTTTATGCGAAGTCAGTTCCACCGCCCGAGCCGCCTACAGACGACGCGGCACCGCTACGACCGCTGGAACACTGGTCACGCTCGAAGAAGCTGCGAGCGGACCTGATGATCCCGGCACAAGCGGCGGCGACTCTGTCATGGGCTAGCGCTCTAATCCTCTCATTGTGGCGATTCAACCAGCTCGCACGAATGTGGAGCGCCGACGAACCTTTTCCGAACGGAGTACTACTTCAGACTCTGAGCGACTCGCTCTATGGAAGGTACCCGAACAGCTCGGGTGAAGATCCCAATGGAGCAAAAGCCAACAAGTGGCTTGACGTTCGAGAGCTTCCGTGGCCGGAGCATCTGGAAGACGCGGGGAAGTGTGTCGAGGTAATCGCCGAGTTGCTTGAACCGCCGCTCCGATGTCTGCAGTTCAGGTTTCTGCCTGTCGGGTCCGTACATCGCCCCAGCAGAACAGAGCTGGCGGTTGCCTATCACGAGCTTAAGAGCCGTTCGATAGCACTCGATGAGTGCTTGGAGCATTTGGAACACCACCTCAATCGTGCGGATCGTTTTGAGGAGCTGCAGCTTCGAGAGGAAGAGTGGTTGGCGGAACATCCCGACGATGCGCAGTCGGGTAAAAAGTCTGGCCAAGAGCGTTGCCGCCCGGCCGATCTGCGTGCGCTCGAATCCTGGAGATATGCCCTAGACAATATGAACACGACGGATGCCCCGCCGGCGCGAACTGTTTACGCTTGGCTCAAGGAACATGGATACCAGCACATTTATGGGAAGCTTCCGTTTCCTAAGTTTCTCAGTTGGCAACGCTACATGAATCGCGCGAAGGACATCATCCGGAAAACGGGATACGACCCGCTCACCGGCGAACACTTCACGCCAGGCGAGCGCTGACTATCTGGTCCACCCTGGAACTGGACCGAAATGGACCGGCTTCTCATTTTCTTGAGCTGTGGTCCAGCCTTGGAGGCTGAGTTGTAACCTGTTTTCAGTCAATCACTTTGCCCCTGGACCAATTCGCGCGGTCCAGACGAAAGATGGGCGAAACGGCGATTTCAAGCGGCACTCTACAAAGGGACTGACGTTCGGCCCTTTGCACCGCCGCTGCGGTGCTTCTAGGCCAGTTGGAAGCTCGCCGCCGTGTTCGATTTCTTCGCAGACGGGGTCATCGACCCTTTCGTAAGTCGCCTCGTGCAGGCCAAAGCGCGCGAGGTGAGTAGGCAACCGGGGTTCAGCCCCTCGGACGCACCCGACATCGAGCAGGAACTGCTCACAAAGGTCGCCGAGCGCCAGATTACCTATCTTCCCGGCCGAGGGCACCCCGAAGCGTTCGCGCAGACGATCGTCGAATCCAAGTCGGCGACGCTCGTGCGCGACCGTAGAGCGGCCAAACGCCCCCCTCCATCCGTTGCCTCCCTCGACCAGCCACCGGCGGATGAACGGCTGCGGCTAATCGACCTGCTTCCTGCCACCGCCTCGCGCACTCGTGTGCCGTCGGGGGAACCGGATCCGGACCTGTCCATTGATGTGGTGATCGTCCTCAAGTCGCTGCCGACGGACGACCAGGCACTATGCGGCCAGCTCATGACCGGCACGCTTTCCGAAGCGGCCCGCGAGCTCGGGCGGCCTCGCTCCACCCTCCAGAAAGCCGTCGCACGCATCCGGCGCCGCTTCGAGGACGCCGGTCTCAAAATTTATCTCGGCGGGCGGCGTTAAACGGCGCGCGAACCGGGTAGTAGGAAAGTAGTGAGACTTATTCAGTCAGGAGATTCAACGCATGGCCGGTACTTACGTTTACAAGTTTCCTTCGGACGTCGTCCGCGAAGACGTCGAGGGTGCCCTGGTGCTCGCGATTCTCGCCACCGAGGGATTGCATGGTGAAGCTCTCACCCGGCTTGAACTTCGACACCATTTCGACGCCGGCCAGCGAGCGGTCGTCGTCGACGGCCGCAGCCACGTGGGCGAAGACTTCGCCCGCATCCTGACGAGTTTTCTCACTCGCGAGCTCACGGCCGATGGCTTCAGCGTGCAGCGGGTGAAAGGTCCTAAGGGAATTGAAGAGACGCTGCGGCGAGACTGTGCCTAGTGGTTGGTCGCACGAAACGCCTCGGAGCCGGGAGGGCAAGCCAGTGAACGAGCCGCCAGAGACGGCACAAACGCCTGAGGAGCAGACGACTGAGAAGATTCGGCAGTTCCTGCGCGCGATCTTCGACGAGCACGAAACGATCCTCTTTCGGCCAATCATCACCTGGACCGAAAACGGCAAGAAGCGAAGTCAGGTGATCTATAAAAGCATTCTCTACCGGGCCTGCCACCCGGTGCTGATGCTCTCGGCGATTCCTGCTCTTCTCAAAGCAGCCGAGCAGCACCAAGCGAACCTGTTCTTCGGCGTCTGCCCGCGCGTGGGGCCAAACGGTCGCTTCGACCTGGCCTGGCAAATCCGCACCGTCCGCGTGCTGTGGGCGGACATTGACCATGTATCGGTCGAGGAGGCTCTGGCGCGGGTGCGAGCGGCTGGCTTGCCCGAGCCATCCATCGTGGTGAATAGCGGCAACGGGGTGCATCTGTACTGGATCCTGGAGACACCATACCTGATCGACGACGCCGGCCCTTTGATCGCCGTCGAAACCGAGTGGACCACAAGCGCCGACGGGCGACGAAAGCCACGAAAATACATCGTCGAAGACGGAGAACGCGTTTATCTCGACGAGCGCCGGCATGTGAAACGGCTGAGTCCCAACGCCACCCAGGCGCAAGACATACTGGCCGGTATCGCAAGTGCGATCGGCGGCGATCACACGACCGACTTAGCGAGGCTCCTGCGGCTTCCGTACACGCTCAACCGGAAGGATCAGCGGAACGGCAAGGAACCTAAGCCAACCGAGATAGCCGTCTTCGAACCCACTCGGCGGTATCCGATCTCAGAGTTCGAGCGTTTTGCAAAACCGTCGGAGGAGGCCAAACGCGAGGAGCAGATCGCCAAGATGCCACTGCCGCAGGTTCGCCGCCCCTCGGCATCGAAATCGGACAAGCTGGCCGCACTCGTGGCAGCGAGCGCCATCGCGCCGGCCGGGAGCCGATCCGAGGCGGACTTCGCCGTGTGCTGCTACGCCATCCGCAACGGTATCTCCAAGGAAGAGGTGTGGCCGCAGGTTGAAGGTGCCGGGAAATTCGCCGAGCGTGGGCGCGAGTACTTTGAGCGTACGTGGGAGAACGCCGAGTACGACGTCCGGGCGACTAAATTCGAAGAAATCCGCTCCTCCTCCACGAAGTCGCGGCCGGTTTCGATCTCCCCAGGCGTCACCGAGGCGGATGCTGAAGGTGGTCTCCAGGGCGGAGGCGCGCCGGAATTCTGCGATATCCCGGACGAGGGCGATGATGCGAATACGATTGTCTTCGACTCCGCGAAAATGCGTGTCGCCTGGTTAATGCAGCAGGTCACCGATCGGCTCATTGCGGCCGGGACCTACTTCAACCGGGCCGATCAGCCCGTTGCCGTTAGCGGGGAGCGCATCACCGCAATTCTCCACTCGGCCGAACTGGCGGGGCTGCTCAATCAGCACGTCGAGTTCTATTACTTCGGGGATGAAGAAGGGCAGTTCAAACCGCTGCTTCCCGCCCATGGCAATACGTGGCTCAACCATCCTGCCGAGCGGAGTCGCCTCCCGGAAATCAAACTGTTTTCGCGCAACCCGGTCTACTCGCTCGACTGGCGACTCACTCCTTCCGGCTACGACGCCGAGAGCGGCATCTACTACGCCGGCCCGCCGGTTGAGGCCCGACCGGATACCAAGCATCTGGATTGCTTGCTGCGGGAGTTCTGCTTCAAGGTAGCCGCGGATCGAACCAACTTTATCGGGATTCTCCTGACGTGCTTGCTAACGCCTCACTTTGTGGGATGCCGGCCGGGTCTGCTGCTGAACGGCAATCAGCCGGGGCTTGGCAAGACGATTCTGGCTCAACTCCTCGCGATTCTCCGCGACGGTCAGCCGGTGCAGACGTTGACGTACAACCCAAACGACGAGGAGTTCGAGAAGCACCTCGGGGCGGCGGTTCGCAACGGACTACAGACCTTGATCATCGACAACGCCAAAGCCAAACCGGGCAAGCAGCCGGCGATTGACAGCGCCTGCCTCGAGCGGTCAATTACCGACCGGGTCCTCTCCTACCGGCTCCTCGGCTCGTCCTCCTGCATCCGCGCCGAGAATAGCCACCAGTTCGTGATTACGGCCAATACGCCGAATGTGAGTCGGGACCTCGTGACTCGCTGCGTGGTGATCAACCTCTACCACGAAGGGGATCCCACTCGTCGCTCGTTCCAGTTGTGCGATCCAGAGGCGTATGCGGCCGAGCACCGCCCGGAGATTCTCGGTGAACTGATCGGCATGGTCGAGCGATGGAAGGCGGCCGGCATGCCGAAGGCCAACGTTCAGACGCGATTTAACAAGCAGGGCTGGGGCGCGATTGTCGGCGGGATTCTGAACGTAAACGGCGAACCGGACTTCCTGGTCGATTCAGGGGACGCCTCCGAGGAGCTCGACGAGACACGCCGGGACTTCTCGGAGCTTGTCCGTTGTATGCACTCGGAGGGGCTCAGGCCACGCACGGCGGGCGAGCTAGAACGGCTGGCATCGCGGAATCGGCTGCTCGCGGAGGAGCTCGGAGACGGTGTGCCACGGTCTCGATCGACCCGGATGGGGCACCTCTGCGGACGGTACGTTGGCGAGCGATTTGTAATCTCGGAGAACCTCAGCGTGACCTTCCACAAAGGTACCGCTTCGGACGGTCACGTTTACAGCCTCAAATCGGTGACTTGAACGGTACCTTTGACCCCGACTACGGAACGTGGTTTTGGCAACGTTCCGCCTTCCAAACCCCGGAAATTCGCACATGAAACGGTACCTACGGAACCTTAGGAACCTTTGCATAACGCAATGTACACGCGAGCGCAATTACCTCCCGTGAATTACGCACACGTATAGAACGCGTATAGCGAAGGTACCGTAGGTTCCGAGGTACCGCCTAACGCTCGCGAGCAAGCCATCCCCCAACCCCTGTGGAGTAGACGAGCATGGACGTCACGCTGTGGAAGATCGACCAGGTAAAGCCGTACGAGAACAACCCGCGAGACAACGACGACGCCGTGGCGCCGGTTGCCCGCAGCATCCAGGAGTTCGGATGGCGCCAGCCGATCGTCGTGGATGGCGAAGGGGTGATCATCGTCGGCCACACCCGCTGGCGAGCTGCGAAGAAGCTCAAGCTGGCCGAGGTACCGGTGCACGTGGCCACCGATCTCTCGGCCGAGCAGATTCGCGCGTACCGCCTGGCTGACAATCAGACGAACACCCTCTCGGGCTGGGACAACGAGAAACTCGTGGTGGAACTGTTCGCCCTCAAGGATGTGGGCTTCGACCTCGACATGATCGGGTTCTCGAGCGACGAGCTCGACAAGGTCCTCCATTCCCAATCGGCCGATGGCCTGTGCGACGCCGACGAGGTCCCGGCACCACCCGACGAAGCAACCACGAAGCCCGGCGACCTGTGGATCCTCGGTGACCACCGGCTACTCTGCGGCGACTCGAGCAAGGAAGGGGACCTCGACCGGCTGCTCGGCGGCGAAGCGATTCACCTGGTGAACACCGACCCGCCGTATAACGTGAAGGTCGAGCCTCGGAGCAACAATGCCATCGCCGCAGGACTCTCGTCGTTCCAGGCGACCCACCATCAAAGCATGGACGTTGCCCGCCATCCAGGAAAAGCCAAGCCCACTCAGAAGAAGCTCCGCGCGAAGGACCGCCCGCTGGCCAACGACTTCGTCGGCGAAGTCGAGTTCGAGCAGATGCTGAATGCCTGGTTCGGCAACGCCTCGCGTGTGCTCCAGCCCGGGCGCAGCTTCTACATCTGGGGTGGCTACGCCAACTGCGCGAATTACCCTCCTGCGCTCAAAGCCACGGGGCTTTACTTCAGCCAGGCGATCATCTGGGACAAGCAGCACCCGGTCCTCACTCGCAAGGACTTTATGGGCGCGCATGAGTGGTGTCAGCCGCCGGATACACAGGTGCTGACGCCGAGCGGTTCGGCCTCACTCGGCAGCCTCACCGACGACGATCGAGTGGTCAGCTTCAGCCGGGCTCATGCTGCCATGGTTGGACTTCGCCAAGGTCAGGGCATCCGGACGACGAGCCGGCCCTACAACGGTGCCCTCTACGGCGTGGTTGTGGGCGAACGCACGACCTGGAGCACCGGTGGTCACCTATGGAGCGTCAAGCTCCGGCCCGAGTATCGCTCGCTATGGTGCGTTTACCTGATGCGTCGCGGGAAGTGGTGGCGAGTCGGAGTAACGAAGATGCTCACCAGTTGGGGCTTTGGACTCAAGGGTCGGATGAGCAGCGAGCATGGCGAAGAAGGTTGGATTCTCAGCCTGCACGGTTCGCACGCCGAGGCACGCGTCATCGAGCAGATGGTTTCCGTGAAGTACGGCATTCCCATGACCTGCTGGAAGGAGTCGCCCCACGAGGGCCGGCGTGAGGCCTCGCACGTTGCTCTGCTTTACGACCACCTCGATCTCGACCAACTGGAGCAAGCCGCCTGCCTGGCGCTGGGCGCTTACAACCGCGAACGCGAGTACCCGTTCGTGCAGATGCGATGCACGCGTCCCAAGTATGGCAACCGCCATCCGATGATCGTGCGGTCGTGCAATCTGCTGCCCGGCATCATGGAAGTTCCCGTTCCAGTCGGCGGCCAGAAGATCCGCTGGGAACCCATCCGTGCAGTGGATGTGCAGCCTTACGAGGGCCCGGTGTATTCGATGGCCGTCGATCGATACCAGCACTACGTCGCCGATGGGTTGGTCACCCACAACTGCTTTTACGGCTGGAAGCTCGGCGCCGCTCACGAATTCTTCGGCCCGAACAACGTCCCGGACCTCTGGGCGATCAAGAAGGTGAACCCGACCAAGATGGTCCACCTGACCGAGAAGCCGGCTGAACTCGCCGCCCGGGCCATGCAGTATTCCTCCCGGCCAGGTGAGAACGTGCTCGATCTGTTCGGTGGCTCCGGCAGCACGCTGATTGCCGCCGAGCAGACCGGCCGCAAGGCGTTTCTGATGGAACTCGACCCTCTCTACTGCGACGTGATCGTCGAGCGGTTCGAGAAGTTCACCGGCAAGAAAGCCGAACTCGCCAACGCCTAGATGCGGCTAGCCGCACGCCTCGCTAATGACACTAGGAGTTAGGCAAGATGCAGAAGAGCAGCAAGGCCACGGTCCTCAAGCGTGTGCAGGAGGTTACCCGGCTGATCCTCGCCGGCGCCGAGTTCCCTGATCTGCGGCAGTACGCGGCGGAGCAGGACTGGAAGGTGAGCGAACGCCAGCTCCATCGCTACATGTCGATGGCCCACAAGAACATGGCGAAAGCCGTGCGACGCAACACCGAGGAGTTGGTCGGCCGGCACCTCATGCAGCGGCGTGCTCTCTACGCACGGTGCATCAAGGCGAACGATCTCCGCACGGCCCTTTCGGTCCTGATGGACGAAGCCTCGCTGCAAGGCAT
>Ga0180217_1004484_pt1 | contig 11038 bp, 5 predicted proteins | sample eDN3rd37CBELigOP_FD_128521 | JGI IMG/M metagenome (GOLD analysis project Ga0180217, IMG submission 128521) | Enriched Organic Plus compost microbial communities from Emeryville, California, USA - eDNA 3rd pass 37_C BE-Lig OP (version 2) (version 2) ... | reverse complement strand
GCGCAGGTCATCCGGGAGCAGCAGCCAACTGCGATACATTCCATAGTTGATGTCGGCTACCATTGCGCGCAGCTCAAACGTATGCCCCTGGTGCCCTGTGAATGGCACTGGCGGCAGATTCCGAAATGGGACAGCGCGGGTTAGGCGTGCAGGCAGCGCATCCGACTCGCTGAAGAGTCCAACAGCGGTTCGACGACCGAGGGTGCGGCCTTCCCGGAACAGTGCATAGACTAGCAGTGCACCCAGGCCTTGATTGCGCAACTCAGGCGTGACCATCACCCGGGTCGCGTAGTACAGCCCCGTCAGTTGTTCCGGCGCGATCCCGGTGTGGATTGAGAAATCGGACAGCTCGGCTGGAACGCCCAAGGCCGCCCCGGCCAGGGCACCGCGGTAGTAGAGGCAGACGTGTGTGCCGATCTCATCGTCGTGCGAGACGATGTTGGAGTCTGCCAAAAGACGAGTTTCATCTCGGAAGACTCGCTCGCGAAGGCGAAGGACGTCGTCGGAGAAGGCCTGGGGGCGGATCACGACCTCTAGGTCTTCGGCAATCAGATCTTGATGGGGACCGGGTTGCGGTGGCAATTCGGCCGCATTCATACACGTCTCCTATAAAAGATCTCTTACGAGGAGAATCGTAGTTCTGCGGGAATTAGGTGAACCATGCGGTCCTCGTTTGGCTCATCCAACGTCGCAGCCGGCCCGGTTGATGAGATCGGGAGTGGTCATTGCGTAAGTTGTGGCTGAATCTGCCGCTGCGAGTGATAGGGGACACTGGATTGTAAAAGGGCTACATCTACCTGAATACCCTTCGTTGCACCGTCGTGCGGTCATTTGATTCGTTCATTGCGAACCGACGGATTTGTCTTTACACCGTCACTTCTATGGAAACAGCGATCGAGAAATGAGACGGGCGCAGGCCGTCGACGATGTTGAGCGACTTCTCCGCGAATCTACAGCGGGGTGAACGTGATGATTTCCAGTTGGTTACCATTGACGGCGGCAGACCGGGGTGGATCGAATGCGTCCTGAACGCTTGCCAATCGTGTGCCCTGGTGTGAGCGTCGCCTAGGTAGCCGCCGCTTTCAGCTACACGAGCGAAGCCACCGCAGTTCCCAGCCGTGGGACGATCCTTGCCGCTCGCCGCCTTCAACGAAACCTGATAGACACCTATGCCAACAACCGCTCCCTACGCCAGTTGGGCTTCGCCGATCACTTCCGACCTGATCGTGGCCGATTCGATCAGTCTGCTCGATGTGCTTGTGGATGGTCAGGACATTTATTGGGTCGAAGGGCGGCCGAAGGAAGCCGGCCGTTACGTCCTGGTGAAATGGACCGGCCGCTCGGCCAGCGATGTGAATCCCTCGCCGTTCAACGCTCGGTCACGCGTGCATGAATATGGCGGTGGCGGCGTGCTCGTGGTCGACGGCGTGAGTTACTTCAGTAATTATGCCGATCAACGACTGTATCGGATGGAGAAGGGAAAGCCGCCAGCGGCCCTGACCCCGGATGTTGGGCAAGCGAAGCTGCGTTACGCAGATGGACGGGTTGATCCGAATCGCGGCGTGTGGGTGGGCGTGCGCGAGGATCATCGCATCGAGGGGCAGCAGGCAGTCAACTCGCTGGTGGCCATTGATCTTGCCTGCGGCGGCGAAGGGATCGTGCTGCATTCCGGCTACGACTTTTATTCGTCACCCCGCTTGAGCCCCGATGGCAAGCAACTGGCCTGGCTCGCCTGGAACCATCCGAACATGCCTTGGACCGAGACGGAGCTGTGGATAGCCGACTTCCAAGGGCACCAACTTACGAATGCCAGGCGCGTGGCCGGAGGCAGGGTCAAAGGAAAGCCGATCTCCATCTTCCAGCCAGAATGGTCGCCGTCGGGCACGCTGTACTTCATCTCCGACGAAAGCGGCTGGTGGAATCTCTATCGGCTTGCCGGGGACGGCACGAGCGAACGGGTTGTCGATCGGGCGGCCGAGTTCGGTCAACCGCAGTGGATCTTCGGGATGTCCACGTACGCGTTTGTGTCCGACCGGGAAGCGGTGTGCACGTATATCGAAGGCGGCCTGGGAAAAATGGCCCGCCTGGATCTGAAGTCCAAGACGCTCACGCCGATCCCCTTGCCGTTCACCGAGTTTGCGTTCGTGCGCGTGGCAGGCAACCAGTTGGTATTTCGGGCTGGTGCCGCCGACACGCCGCACTCTATCGTCGCACTGGATCTGGCCACCAACCAGGTGACCACGCTGAAACGTGCGACCACCGTGGTCGATGAGCCCGAGCTGCGAAAGTATCTGTCAAAGCCGCAGCCAATCGAGTTCCCCACCGCCAACGGCAAGACGGCCTTTGGGCTGTATTATCCGCCGGTAAATCCGGAATTTGCCGCGCCCGCAGGCGAGCGTCCGCCGCTCTTGGTGAGGTGTCATGGCGGGCCCACTTCGGCGGCGTCGAGCACGTTGAACTTGGGTATTCAGTTCTGGACGAGCCGCGGCGTCGCCGTCGTCGACGTCAACTACGGCGGAAGCACCGGTTTCGGCCGCGAATATCGCGATCGACTGGAGCGTGCCTGGGGAGTCGTTGACGTTGAGGACAGTGCCGCGGCCGTGTGGTACCTGGTCGACCAGGGGCTTGCCGATCCCAAACGGGTGGTGATTAGTGGCGGAAGCGCGGGCGGATACACGGTGCTGGCCTGTCTCACGGCGGCCGATGAAAAGATTCGCCAGACGTTTCAGGGCGGTGCGAGCCACTTCGGCATTAGCGATCTGGAAGCGATGGCCAAGGACACGCATAAGTTCGAATCGCGTTACCTGGATGGGCTCGTTGGCCCATATCCGGCCGACAAGGCGGTCTACGAAAAATATTCGCCGGTGCACAATGCCGCGCGATTGACGGTTCCGGTCGCCTTCTTTCAAGGAACCGAAGACGAAATCGTGCCGCCGAATCAAACTGAGTTCATGGTCGAAGCCCTGAAGCAGAAGGGATTGCCGTTTCTCTATCTGCTCTTCGACGGCGAGCAACACGGCTTCCGGCAGAGCGGCAACATCAAACGCGCGCTCGATGGCGAGCTCAACTTTTACGCGACGCTGATCTTTCGCGTGGGACTGCACTTCTTGAAAGAGTAGGCTCGCGCCACCACCATCGGGCCGTGCTTGAAGTGCCGGGTTATATACCGTTGTGCTTTCGGTAGTAAGTGTCGGCAATGCGCCGTCAGTCCTTGCTGGCCGAGATGAACTCCACATCCACCGTTTCGCCAGGGCGGCCGGTTGCAACTGGATCAAAACGCAGGCGGCGGATGGTGCCTCGGTACGTGGGCGAGTCGGCCAGGCGGACTTCGTAGGTGCGGAGTTTGCCATCGGGGATGACGGCGAACGTCACGCTTTGCTCCGGCCGAAAGCCTGGCTTCTCGGTGGTTTCCCAAAACAGCGCGGCCGTTGTGTCCGTCGTTCGATAAGCGGCGCGGATATAGACCGTCGGAACATCGGCGGCATTCCAGCAGCCTTCCGGCCCTATCATTTGCGGATCGGCCTGCTCCACACGCAGTAGCAGACGGTCTTGGATTGGGAACCCGGCGTCGGACGCGTTCACCAGCCACCAGTGTTGGCGGTCCTGCTGGAAGCGGTAATCCGGGGCGTTCGATGCCGGACGCTGCTGATAGGCCACGCGGCGAATGTTCTCCAGAGAATCGAGGACCAGCGAGTAGCGGTACTCATACACGATGTTGTGGTCGAGGATCTCGCGCCGCACCGGGGCCATGTAACCGCACGCATCATCAGCGGGGCCGCCCGTGCCCGGCTCGCCGTAGCTGCCGCCGAGGAACCGCACCACGCCGGGATGGATGATGCCCAGCCCCCAGTGGTTATCGTCCACCAGTGCCGCCCAATGCTCGGTGGCGAAGCATGGCGTCCATTGCGGCTTGCCATCTCGGGCAGGCTGCTGGGGAATCTCAGCGATGGGCCGGTTCGTAAACGGCTTATCGCCTGTGTAAGACACCAGGCGATGCAGCTTGCCGATGGTGTAGACGGCCGGCAGTTCTTGATCCATCGCCGGGTATTGCGTGACGTCCCGCCGCTGGTTTGTCAGCCGATTGCGAACGTGCACGGTACGACGTTCGAGCGTGATCCACGTTTCGAACTGGCAATCGCCCGGCACGTTCTTCAATGCCCACTGCCTGGGCACCGACTTCACATAGAGCGTCTTCCCGTCGTTGGTGACCTCGATCAACTGTGACGGGTTGCCATATACGTCGCCGGCACTGACCGGATTCCACGGCCAGTTCTGCCACGCGGAGTGGGGCGTGCCGAACGGTGTGGGACCAGCGTAATACGACTGCCCGATCCAGCGGCCGAGATCGTGCACGTTGACGACATTGCGTCCTTGCCGCACATCGGCAAGGAAACCAATGCTGCCGCCGCGATCGAGGTCCACGCCCACCTTGACGAGGCCGTTTTCCAAGTAGCTCATCCGCGGCTGCGGCCCCGCGGTGTAGTCTTCACCGCCCATTCCGTACGGCACCAGGCCGATTGTAAGTAGCAACAGTGTCCGCACCGCTTTCATGCATCATTCCTTGTTGCGATCCACGCGATTCCTGATCAGCCGGGTCCCATGCTCGCATGAGCATATCGATGCGTACTGACGGTAAGGCCGCGTTTAGCGCGGAGCCACGCAAACCGTGGTTGACGGGCCTTTCGTCAACCGTTTATTCTCGGCGCTGGTCGGTTAAGAAACTACGACGAATGCAGCACCTGGGGCAAGAACACGCACCCATTGTGATGCGAGAAAGGCCAAGTCATGCCCCTGATGCGAATGGATAACGTGCTGATCGTCGTCGACGATCTGGAAGCCGTGAAGGCATTCTTCCTCGAATTGGGCCTCACGGTGGAAGGCGAGTTCACGGTTGAGGGCCCGGAAGTCGGCCGGCTGATCGGGTTGGAGGACGTCCGGGCAACGCTCGTCACGCTGCGCACGCCCGATGGGCAGGGCATCGAGCTCGACAAGTTCCACACGCCGGAGCCGGTTCGGTTTGGGCCGGTCGATGCGCCGGTAAACGCGCTGGGCATCCGCCGCATCATGTTCGCTGTCGAAGGCATCGACGAGATGGTGGAACGCCTGGTCGCCCACGGGGCGGAGCTGATCGGCCAGATGCAGTACGAGGATGTGTACCGGCTAGCCTACATTCGCGGGCCAGAAGGCATCATCGTTGCCCTGGCCGAGAAGATCGGCTAACCAGCCCTGGCTACCATGCGCATTGCTCTCTGAAGCACCGTTCGCCGTGTGCGTCGCTAGGCCATTTCCAGGCCGGTCAGCGTGCCGGTGCTGGAGCCAAAGCCGTCGGCTTCGATACCCAGCCGGTGCAGCATGGTCAGGTATAGGTTGCTGAGCGGCGGCGGATTGTCGGGATTGAACGCCAGGTGCTGGCCGTGCCGGAAGCCGCCGCCGGCAAACAGCACCGGCAGGTTCTTCGTCGAGTGGTTGCTGGCATTGCCCAGGTTGCTGCCGAAGAACACCATCGTGCGGTTGAGCAGACTTTCGCCCTGCTCCTGCGTGTTCTTCAGCCGGTGCAGCAGCTCGTACACCGTTTTCATCTTTTCGAGCTCAACCTTCTTGAGCTGCTCGATCTTCTGCGGATCCTGCCCATGGTGCGAAAGATCGTGATGCCCTAGCGTCACGCCGGGGATGGGCGGAACCAAGCTGGTACCGAGCATCTGGAAGGTGATCAGCCGCGTGGAATCGGTTTGCAGGGCCAGAAAGATCAGGTCGAACATCAGCCGCGTTCTGCCAACCAGGTCGGCAGGGCTGGCGATGCTGCGCGGCGGTTTGGCGTCTACCTGCGGCTTGGGGCGGCGTGCCCAGGCTTCGTGAATGACCATCCGCTGTTCCAGCTCGCGCACGCTGGTGAAGTATTCGTCGATCTTTTCACGGTCGCGGGCACCCATCTGCGGCTGGAGCCGCCTGGCCTGCTCGCGAACCGTATCAAGGATGCTTTGCCCATTGCGGAGCCGCCGCTGCTGCGCTTGGACCTCCTCGGGCCGGCCTTCCAGGAATAGTCTGGCGAACACGCGCTCGGGCCAAAGGTCGGCGGGCACGCGGGCGCCGCTGCGCGTCCACGACAGGCCGCCGCCTTCGGACGTGAGAGCCAGGTGCGAGAACCGCGTTTGCCCTGCCAGGTGCTCGGCGGCGAACTGGTCCAGCGAGATGCTGTTGCGGAAGCCGGCTCGCCGTTCCGGGTGCGGAGCAGCAGTGAGGAAGCTGTGGATCGAGTCGTGACTGGAACCGACATCGGGGTGCGCCAAGCCTGAAATCACCGTGAAATCGCTACGCAGCTCGTGTAGCGGTTCCAGGTAAGGCGACAGCGCAAAGTCCTTGCCTGGCTCGGTTGGGAAGAAGGCTTGTGAATGTAGCCCCAGCGGCGTGCAGATGCAGACCATGCGGCGGATCGCGGGCGGTGTCGAGGAGCCGAACGCTCGGGGCTGCAAACTCTCAAGCACCGGCAATGCCATGGCAACGCCGGCGGCGCGGAGCATCGTCCGCCGCGATACCTGACCAGCGGGCAAACCGTGTGAGCAGGCCGTTGGCTCAGCGACCGTTGCATTGCGGTGCATCATAGCTTGGCTTCCCATGGTGGGGACTCCGGGCGAACTTGCCGCGCGGCTGAGATTGATAAAATGGTAGCTAACTCGAGGCCAGGCTACTTCGAGCGGAACAATTCACTTTGCACGATGGCGTGGATCAGTGACCGGAATCCGTAGTCGTGTTGGCGCGCTTCGGCCAGGATGGCTTCAATGGCCGGTTCGTCGGCCGGTTCAACCGGCGAACCCGTGGCGTACGTGATCAGCTTGGATGTAAACGCCCTGGCGAACTCGTACTGGTCGGCCAAGAGCAGTTGCTTCAGCTCGTCAATATTGCGGAAGGCTCGGCCGTCGGGCAGCGTGTCAGCCGGATCGATATCGGGACCGCGGGAGTACGACATGCGTTTGCCGTTGAGGACCACGCTCTTGCCGGCGCCGCGCACGCGGTAGTAATCGCGCCAGCCGCCGATCACGTCGAAGTTTTCCAGGGCAAAGCCGGGCGGATCGATCGCCTTGTGGCAACTGGCGCAGGCTGCCAGCTCGCGGTGCTTGGCCAACTGTTCGCGGATAGTGGTCGCTCCTCGGATATCGGGCTCCAGGCCAGCGACATTCTCAGGCGGGTTCGGCGGTCGGCGGTTCAGCATCCGATCGAGCACCCACACGCCGCGCATCACCGGCGACGTATGTGTGCCGTTAGCCGTAACTTTCAGCACCGCCGCCATGGTCATCACGCCGCCGCGGTGGCTATCAGGCGGCAAGGCCACCTTATGGAACTCCCAGCCGTCTACGCCGGAGATACCGTAGTGCGCGGCCAGCCGGCCGTTGAGCATGCTGAAATCGGAATCGATGAAATTGGCGATACTCAGGTCGTCTTTGAGCAGCTCGGCAAAGAACAGTTCGGCCTCGCGCACCATCGATACCTTGAGTATCTCATCGAACTCGGGATAGAGCAGCCGGCTGGGCTCGGTGGCATCGATCTCGCGCAGCCCTAGCCATTGCCCTACAAAGTTCTCGGTGAACCGCTGCGTCTTGGGATCGGCTAGCATCCGCTCGACCTGAGCCCGCAGCGTTTGCGGCTGGCTCAGCTTGTTTGCTTCGGCCAGCGTTAACAGTTCGTCGTCGGGCAGGCTGCTCCAGAAGAAGTACGAGAGCCGACTGGCTAGCGCGAAATCGTCGAGCCGGCCGGGCTTTTCATGCAGGAACAGGAAGTCGGGCGAAACGAGAATAGCAGCCAACGCCGCGCGCACGGCTTGCTCAAACGACTGCCCTTGCTCAAGCGTGTTCTGGAATAGCGTCAGGAATGGCGCAATGTCGGTTTCGTTTACGCTGCGGCGAAACGCCCGACGGGCGAAGTTCAGCAGAATCTGGCGGGCGTCGGCGATGGGATGCTCCGACACCACTTCCACCCGTTTGCTCATGTTGTAGACGGGGGCCGGTGCCTGCGTGAGCTCGCCAAAGATCCGCCGATGGCTGGCGGGCGGCCAGACTTCGTTCAGCGGCCCTTCCACTTCGACCCAGTCCACGGCCAGGCCGGGGCCATCGTAGGTGTCGGCACCGATGGCGCTCACCGTTTGCGCCGATGTCAGGCCGTACGGCAGAATGGATATGGTCGTCCGAGACTCCATGAAATCGACAAACTCAAACACCCGGGGCTCGCCTGGCGGAGCGTCGAAGTAGCCAATCAACCGGGCCTGCTCGCCACCGACTCCTTGGCCGCCGCTCAGCACGCGGAAGATGACCGGCTTGCCGTCACTTTGGATGGCCGAAGCCGAAATGCGGAAGCGATAACGGCCGCGGTCGCCCGGATAGAACTGGCTCAGCCGAACTGTTTGCCAAGGCGACGACGTGAACAGCACCGTGGTGCCGTCCGGCAGCTTGCGATGGACGCGTTCGCGGGTGGCGCGTACCTGCTGCGAATCTTGCAGACTGTGCCGTTTCTTGACGGTCGGCGGGGGCGGCAGGTTGGCAATGGCCTGGTCGAGCGCGGCTTCGGCGGCTTCCAGGTAACGCTCCATCAAGAACGACGAGGTATGCAGAGCCTCGCCCACGTTGTCGAAGCCGGCGGCCGAACTGTCCTCCGGCAGCATCTCCTTGATCTTGATCTGGATGCCCAGCAGGTCGCGAATAGTGTGTTCGTATTCGATGCGGTTCAGCCGCCGCAGCACGGTGCGGCCTTCGGCCTCGCGCTGCTTGGCGGAAGCTGCCGCCAACTGCTGCGTGATCCAGGTGGTGGCCGCGTCGCGAGCTTGTTTGCTGGGCTGCGGTTCATCACCAGGCGGCATGGCACCGGCTTTGAGCTGAGCCAGCACCCGTTGCCATAGGGCGCGGTGCGTTTCGTCGCCGGTATCGGCTGGCAGCTCGTCTAGCCGGACTTCGTCTTGGGCATCGGCGCCGCTGTGGCACTTCAAACAGTGCTGGGCGAGAAACGTCTTGATGACAGGGGCAGGGGCAGAAGAAGCGGCCGGCCTGGCGGCGGTATCGCCTTCGGCCGCATCACTCGTTGCTTGGTGGCACAGCAGCAAGGCCAGCATCACGGTGACTGCCGCACGTTGCCAGCGGAGCAGGGCGGGGCGGCCAGCCGATTGCACGCGTGCGAACGAACTCATGGGCACAGCGCTCCCAGTGAGCGGTTGGGCGTGGACAGACGGGCACCATGCTGCGGCAAGCAGCGGTCGCGCGGCGAAATCAATCGTCCCTGTGCGCGGCTGGTGTCCCCCCCAGAATAACCGGTCAAGGCCTGTGGGTGCCAAGAGTTGTTTGTGGGAACCCGGTGGTTTCGCGCTGTCGCTCAATAGGGAGTTCCTTAGCGGCGTGTGTTACTGCTTGCGGCGAAGACATCACCGGACTTGGATGTGTTTGCCAACGCAGCCTTGCGCGCCGCGAGGATCGTAATAGCCCGGAACTTCCCCCCAGTAGCGGTGTTTGTTGATAAGCGGCTAGGCGGCTCTGCTGGCCGGGATTTGCCCGAAGCGCTTCGAGAGAGGTTGGTTATGAACGCCAGGACGCTCGCTAATCTGTCCAAAGCATTGAGGGTTATAGCGCTGGCGGCGGTTGCGGCCAGCTTGGCACATGCGTCGCTGTTGGCCGCGCCTCCGGCAGCCACCCAAGTTACAGCCGGTGCTAGCATGCCCGATGCGCAGGCTGTTGCTGCCCAAGTCGATCGATTCATTCTGGCCGAATTGCAGCAGGCCGGCGTGGCGCCTGCCGGTCGGGCCAGCGACGAAGACATTTTGCGGCGGGTGTGTCTCGACCTGGCAGGCCGCCTGCCGACGCGGCAGGAGATCATGTGGTTCTGCCTGGATCCAGATCCGGGGAAATGCGCTACCAAGATCGAAGAGCTGCTTGCTTCGGACCAGTACGCCGAGCATTGGGCTCGCTATTGGCGCGACGTGATTTTCACCGACGCGATGAACATGCAGGCCAGGCTGGGGCGAGACGTCTTCGAGCAGTGGATGGCCGAGCGCCTACAGCAGAACCGCCCCTGGAACGCCATCGCCGCCGAACTGATCACGGCGACCGGCGACGTGCGGCAGAATGGCGCGACCGCCTTGATCCTGGCATGCGGAGGCGAGCCGGAAGAGGTTGCCGCGGAGGTTTCACGCATCTTCTTAGGCATTCAAATCTCATGTGCCAACTGCCATGACCATCCCAGCGACACCTGGAAACGCGAACAGTTCCACCAGTTGGCCGCGTACTTCCCTCGCGTTTCGCTCAGGCAGACGATTGTCGATGGGCAGCGGACTCTGATGGTCAGCTCGGTGAACTCGGCCGGGAACCGTTTTGGCGAGCAGTTGCGTCAGAACCCGGAGCAGTTCGTCGCGCGGATGGATCGCAACCGCGATGGCAAAGTGAGCAAGGACGAAGCCACCCGTTTGCCGCGGATCGCAGCCGTTTTCGAAGCGCTCGTGGCACTGGGGGACAGCAACAAAGACGGCAGCTTGAGCATCGAGGAACTGAAGCGACTGCCGCCGCCCCAGCAGCAGGGACGCGGTACGCTGGAATACTACATGCCCAACCTGAACGATCCTGCCTCGCGCGGGACGCCGGTGCAGCCAGTGTTCTTTGTCGATGGTTCGCCTGCCCAACCGGGGCTGGATGACCTGCCTCGCCGCGGCGCGCTCAGTGAGAAAGTGACTTCGCCCAACAATCCCTGGTTTGCCCGGGCGTTGGTGAATCGCCTGTGGAATGAGCTGCTGGGCGAAGGTTTCTACATGCCTGTCGACGACCTGGGGCCGGAGCGACAACCGCGACATCCCGAAGCGCTGGCTGCGCTGAGCGAGGCGTTCACCGCCTCTGGCTACGATCTCAAGTGGCTGCTGCGGACGATTACCAGCACACAGGCGTATCAGCGGCAAGCCAGGGCACGCGAGCCGGGTGATGAAGTGCCACCATTCGCGGCCGTGCTGCCGACGCGGTTGCGGGCCGATCAGCTTTACACGGCGCTCACGCAGGTGCTTGAGATCGACGATCTTGTC
>Ga0180217_1004482_pt1 | contig 11041 bp, 9 predicted proteins | sample eDN3rd37CBELigOP_FD_128521 | JGI IMG/M metagenome (GOLD analysis project Ga0180217, IMG submission 128521) | Enriched Organic Plus compost microbial communities from Emeryville, California, USA - eDNA 3rd pass 37_C BE-Lig OP (version 2) (version 2) ... | reverse complement strand
GCATTGGGGTTATCATTTATTTGGATTATTTTTCTATTAACTAGGTTCCCAATTCCATTGGAATACATTAAATAAAAATTACATACAACTTTAAGAAAATATGGCACCGGTAGCCTTGCAGGAACAAAAATTAAGGAAAAGCTATTTTAAGCTTCTCCTTTTTTATATTTTTACGTCCACCACATCTCTCCAATTGACTCCTTTACCATAACCGGATTGAGGGTTTGAATCGCTTTTTTAAAACCTTCGTCAATGGACATTAATCCGTCCTCATGTTCAATGCTTACGACATAATCATAGCCAAAAAGACGAAGAGTGCTAATAATGTCAGCCCAAACCTTTGTATCATGACCGAAACCAACTGTTCGGAAATACCAGGAACGGTTCTGCATTTCATGATAAGGAGTCATATCCGTTAACCCGTTACGGTTTGTATTTGGTTGATCGATAATAGTATCTTTAGCGTGGAAATGATGGATTGCGTTCTCACGTCCAAGTATTTTTATAGATTCAACAGGGTCTATTCCTTGCCACCACATATGACTTGGGTCAAGGTTTGCACCGATTTCCGGACCACATGCTTCCCTTAAGCGTAAGAGAGTTGCAGGTGTATGGACGGAAAATCCGCCATGTAATTCGAGCCCAATCTTCACATTATGCTCTTTTGCGAATGCTGCTTTTTCCTTCCAATAAGGAATGATTTTTTCTTCCCATTGCCATTTTAGAATTTCTTGGTACTCATTTGGCCATGGGGAGACAGGCCAATTCGGATATTTTGCATGTTCATGGTCACCTGGACAGCCAGAAAACGTATTTACAACAGGGACACCAAGCTGACTTGCTAATTTAACCGTTTTCAAAATAAGAGAATCTGCTTCGTTTGCGATGTGTTTTTGAGGATGAAGAGGGTTGCTGTGACAACTTAAGGCGCTAATAATTAGTCCTCTACTAGAAATTTTTTCTAAGAATTCCTTTTGTTTTTGTTCATTATCTACTAATTCATCAACGTTACAGTGGGCATTACCAGGATAACCACCGGTGCCTAATTCGACTGCTTCAATCCCTTCTGCTGCGACATGGTCAAGCATATCGTCAAGACTTTTATCTGAGAATAGAACTGTAAAAACCCCTAACTTCATAAAAAAACCTCCCCAATTTAAAGTATTGTAATCCGTTACAACCAATTATAGCAAAGAAAATAAAAAATTAAATATAAAAAATTGTTAAAATATAGGTTAAAGTTTAAATATTGACAAAAAAATTCAGAGTACCTACAATCATAATTGTAATCGATTACATTTTTTAAACTTTATTCGGTAGAAGTCCTCCGCTTCTATAAGTGGGTTAATACAATATGAGCAACTAATTTTAGTGGGAGGGGCAAACCCTGACTTAATAAAGTTAAAGCCTTGCAGATGCCACAGATATTCAAAGATAAATTTTCGAGCAATAAGATCAAAGACTAAAAGCATCACGTCCTGCGGCAACGTCCTTATTACCCACTTCCTGTGGGCCAAATAATCTGGGCGCAAATACGCCAAGGCGCATTTGATTATTTAGTTTGAAAGTGGGGACCAAAAATGGCAAATATTCAACAGGTAGCTCAAAAAGCAGGTGTTTCCGTCGCAACGGTTTCAAGGGTCCTTAATAATGCTAAGTCTGTAAGTCCGAAAACAAGGCTAAAAGTTGAAAATGCAATTAAAGATCTAAATTATGAACCTAGTATGCTAGGAAGAAATCTTCGGAATTCCGAAAGTCGACTGTTATTAGTATTACTTCCAAGTATTTCAAATCCCTTTTACACAGAAATTATCAACGGAATCCAAAATACAGCCATTATCAACAACTACAATATACTTCTATGCGAAACGGATTCCAATCCACAACGAGAAAACATATATTTTAACATGATTAAGAATAAATTAGCTGATGGTGTTATTTCGATGGATCCGACAGTTAATATGAACAAGCTAAATGAATTAGCGGATAATTATTCTGTTATTCTCTGTAGTGAATATGAAGAGGGAGGTAGTATCCCTTATGTCACGATAGACAATGAATTGGCGGCTTATCAAGCTGTTAAGCATTTAATTAAGTTAGGCCATGAAAGAATAGCGCTCATCAATTCTGATGAAAAGTTTTTATATGCTAGACAACGTCGAAATGGGTATGAGCGAGCTTTAAAAGAATTTAATCTTCCAATCCGTGATGAATGGATCTACCACTCAAAAGAACTTGAATTTCAAAATGGTGTTCAGGCGATGAGGGTCATGTTTCAATTAGCAGAAAAACCGACAGCTTGTTTTGCTGTTTCTGACACACTGGCTATTGGAGCTCTAAAAGGAATTAATGGAAATGGCTTACGTGTTCCAAATGACATTGCTTTAGTAGGTTTTGATAATATTAGTTTCTCAAACATGACGAATCCAACCTTAACCACAATATCACAGCCGATGTATAAAATGGGGAGTATTGCAGCAAACATGCTGATTAGTAGTATTCAAGGAGAAAGGGTGGAAAGTGTGATTCTAGACCATGAATTAATAATTCGTGAGTCAACAATGGGGTAGGAATCTTACATTTTTAAAAAATAGGGAGGTTTTCAATCATGGGTATTAAGGTGGGCATTATCGGGTGTGGTTCCATTACTAGGTATAGACACGCACCAGAGTATAAAGCAAATCCACATGTTGAGGAAATTATTTTTTTTGACCGTAAAATTGAAAGAGCCCAGAGCTTGGCTAAAGAATTTAGTGGGCGAGCTGTAAAAACAGTTGAGGAACTATTCAACGATCCATCCATTATTGCCATTAGCGATTGTTCTTCTAATGAAGCCCATCATATTAATACTTCAAACGCGTTATTAAGCGGGAAGCATGTATTGTGTGAAAAGCCATTAGCTATTAATGTGAAATATGCTGAGGTAATCCTAGAAGCACAACGGAAATCTGGGAAAAAATTAATGGTCGACCATAACCAACGTTTCACAAATGCACATCAGAAAGCAAAAGAAATAATAGATAAAAAGGAACTAGGTGAGGTATTAACTTTCAAAACCTCTTTTGGTCATCAAGGTCCTGAGAATTGGGGAGTAAACAAATCAAACTCTACTTGGTTTTTTAAAAAGAATCGCTCTCATTCAGGTGTTGCAGGTGATTTAGGAATTCATAAAATTGATTTAATTCACTATCTGCTAGATGACGAAATTGTGGATGTTCACTCCTTCTATGGTGCGTTAGATAAGGTAGATGAAAATGGTAAACCAATAGAAGTATGTGACAATGTTGTCTGTGCATTAAAAACGCAGAAAGGCCGTTTGGGAACAGCTTCGTTTTCATGGACATATTATGGTTCAGAAGATAATTCAACGATTATCTACTGTCAATTGGGAATCCTAAAAATTTATCATGATCCAAGTGCGCCGTTACTAATTGAGAAAAGGGATGGCTCGATTAAGAGGTATGAACTAGAATCCATTCAGACAAATGACAACCAAACGAATTCAGGTGTTATCGATTCATTTATTGATTCAATCATTAATGAAATAGAGCCTCCAGTTACTGGTGAGCAAGCGGTTGCTTCTCTTAGGGTTGTTGAAAAAATTCTTGGTTCATAAGATGATACGTTAGAACTGTAAAAAAAGCAAACAACCCTTAATTGGTAAAAATGATAATTAATACCTAAAAATAATTGACTGAATATTGTTTATCTTATACTATAAATGTAACGGATTACAAATTGGTAATTCTTTACTAATATAATTAGTAACGTAGAGCTTGTACGATGAGTTGAGATTGCGATATGTAATCAATTACATGTTTGATAGAAGGCTACTATGTTAAAGCAGCTATCCATAAACCCAATACATATCGCGGCTTTTCGCTGGAGATTGTTGTCAAAGGAGCAAGCAAAGCAGGTTCACTCAAATTGAATTAGACGTTTCTGTCAAAAATCCTTTTAGATTAATAGGTTAAGAGGGGGAAACATGAAGCATATCGGGCTAGTTGGTTTGGGATTCATTGGTAAAGCACATCTAGACGTTTACCAACATATTGAAAATTGTCAGGTAACGGCAATATGTACCCGGAATAAAGTAGAAGACGTTGACATTATTCAAAGTTTTAATGGGTCTTTTGTCACGGATTACGAATATTTATTAAATAGTAAGGAAATAGACATCATTGATATATGTGTACCAACCTTTCTACATGAAGACTATATCATCAAGGCAGCTAGAGCTGGGAAACATATTATTTGTGAAAAACCACTAACACTTACACCAGAATCTGCAGATCGAATAATGGATGAAGTTCATAAAAATGGTGTCAAACTCTTTGTCGGTCATGTGCTTCGCTTTTGGCCTGAATACAAGGCAATCAAATCGTTAAGTGAAACTGACAAACTGAAAGATATTGAGATTGTCCATGCTAAGAGATTGGGGCAGATTCCTACATGGAGTGATTGGTTTTTGCACCCCGAAAAGAGTGGTGGAGCCCTATTTGATCTTCACTTACATGATATAGATTTCGTCCATTATTTAGTAGGCGAAGTTGAATCTGTATATGCTGTTGGAAACCAAAACAAATATGGTGCTTGGGACCATGTCATGACAACACTAATCTTTAAGAATAAAAGTAAAGCATTCGTTGAAGCCTCTCAACGTATGCCAATTGGCTATCCTTTTACCATGTCATTACGTGCACAATCGGCTCAAGGGACGCTAGATTTTAATCTAACAGCCGGTGAAAATATCGAAAACATAGAAAAGGGTACGAAACAATTTATCTACTACAATCACGAGGGAAAGTCAGCAGTAACCTTTGAAAAGAGCGATGCCTTTCAAAATGAATTATCGTATTTTATAAATTGTTTGGATAAGAACCAAGAAAATACAATTATACCTTTAAAAGACGTACTCTACACAATACAACTACTTAAAAATATAGAAGAATCCTTAGAATCTGGAAAACAAGTATATATGTAGTTGCCCACTTTACATACATTCGAGGTCCTCACAATAAACCACAACATGATTTTAACTCCTAGAAAAGAAAGCGCTTATATTTACTAGTAAAAACTATTTATTTACGTAGGTTTCAATTTATTCATGAAATAGATTACTAGCCAAAAACGAGGGGGTTATTTACTTATGAAAAAAATTTTACGTGTAGTGTCACTGCTAATTTTACTATTCATTCCTGTATTGAGTGCTTGTAGTAGTTCAGAACAAACAGGTGATAAAACAAGCGGGGATACTGGAAATGACTCAAGTGAAAAGCATAAGATTGGTATTTTGGCGCCAGCTGTAACACATGGATGGGTTGCTGCAGTAGCATATCATGCCGAAGCCTGTGCAAAGGAACTTTCCGGTGAAATCGAGTACCAAATTCAAACAAGTAGCAACGCAGCTGAAATGACTTCACAATTAGATGATTTAATGACTTGGGGTGCAGAGGCTATTGTAGCGTTCCCACAATGGGAAGGGATGGAAGTACCTATTCAACGAGCATTAGATGAAGGAATCAAGGTTGTAAACTTTGACATTGTCATTGATGCAGAAGGTGTTTATCGAGTAGCTGGAGACAATGAGGACATGGGTGTTCAAGGTGCCAATTACGTTGTTGAAAAAATCGGTAAAGAAGGAAATGTTGTTATTCTAGAAGTACCATCCTCAGGCTCCGTTTCTGAATTGCGTAAGAAGGGATTTGTTGAAACAATTGGGGAAATCGCTCCAGATATTGAACTCCACACATATGCGACACAGTTTACAAGAGAAGATGGATTGAAAGATTTTGCAGATATTTTGACAAGCTTAGATAAAATTGATGCGGTCTATTCCCTAGATGATGAAACTTCAATCGGTGTATTACAAGCAATCAAAGAAGCAGGAAGAACAGATATTAAAGTAGTTACCGGTGGCGGTGGTATGCAAGAGTACTTTAAAATGATGCCTGAAAACGAAGATATCTGGATTCAGTCAGCTCTTTACAGCCCAGCAATGGTAAAGGATGCTGTTGATGTTGCACTTAAGGTATTAAAAGGTGAAGAGGTTGAAATGGAAACCATTATTCCTACAACCATTGTTGACAGAGATAATTATAAAGACTTCCTCGATGAGGGTTCACCGTACTAAAGATTGGAGCTCGTAGACTTTGAGGGCTATGGCAACACTGCTATAGCCTCTCTTTTTACCTTTTTTTAAAGATAAGTAAATATAAAATTTTGCACGTAGTTTTTGGTGTCTAGCCTAGGAGCTTTTGAAGGCAAACAGCGCTTGTCTTATGCTTGTCGCCGATAGGCGGGCGCCTTGTGTTTTTCTTATGAATAATGTAGTGATTTTACAGGTTTGGAAGTGATGAGATGCGTATTGAAATGAAAAAAATCCGAAAATCCTTTGGAAGCAATCATGTTCTTAAGGATGTATCTTTTTCCTTAAAAGGCGGTGAAATCTGCGCATTGCTTGGAGAAAATGGTGCAGGAAAATCCACTTTGATGAACATATTGGGTGGAGTTTTGCAAATGGATCATGGCTCCATACTCATTGACGGGAAACAAGTGGAATTTGCTACACCAGCACATTCTCAGGATGCCGGAATTGCCTTCATCCATCAAGAACTTAACTTAATCAACGATTTACCAATCTATGAAAATATGTTTCTTGGTAGAGAGTTAAAAACCAAAAGAGGCACTCTGGATTTAGAAAAGATGTATCAAGAAACAAAAGAGATGTTTACCAAAATGAACGTAGACCTTAATCCAAATAAATTGGTGCGGGAACTTGATGCTTCTTATAAACAAATCATCGAAATATGCCGGGCTATGATGACAAATGCGTCTATTATTATTATGGATGAACCGACTACTTCCCTAACAGACCAGGAAATTGAGCGAGTCTTCGCGATGATGAGGACATTAAAGGAACATAATGTCGGCATTATCTTTATTTCTCATAAATTAAATGAGGTAATGGAGATCTGTAATCGCTATCTTGTGCTTCGTGATGGTAACTTGGTGTCTGAAGGAAGTGTCAGCGAAGTGAACACGAATGATCTTGCACGTTTTATGGTGGGACACGATGTGAGAACAGAATCGCTTATCAGGGAAAAAAAGCTAGGAAATGAGATATTACGGGTTGAAGGATTAACCTCTGGTCATATCTTTCGAGATATAAATTTTTCAGTTCGAGCGGGTGAAATTGTCGGTTTTACAGGGCTCCTTGGAGATGGACGAAGTGAACTTTTTCAATCCATTTTTGGAGCCGACCAGATTTCATCAGGGAAAATATTCCTGAATGGTAAGGTAGTGAAAATAACGAGTACTACGAAAGCAATCAAGGAAGGAATTGCGTATCTGCCACGAAACCGAAAAGAAAATGCGATTATCAAGGACATGAACATCATCGAGAATGCGTCAATCGTTACTTGGCCAACGTTTTCAAAGCGGGGCACGATTAATACGAAAAAGCATCAGGAAATTTTTGAAAAGCATCGAAAAGCTTTGCAATTAAAAATGGGTGACCTTTCTGACAGTATTACAAGTCTCTCTGGTGGAAATCAGCAAAAGGTTGTCCTAGCAAAATGGTTGGCGGCTAATCCAAAACTTCTTATTCTGGACAATCCTACCCAAGGTGTTGATGTGGGGGCAAAGGAAGATATCTATGATATTATTCTCAAACTAGCTGAAGAAAATATTGCAGTTGTTGTTCTTTCAAGTGAAGCAAATGAAATCATTCGTGTCTGTGACCGAGCAATCGTCATGTATCACGGTACCATCCAAGGGGAGGTCGCTGGAGAAAATATGAATGAGCATTCCATCATGAGTCTTGCTACGGGTGGGGACTTAAGTGAGGGTGAGGTAAGCTAACATGAAGCCAGATATCGATCAAACAACAATCAAAAATAAGAAAGATTTTTTTGGGTGGTTTAAATATAAATGGTCAAATGACCCATTATTCAGTATCGCGATTGCATTAATTATTATGATTATTTTACAAACATTGGTGTTGGGCTTTGATTATGATTCATTTGGAGGATGGTTTCAGTCATGGATTAATAACTGGATCAATATTTTACGAAATAATGCAGGGACAGCCATTGTTGCTTTAGGGATGACTTTTGTTATCATGACAGGGGGAATTGATTTAGCTGTTGGTTCTACCTTGGTTGTCACTGGTGCCTTTTCAATGATGCTCCTAGATACCGGGACAAAAGGGTTTCTGGCAATGATGGGAATATCAGGTGCACCAGCATTTATCATTACAATTCTATTGGTTTTACTTGCAGGCTATCTTTTAGGTTCACTAATTGGAGTTAGTATTACGAAGGGGAATGTTCCTCCATTTATCGCAACATTAGGAGCGATGATGATTTTTAGAAGTGTGACACAGCACTTCATGCAAGGATATAATCCTACTGTTCCAGTTGAATTTTTACAAATTGCAAGCTTTAAAATTGGAAACTATATGATTATGCCAATTGTCTATTGGGCGGTCATTGCCTATATACTTTATTATGTTTCGAAAAGAACAACCTTCGGAAGACATATCATCGCGGTTGGATCGAATGAAAGGGCAGCTAAGCTTTCTGGGATAAATGTAGAGAAAGTGAAATTAAGGGTATACGCTCTTATGGGGCTGCTCGTGTCAATAGCCGCTATTATCCAAGTTTCGCGAATTGGTTCTATGGACTTTTCTAATGCGGGTAGAGGAATGGAAATGGATGCAATCGCTGCAGCGGTTGTTGGAGGAACAAACATGATGGGTGGAAGAGGTTTCATTCTGGGAACTGTCTACGGTATGCTAATCATTGCCGTTATGAACAACCTTCTTAACCTATTCGGGGTTCCGCCATTTTTAAGGGAAGCATTTAAAGGGGTTATTGTAATCGCAGCTGTTTTATTGCAGAAGAAAGAGAAAACTTCATAAGATCTCCGGACACAAAAAGCATTTCTTTTTAAAGGAGAAATGCTTTTTATATTGAAATATTTTAATATGGGAAGTTTAGGAAATGAGAGGTTTCTTATGAAGACGAAAAATAAGTTGGTTCGCATGACCAAGGTTCTTTCGATGGCTTTAATGATTTTTAGTAAAATTTACTGGTATAAACTTCGTAGAAAGCCACAGGCTGAATGGGATAAACTTTGGGTGCAGATAGGTGCAAATTTTCGAAATACGCTTTTTGAATTAGAAGGTTTATTGATTAAGGTTGGACAAATCTTAAGTACTAGAACAGATCTTCTTCCAAAACCTTTTATTAAGCAAATCGAAGATCTAACAGATAAGGTTCCTTCTTCAGATTGGAGTAATATTGAAAGGATTCTTAAAGACGAGTGGGGTAGGCCAATTCATTCCATTTTTCAATCAATCAAGAAAGAGGCGATTGCTTCTGCGTCCATTGGTGAAGTATATCAGGGTGTTCTTAAAAATGGAGCAAGGGTTGCAATTAAGGTCCAAAGGCCAGATATTCATTCCATATTAAAAACGGATTTTCGGTCGTTAGCAATCATTATTTGGTTTGCTGATCATTTTGTACCAGTTCCGAAGGGGTTTATTAATTTCAAGGTACTATTTAAGGAAATAAAACAAGTAATTGAGAGAGAGTTAGATTATACAAAGGAACGACAAACTCTTGGGTCCTTTTCCGAGCGGTTTAAGGATATGAACGATCTCAAAATTCCTATGGTCTACCAAGAATACTGTACTTCAAAGGTTCTTGTAATGGAATGGGTTGATGGAATAAAAATATCAAGTATCAAGGGTATCCAATCCATTGACCGGAGAAAGATTGCCCAGAGTTTAATAGAACTATTCCTTCCACAATGGCTGGAACCAGGTATGTTTCATGCTGACCCACACCCAGGTAACATTCTGCTATCAAAGGAAGGGAAAATCATCTTACTTGATTTCGGGATGGTTGGGGAAATCTCGAAAAAGGATGCGAAACATTTTCAAGGGTTAATTGAAAGCTTTCTTACCAAGAATTATTCGAAAACGGTTGATTGCTTATCACAATTAGGATTTTTATTACCTGAGGCTGATCATCGAACAATGGAAAAACTGTTAGAGGAATTAATGTCGTTTGAACTGTCTCAATTAAAGGAAATAGACCTTATTGCCTTTAAACGCGACCTGAATGATATCATTCAAGCACTACCAATCCAAGTCCCAACACGATATATCTTTTTAGGGCGATCCTTTGTAGCAATTGAAGGAATTATTCTTAATCTAATCTCTGAGGATGATGTATTAGAATTAGTAAAACCAGTGTTCACGGACTGGTTGAACAAGGAAGGCAATCAGAAATGGTCATTGGTCTGGCAATGGATTCAGGCACAGCCGATTTTTAAGATTTTCCATTCAATCCAACAGTTTTTACAGTTACCTCACAAATTAGAGGATTTGAAGGAAATTGAACAAAGAAGAGAATTTCAATTTACGGTTTATGAAACATATAAAAAGCATCTATTTCAGTTGTCATTACTTGGCATTATAGGAATTGCGGCCAGTATTTTTACTTCGCATTTAATCTTGCTTTACTTTTCAGGTGGGCTAACATCAATTTCTTGTATTGGATATTTTAATGTGACACATAAACAGAAAAAATGGATGAGGTACATGCATGAAAAACGGAGATGAAAAAGGAGTGTTTATTTTGGCTGAAATTGATGAGTTGAAATTGAGCAAACCAGCATTACGTGCGTTGCATGGTGCGGGGTATATCATGTTAGAACAGTTCACAAAACTAACTGAGAGAGAAGTATTGGCTTTACATGGTGTGGGTCCTACTGCAATTAGGGAACTTCGAGCAGCCCTAGGGGAAAGAGGACTTGCTTTTAAAACAGATGAGTAAAGTAGAATCGCGGGGGTTTATTCCCCGCGATTCTCATGTTCTCCACGCTGTTTATTTTGATTGTAAATATATCGAATCATCTTCATCGTTTTACTTCCTTGGATCATGATGATAATCGTATAGATTGTTGTTAATATCACTCCAAGAATCGCAATATAAAACAATGTTGTGATTTTGGTTGCTCTACTAATCAT
>Ga0180217_1004481_pt1 | contig 11042 bp, 9 predicted proteins | sample eDN3rd37CBELigOP_FD_128521 | JGI IMG/M metagenome (GOLD analysis project Ga0180217, IMG submission 128521) | Enriched Organic Plus compost microbial communities from Emeryville, California, USA - eDNA 3rd pass 37_C BE-Lig OP (version 2) (version 2) ... | reverse complement strand
TACTGGGCAAAACAGGTGAAGCAAGTCTTTGCTTCAATGCCAGAAGAAGAACGTGAGAATGCAGTATTAATCGTTTCAGCACATAGTCTTCCTGAAAAAATCATTGCTGCTGGTGATCCTTATCCTAGTCAGTTACAAGAAACTGCTGATTTAATTGCTGAAGCAGCAGGTATCAAGAATTATGAGATAGGCTGGCAAAGTGCAGGAAATACACCTGAACCATGGTTGGGGCCGGATGTTCAAGACCTAACTAGAGACCTTTACAATGAAAAAGGCTACAAAGCTTTTGTCTATATTCCAGTTGGATTTGTAGCAGATCACTTAGAGGTTCTCTATGACAATGATTACGAATGTAAAGTTGTTACAAAAGAACTAGGTGTCAGTTATTACCGTCCTGAAATGCCAAACTCAAAGCCAGAATTTATCGATTGTTTGGCAACAGTTGTATTAAAAGAACTTAAAAAATAAATTGTCACTGAATTTTTACATTTAAATGAGTGTTCAAAAGGAGGATGAAAAGGACCGCGTCGACAAAAACGCCACTTCCTGTGGCATTGTCGACACTAGCACGTCCTGTGCGTTGAAAGTTCGAGGCGGTGCAGCTTTGAGTAGCGGTACGTATGCAATTAATACGTCAGCATAAGCAATTGCTTCAGTGAATCCCCTTCGCAAGCCGGAAAGGGTGTTTTTCCTTTCCAAGGAACGGAAAAGCAAGCCAACGAGCTTCCACACGATGTGGTGCTTCGACTTTCGACACAGGACGTGTCGGCACTTAGTCGAAGCTCCGATATCGATGTGTCATTTTCATCCGATTTTTTGACATCCTATTGAAAGAAGGCGATGTTAAGTGAGTAATCAAAAGGTAGTTGTAATAGGTGGCGGGATTACTGGTTTAACAGCAGCTTATTATCTCCAAAAAGAGGCAAGAGAGAAGGGCTTAGACATAAACTGTACCCTTTTAGAAGCAAGCCATCGACTTGGTGGAAAAGTACAAACCGTGGAACGTGATGGTTTTGTCATTGAAAGAGGTCCAGATTCTTTTTTAGCTAGGAAAAAGAGTGCCTCCCGGCTTGTCAATGAGGTTGGTCTAGGGGATAAATTGGTTAACAATACTGCTGGTAAATCATATGTTCTTGTGAACGGAAAGCTTCATCCAATGCCAGGTGGTTCCATCATGGGAATACCAACTCAAATTGGACCATTCATCACTACAGGTTTGTTTACCCCGTTTGGTAAACTTCGTGCTGCAATGGATTTTGTGTTACCTCGTACACCTGGAGAAGGCGATCAATCACTTGGTCAATTTTTTAGAAGAAGACTTGGTGATGAGGTCGTTGAAAACCTTATTGAGCCATTGCTATCAGGGATATATGCTGGAGATATTGACCAACTAAGCTTAATGTCGACTTTCCCTCAATTCTATCAAGTTGAGCAAAAATACCGTAGCTTAATCTTAGGAATGAAGCAAACAACACCACCAAAACCAAAGCCAAGTGGGGAAACAAATTCGGCTCCAAAGGGACAGTTCTTAACTGTAACTTCTGGATTACAGTCATTTATTGATGCAATTGAAGCAAAACTTGAGCCTGGTACCGTTTTTAAGGGGATTAAGGTTGAAGGTATTGAAAAACAAAGTAGCCATTACGTTATTAAACTGAACAATGGGAAAGAGATAACCGCGGATAGTGTAGTTGTTGCTACACCACATCATGTAACACAATCCATTTTTAATCAATACTCATTTTTTGATTCCTTTAAGGAAATGCCATCTACATCAGTAGCTACTGTAGCAATGGCTTTCCCTGAAGAAGCTATAAAAAAAGATATTGATGGAACGGGCTTTGTTGTATCACGGAATAATGATTATATTATTACGGCAGTTACTTGGACCCATAAAAAATGGCCGCATACGACCCCAGAAGGTAAAGTACTCCTTCGTTGCTATGTTGGTAAAGCGGGAGACGAAGCAATCGTTGATCAATCAGATGAAGAGATTGTCAAAGTAGTTCTTGATGATTTAAACAAAACAATGAATATTACAGACCAACCTGAATTTTCTATTGTAACAAGATGGAAAGATGCAATGCCGCAATATACAGTAGGGCATAAGGACAGGATTGAATCAGTTAAGAAAAATGTCGCTGATCAACTACCTGGTGTCTTTTTAGCGGGAAGCTCTTATGAGGGTCTAGGACTGCCTGACTGTATTGACCAAGGAGAAGAGGCGGTTATCAAGGTAATGGAATATTTAAAAGAAACTACACCAGTTTTAGTGTAAAAGAAAAGGAAGGCCTCGGCCTTCCTTTTGTTATTTAATCTCGTTACAGTGGTCGCATTTGTTGCCGTAGCACTCATGCTGCTCTTCGATATCATGGCCACACTCTACACATTTTTTTGGTGGTAAGTTTTTAAAAAACTCTGTACTATTTACTAACATTTACAACCCCTCCGTTTCTTTGTTATTTATAGTGTACTATAACAGTTTTTAATGTGTCAATAACTGTTTTGTAACAATTTATTTAAAAAGTGAAATTTTTTTTTGTATCGATTATAGTGGTAGTGGGTAGGGTAAACCATTGAAGAGTAGATATTTTAAGGGAGAGAAAGGTGATCCTATGAAGGTAACTGTAGTTGGATTTTGGGGTGGATTTCCAGCAGTGAATGAAGCTACATCTGGTTATTTATTTGAGCAGGACGGTTTTCGGTTACTTGTTGATTGTGGAAGTGGTGTACTAGCACAGCTTCAAAACTATTTAACAATTAATGAGCTTGATGCGATAATATTATCTCATTACCATCATGACCATGTAGCAGATATTGGTCCGATGCAGTATGCAAGACTTGTAACAAGTGCAATACATAATCAACATAAAGAACTGCCGATATATGGCCACAGTGCTGATAAAGAAGGCTTCGCAAAATTGGAACATAAAGGACATACAATAGCAATTGAATATAACCCTGATGAAACCATTCAAATCGGCCCATTTTCAATTTCATTTATGAAGACTAAGCATCCAGTTGTATGCTATGCAATGAGAATTACAGCAGGTGGACAGACTGTTGTATTTTCAGCTGACTCTAGTTATTTAGAAGAGTTTATTCCGTTTACTCAAGATGCAGACCTATTTATTTGTGAATGTAATCTGTATGCGGATCAAGATGGTTCCAATATGGGCCATATGAATAGTACAGAAGTAGGTAAGATTGCAAAAGCGGCTAATGTAAGAGAACTTTGGCTAACGCACCTGCCTCATTACGGTAAACATGAAGACCTTGTCAATCAAGCTTCATCACAATTTAATGGTCTTATCAAATTAGCAAAATCAGGACTAACTTGGGAGTGAAAAACGATGTTATTTATCGATAATAAAGGAATACATGATCCACAAATTAACTTAGCCATTGAGGAGTATGCACTTAAAAATTTAGACATAAATGAGACTTACTTATTATTTTATATAAATGCCCCGTCAATTATCATTGGAAAAAATCAGAACACAATTGAGGAAATCAATACGCAGTATGTAGAAGACAATGGTATTAAAGTAGTGAGGCGCTTATCAGGTGGCGGAGCTGTTTACCATGACTTAGGAAATTTAAATTTTAGCTTTATTACGAAGGATGACGGAGAAAGCTTCCATAATTATAAAAAGTTTACGGAACCAGTAATTGAGGCATTGCATAAGCTTGGTGTAAATGCCCAATTAAGTGGCAGAAATGATATCGAGGTGGAAGGAAGAAAAATTTCAGGAAACGCTCAATTTTCAACAAGAGGTAGAATGTTCAGCCACGGAACACTAATGTTCGATTCAGAAATTGACCATGTAGTATCAGCACTTAAAGTGAAAAAGGATAAAATAGAATCGAAGGGGATTAAATCGGTACGAAGCAGGGTTGCTAATATAAGTGAATTCCTAAATGAAAAAATTACAATTGAGGAATTTAGACAAATGCTGCTACGCTATATTTTCAACACCGATGGTGATATTCCTGAATATGTCCTAACAGAGAAAGATTGGGAAAACATACATGAAATTTCAAAAGAACGCTATCAAAACTGGGATTGGAACTATGGAAAGTCTCCAAAGTTCAATTACCAGCATACTCATCGCTTCCCTGTTGGTTCAATTGATGTGCGATTAGAGGTACAAAAGGGAATGATAGAAAACTGTAAAATTTTTGGAGATTTCTTTGGTGTGGGTGATGTAGAAGATATTGAAAAACGTTTAATTGGAACAAAATATGAAAAAGCGGAGCTCGAGAAAGCATTAGAGAATGTTGATATCCAGCATTATTTCGGTAAAATTACGAAAGATGATTTTATCAATTTAATTTATTAAGTACATGACGAAAGCGGATTAGATTCATACAATCTAGTCCGATTTTTATAAAAATATGCAATACCATCTTGATAGAAAAACTTTCTTTCAATATAATATATTTAGAATTTTATTTTTTGTCAATAAATGAATGACTATTCATTCATATTGTTGGCTGAGGGAGGGAGAAAATTGAATCTATCATCACGACTAGGGGAAACAGCGCAGAAATACTTCGACAAACCAGCATATATTTTTCAAGGTAATGTAAGTACATATGCTGAATTAGATGGTGCAGTTACAAAGTTTGCAAATGGCTTGGAGAAGCTGGGAATTAAAAAGGGTGATCATATTGCTCTAGTACTGGGCAACACTCCACATTTTGTTATTGGATTTTACGGTGCTCTACGTGTAGGAGCAACAGTTATCCCAATTAATCCGATTTATACTCCTGATGAGATCGGATATATTATCAATAATGGAGATGTAAGGGCTGTCATTATGTTGGACTTGCTTATCCCACTTTTTGAAAAGATGAATGAACACCTTCCGAAAGTTGAACATCTCATAGTTTGCGAAACACCACAGGGTACAAATAGTGGAATCGATATCACAAAACTATCAATCTGCCCAAAATTGAAATCGTTTACAGAAGTTGTTAGCTCAGGTGAACTCTCATTCGTTAGACCAACTCTTGAGGATGACGATATTGCCGTAATTTTGTACACATCTGGTACAACGGGTAAACCTAAAGGAGCAATGCTGACCCACATGAACTTGTACAGCAATGCAAGGGATGTTGCGGAATACCTGAAAATTTCTGAACAGGATAGGGTTATTACAACCTTACCGATGTTCCATGTTTTCTGCATGACAGTCGCATTAAATGCACCATTAATGAGCGGCGGAACAATGTTGATTGTACCAAAGTTTAGTCCAAAGGAAATATTCCAAGGCGCAAGCGAGTATCAGGCAACAGTATTTGCGGGTGTACCAACGATGTATAATTTTCTCCTCCAATATCCTGAAGGAAATCCTGAGGACTTAAGCTCTTTACGCCTATGTATTTCAGGTGGAGCTGCAATGCCTGTGGCACTTTTAAAGAGCTTTGAGCAGAAGTTCAATGTTCTTGTATCTGAAGGTTATGGATTATCTGAAGCATCGCCTGTAACCTGCTTTAATCCGTTAGATCGGCCACGAAAACCAGGCTCAATTGGAACAAACATTGTAAATGTTGAGAATAAGGTTGTCGACGAAAATGGTGAGGAAGTTCCTTGTGGTCAGGTAGGAGAATTGATTGTTCGTGGCCCAAATGTCATGAAGGGCTATTATAAAATGCCTGAAGAAAGTGCTGCAACATTACGCAATGGCTGGCTTTATACAGGTGATTTAGCAAAAATGGATGAAGAAGGCTATTTTTATATCGTTGACCGCAAGAAAGATATGATCAATGTTGGTGGATATAATGTTTATCCAAGAGAAGTAGAAGAAATACTTTATAATCATCCTGGTGTTGTTGAGGCTGCTGTTTTTGGTGTGCCAGATCCGAATATGGGTGAGGCAGTTCTCTGTTATGTTGTGAAGAAGGAAGAAGATTTAAAAGAAGAGAATCTTCTAGATTATTGTCGTGAGCATTTAGCTAAATACAAGCTACCTAGTAAAATCGAATTCCTAGAAGAACTTCCTAAAAATACGACCGGAAAGATTCTCCGTCGTGCATTAAAGGATTTAGTTACAAACAAATAAGGTAGAGAGCAGGTCAAACGGCCTGTTCTTTTTAGTATGGCGACAATGATAAAAATTGTTAAAGGAATTTTTTAGTTTGAAGCGAAATAGGATGTAAGCGATATTACTATTTTAGAAGAGGTGGAACTATGACTACAGTTTTATACGAAGTTGAAAATCATGTTGCAACTGTCACATTGAATCGCCCAGAAGCGTTGAACTGCTTTAATTATGAGATGCTTAAAACACTTGATGAGGTTATCGAAGATATTCGTACAAATGCCGATGTTCGCGTTGTTATCATTACTGCAACAGGTGAAAAAGCATTTAGTGTGGGTGCAGATTTAAAGGAACGAAAAACATTAAATGAAGCACAGGTTAGAAGAAACGTATATAAAATAGGTCAGGTTTTTGCTAGTATTGGAGATTTACCACAGCCAACTATCGCTGCAATCAATGGCTATGCATTTGGTGGTGGAATGGAGCTTGCACTGGCCTGTGATTTCCGAATTTCGGTTCAAGATACACAGATGGGGTTGACAGAAACAAGTCTAGCAATCATTCCTGGAGCCGGGGGAACGCAACGACTTCCCCGCCTTATTGGTGAAACAAAAGCCATGGAACTAATTTTAACTGCAAAACGAATTAGCGCCGAAGAGGCGAAAGAATACGGGATTGTATCAAGTGTAGTTTATCGAGACGAACTAATGGAAGCTTCCATGAAACTAGCAAATGAAATGTTAAAGAACGGTCCTCTTGCCTTACAACAAGCTAAATTTGCTATTAAGCAAGGATTGAACACTGACCTGCACACAGGCTTTAAGATTGAACGCAAAGCGTATGAAGTAATTATCCCAACGGAAGACAGGGTGGAAGCACTAGCTGCCTTCAATGAAAAAAGAAAACCGAACTATAAAGGGAAATAAATATAGTAAGTTCACAATAAGTATTTCTAGTGTAAGGACAAAGTTAAAATGAAACCATTTACGGAAAATGTTATTAGAATCATTACGCAAATTCCACCTGGACAAGTTATGACTTACGGACAGATTTCAAAACTCGCTGGAAGTCCAAGAGGCGCTAGGCAGGTTGTGAGAATCCTTCATTCGATGAGTAAGAAATATAACCTTCCTTGGTTCCGGGTTATCAACTCCAAGGGTGAAATTGCAATTGCAGATGAGGAAACACGTGCTGCTCAAGCCATTTACCTACAGGATGAAGGGATAGAGGTTATTAACGGCATTATAGATTTGAAAAAATATCAGTATCATCCAGAATAAGAGCCCGGGACACAAGGTCCTGGGCTAACTACATTTCTTCTGGAGCTTTTACTCCTAGCAATCGTAACCCTTCTTTCAGTACGATGGTAACAGAACGTACCAATGCAATCCGATCGTTCATTTCTTCATCCACATGAAGAACCTTTACATGACTATAATACTTATTGAATTCTTGAGAGAGCTCTATTACATATTTTGCAATTACTGAAGGCTCATACTGCTGCATACTTCTTTGGATGGTTGCCGGGAAATCCATCAGAAGCTTCACAACTGACCAGCTTTGCGAATCGGAAAGTCCATTTGTTATTTCTCCTGAAACCTTCGCCTTTCTTAAAATAGAGCAGCCTCTTGCGTGAGTATATTGAACATAAGGTCCTGTAGTTCCTTCAAATTTAAGCATTTCCTCTAGTGAGAATTCAATATTGTTAAGTCGTTCATTCTTTAAGTCATGGAAAATGATTGCACCCAAACCGACCATTTTCGAAATTTCATCTTTGTTATCGAGACTGGGGTTTTTCTGTTCAATGTTTTGCTTTGCGAGCTCGATTGCTTCCTTCATAACATTTTCTAACAGAACTATTTTTCCTTTTCGAGTCGACATTTTCTTTCCATCTTTGAGGATGAAGCCAAATGGAACATGGACCATATCGTTTGCCCACTGATAACCCATTTTTTCAAGTACTAGAAAGATTTGTTTAAAATGCAAGCTTTGCTCATGTCCTACTACATAGATTGCTTTAGCAAAATGGTAGTTATCTTGACGATAGATGGCTGCTGTTACATCTCTGGTGGCATAAAGGGTTGCACCGTCAGATTTTTTTATTAAACAAGGTGGTAGATTTTGTTCAGATAAATCAACTACCTCTGCCCCTTGTGACGGTGTCAAAAGATTTTTCTTATTTAGCAATTCAACAGTAGTCTCCATTTTGTCATTATAAAAGGCTTCTCCATTAAAGGAATCGAATTCTACATCTAGCAGGGAATAAATACGTGAAAACTCCTTTAATGATTCCTCTCTAAACCAACGCCATAGGTTTAAGGCTTCTTCGTTTCCTTCTTCAAGCAATTTGAACCACATTCTTGCTTCAGCCTCAAGTTGAGGATTTGTCTGGGCTTCATCGTGGAAACGAACATAAAGCTGTAGCAACTCCGTTATCGGGTTTTTTCTAACGGCCTCATCATTACCCCAAAGTTTATAAGCTACAATGAGTTTTCCAAATTGTGTACCCCAATCTCCAAGATGATTAATCCGGAGCGGCTGATAGCCACATTTCTCGACAATCTTGGCAAGCGAATTTCCGATAACAGTTGAACGCAAATGCCCCATTGAAAAAGGCTTTGCGATATTTGGTGAGGAAAAATCAATGGTTATTGTCGCTCCTTGACCAAAGCTGTGGCTTCCGTAATTAGACTCTTTGGCAAGAATGGTTTGAAGAATATATTTGCTTATTTCCTGTTTGTTTAGAAAACAGTTTACATATGGCCCTTCTGCAACAACCTTTTCAAAAAGGGAGTCTTGAATTAAAGGTGCCATTTCCTGTGCAATAACAGCGGGTGATTTTCGCAAGTGCTTTGCAAGTGCAAAACAAGGAAATGCTAAATCACCTTGTTCCTGAAATTTTGGTTTTTCAATAAGTTTTATTACTTCTTCAAATGATAAAACAGCTTGTAGTTGCTTTGATAACGCTTCGGCATACATTTGTATAACATTCATTATCTAACCTCCTTTAAAAGTATAAAAAAATCCCGTCTCTTAAAAGAGACGAGATTTACCCGCGGTACCACTCAAATTGTTCACGATGAACCTAACTTAGTAAGTAACGGGTTCCCCCGGCACACCCTACTAAAGGATGTTCAAAAGAGTCGGTGAAAATGACAGATCAAATTACTTCGTCCTTTTCATCCTTCTTTTTGAACTACACTATAAAAGTTTCAGGTGGGCTTCTCAGAAGTGCGGTTCATCTTGACTTCACCATTGGGCTTCCACCATCCCCAACTCGCTATCGGTTACATCAGGACTACTCTCTTCATCACAGAATTTCGATTATATTTCATTCATGATAACTAATTATGGATTAGAAATCAATGAGTTTTTTATACGCTTATATTGTCAAAAATGAAGATATGAGGAAAGTCATTGTTCTATCTGGCCCTACTTTTAACTAAAATACTAGTAAGAGGGTTGTACATAAAGGGGGACAGCATAGTGAAAAAAGTAATTGGATGGTCACTTGGAATTTATCTCATCTTTGGTTTATTTATAGCGTGGTATTTATTTTTTGGAGCAAATACGGACATACCTGCGCAGCTGAAAGGAAGTCCAGCGGACCCACAAACATTTATGAATAATCGTGAGCTTTTACTAAGTGAAGAGTATTCACAAATTAGAAACCTTTTGTTTTTCCTGTCAGTACCGTTTGAATGGCTGATTTATATACTTGTTCTCGTGATTGGGATTTCAGCAAAATTCCGTGATTGGTCAAAAGTATCAGCAAAGTTTTCGATCCTACAAACAGCGATTTATTTATTTTGGCTTTCCTTGTTGGTTGAAGTATTATCATTTCCACTATCATGGATTAGCTACAATGTTTCAAAAACATATAATATTACTGTACAGACCACTCAAAGCTGGATGAAGGACCTATTAATTGATTTTTGGGTGAATTACGCGTTAATGATTGTAATTGTGGGCGTCTTGTTTTGGTTGATTCGAAGAAATGAGAAAAGATGGTGGTTCCATGCATGGCTTCTATCAATCCCATTCTCCATGTTTCTCATGTTTGTACAACCAGTTATTATAGACCCACTTTACAACGATTTTTTTCCATTAACCAATAAAGAGTTAGAAACAAAGATTCTGGAGATGGCAGATCGTGCGGAAATTCCTGCAGACCATGTATTTGAAGTGAATATGTCCGAAAAAACAAATGCCCTTAATGCATATGTAACCGGAATAGGGTCTAATTCGCGAATTGTGCTTTGGGATACAACACTTCAACGTCTAAGTGAAGATGAAATATTATTTATTATGGCCCATGAGATGGGGCATTACGTGATGAAACATATTTATATTGGAATTGCTGGTTATTTGCTATTAACCTTAGTTGGACTCTTTATGATTAGTAAGCTTATGTCTTTTATGGTAAGAAAATGGGGTCAACTGTTTAAGATAACAAGTGTAAAAGATATTGCCGTTCTTCCAGTGTTTCTATTGTTAATCTCTGTTTTAAGTTTTGTTTCAGACCCAGTTTCAAATGCTGTTTCAAGACACCAGGAAAAGTCAGCTGATTTGTACGCTCTTGAAATGACGGAGGATAACAAGGCAGCAGTTTCGTCCTTCCAGGAATTATCAAAGGCTGGTCTAAGTCAAGTGAATCCACCATTCCTAGTGAAGATGTTTAGATATGGACACCCAACAATGCTTGAAAGGATTACGTATACAAACGAATTTGAAAAGAATGAGAAATAACCAAAATAGCCTTGTTTTCAGAGTGAAATCTGTTAACAAGGCTTTCTTTTTTTTATATTGTTATAGTACAGAATTACTATTTTTTATTTGTTATATAAAAAAATACAGAAAAATGTTCCAATTTCAAAAAGTCTGTTATATAATACTTCTGTATTTAATAATCTGTATTATAACAATTTAAGGAAGGTGTTAGGGACAAAATGACGACACAAACCTCAGGAATTCAGATCATGGGAAAGATGAATG